>Ga0209383_1002087_pt1 | contig 12049 bp, 12 predicted proteins | sample CoawatmetaG02DNA_FD_187510 | JGI IMG/M metagenome (GOLD analysis project Ga0209383, IMG submission 187510) | Marine microbial communities from the West Antarctic Peninsula - Coastal water metaG029-DNA (SPAdes) (version 2) | ecosystem: Environmental > Aquatic > Marine > Coastal ... | reverse complement strand
TGGTGAAGTCATTGGAACTATTGCTTACCTAAATGCTTTATTGATTGGATCCTCGCGAGCATGCTTTCTAGGCAGGACTTCATATCTATCAGAAGTAACCAAGGGTATAAATGAAAGACTCGAATTAGCGGGTATTTCAGGGCAGTATAATGATCAGCGAGAGTATGGAAATGTTATTGGAGTTATTGAGCGACTAAAAAATCATGGATAAATATTGTATTTATTCTTGGAACCAAGACCACTCTTCCATTCCTTAAGCCTCTAAAAACCTAAACCAAAGAAAGGATTTTAGTTACACAAGAACTTAGATCGCCAGTATTTAAAATAACGTGATGTGCGCTCTCGCTGTAGAGATTTTGTCGCTCTTGAAAGGCATCTTCAATACTTTGATTTGGCTCCTTAGCAAATCCTCTATCTAAAAAACTAGGTACTCTTTGTAAGATTTGATCAAAAGGCACTTCGAGATATATTACCAATGAATTTTGTTTAAGGTGCCTCATAGCTCTAGGGCTATAAACTGCACTGCCGCCAGTAGCAAGAATAGAATTGGCAAGCTCTATTGATAAAATAGTTTCTTCTTCAATATCCCTTAACTTCATATAACCCAATTCATCTAATATGTTCTGAAGAGTTTGATTGAACTTATTTTCTATTAATTCGTCACTGTCGATAAACTGGAGGTTTAATTGTTTAGCAAGTTCTATGCCTACAGATGATTTTCCGGCACCTGCCATGCCAATTAATGATATTGAATTATTCATATTTCGTGCTTTACTATGATTTAAATTAAGTCTTTATTTTAAACCTTGAAATAGAAAATTAAATCAATATGAAATATAAATTTTTGCTCTCTCTTTTAATCTCTCAAACTCTTTTTGCCTCCACTCAGCTCGTTGTACTGGGATCTGGCAACCCTAACCCTAATCCTGAAAGAAGTGGCTCAGCCTATGCTGTAATTGTTGATGACACTCCATATTTAGTGGACTTTGGACCAGGTGTCATAAGGCGCGTTGCAGCCTTATCGCTGAATTGGGGTGGAAGTATTGATGGGATGGATGTGATCAAGCTTGAGCATGCTTTTTTAACTCACATTCATTCAGACCATACAGCTGGCCTATCCGACTTACTTTTAACACCATGGGTAATGGGCAGGGAGAATAAACTAAATCTTTTTGGTCCTGCGGGCTTGGAAAGAATGGCGTTTTCTCTCTTAGATGCTTATAAAGATGACATAGATTATCGAATGAACGGTACTCAGCCCTCTAATGGGACTGGTTATAAATTTAATTTCACTGAGCTAGATAATGGTATTGTGTTTAAGGACGACAATCTCACTGTTGAAGCTTTTAAAGTGAATCATGGAGAATTTGAAGATGCATACGGCTTTAGATTTACATCAAAAGACAAGGTCATAGTATTCTCAGGAGATACCGGACCCTCCAAAAATTTAGAAAGATACGCTAAAGATGCAGATATCTTAGTGCATGAGGTCTATTCTTATGCAGGCTTTTTAAAGAAAACTAAAGACTGGCAAATTTATCATAAAGGTCATCATACTTCGACCTATGAGGTTGGAGAGATTGCTGCTAGAGCAAAACCAAAACTTTTAGTGCTTTCGCATATATTATTTTGGGGCGCAGATGAGCAAGATATTCTGGAAGAAACACGAACTACATTCAGTGGGAATATTAAAATTGCAGAAGACTTGATGGTTATCAAATAATAATGGTGGAGCTACGCGGGATCGAACCGCGGACCCCCTGCTTGCAAAGCAGGTGCTCTCCCAGCTGAGCTATAGCCCCACACGATTTGCCATTGTACAAGAAATAATTATAAATGAAATATTCGATGCACCTTTTGGGCAGAGAAACGAAAATAAAAAGTTAGTTCATAAATCTGATTCGTTTGATTATTCTTTAGATCCTAAATAAAATACAGGTTCCCAAAGGAGGCTGCCCTCTAAACCCAATGTTAAACTTGCGTTAAACATTCTTAGGAGGGTTTTGGGGAGTAAAAGCTACCACAACTTTTTTAGGCAACCCCCAATGAGATCTCTATAATTCTATCAAGTATTCAAAGGAGCTACTCTTAACCCTGTGTTCATATTTTAGAGGAACATGCTTGAAGGGTCAGGGAGTAAAGCTACCACAACTTTGTTGAGTAGCTCCCTCGAATTCAAGAATTAAAACTTATAACTAAATCCTACTTTAAATGTTTGAGGTTTCTGAGACCTAGCACCATCTTTAGGAGCTCTGGCCGCAACATCTTCATTATCAGAAACATTTTCAAGTACACCATATACATCTAGATTAGCGTTGACTGCTTTTCTTATTGTAATATCCATATAGTTGTATGCATCAATAGTCTGGTTTGCGCCACAAGCTGCTGTTGAGCATGAGCTTCCATGATCAGCTAGTCTTAAGTAACCACTCCAGCCGTCTTCAGTAACGAATCCTGCGCTAATGTTTAGAACTGAGCTAGGAATATAAGGAACATCGTCACCTGCTGCCACTGTGCCCCAGTAGTCTCCATTTGAAAAACTGTTTTCAAAAGTTGCGTCAGTTGAAGTGAAAGTGATTGCTACAGGATAGCTAATACCATTTTGGCCTTCAAATACTGTTGAAGAAACTAGCTCAAGTCCTGAGACGTCCACTTCACCACCACTAAATGTTTGGCCAGCTTCACAGTCTCCGCCGCTTGAGTTAGAACACGTTCCAACTAAGTTTGCATAATCACTTGCGAAATACATAACTTCCAGTGCTGTCGCGCCACTGTTGTATCTAAAACCAAGTTCCATGTTATCTGCTTCTTCAGCATCACCATTGAACACAGGTGACATTCCTTGGTAGAAACCTGCAATCAGTTTGAGATTATCATTCATGTCATAGGTAGCACCAACGCCTGAAGTAGAATGATCTCCAGAAGAAGTTTTATTTACATATGATGAATTTGGGACAGTCCTAGTAGCCACTCCATCATCCCATCTGTTTTCAGTTTTGTCGTATTCTTCAGACCTATGACCAAGAGTAACTGCTAGTTTGCCCATAGTAATAGTATCTGAAACAAAGAATGAAGAAGCTGCTGTTTCTCTTAATCTATTATTGCTGCCTTTGTATCCAGTGCTGCAAGAATATAAAGCTGAATTTGTTCCAGAAGCACTTTGATCAAAGCACTCATACCATTGGTATCTGCTTTCTGAATCGTCCATGTCTCTGTAACCAACAGTAATGTCATGATTCCCAAGTTCAGTAGATGCTTGAAGCTGGAATCCTTCGTTCGTGTAATATCTGTTGTTATGCTTTAGCTTTACCTGCACAGCCAATGTACCATCTAAAATAGCCTGAGCATTAGCATTGCCACCATTAGCAGCTGAAATAACATTATTAATACCGTTGCTTACGCCGTGAGCTTTCTTATTATTGGCTTTATCAACTTTAAACCAGTCTCTGTGATAGTCATTGCTCCACGAAGTTGCGACCACATTAATGTTTCCAAAGCTACCCTTATAAGTAATAGATTGTTGGCTAGCGTCGTTATCCATTTCATCATATTGAGTCATGCCGTAGCGTTGTCTTGGGTTTTTGTTAAAACTTGCTTGTGAAAGACCTACATAAGACTGCTCCGAGATCTCATCAGCTTCAACAATTTTTAGTGTTAGCTCATGATCACCAGTTGAATATCTGAATTTACCCATAAAGTCAGATTTATCAAATCCAGTGTTTCCACCGACATTAGCTATGGAATCAAATCCATCGCTTGAATGTTCATGTATTTCTAATAAAGCACCAAACGTTCCGTTGCTTCCACCAAAATATGCATGAGTTCTCATCATGCCGTTATCGCCCATTTCTTGAACAAGCTGCCCTTCATCCGATGATGGAATAGGTGTGCTGATTAAGTTGATTGCTCCACCAATTGTGCTTGGTCCTTGAGTAATTGCAGATGGGCCTTTAACAACTTCTACCTGATTAATTCTTCCTGTAGTAGGAAAGTAATATGCTGAAGCTGATGTATAAGGAGCAGGAGCAACTAGCACTCCATCTTCCATAATGGAAACCTTTGCAGATCTATCTATAGTTGTACCTCTAATAGATATGTTAGGTCTTAAACCATAGCCATCTTCTGTTCTAAAGAACACACCTGGAACGGCTGATAATACTTTATGAATATCAGTATCCATTGTCTTTTTTAAATCTTCGTTTGAAATAACAGTTACTGAACCTGGAAGATTTCTTACATCTTCTGCAGATCCAACAATAGTTACTGATTCGATTGTTTCAACGTCATCTGCTGCAAAAGCAGGAACAAAGAAGAGGATTGAAAGCAATCCCATAATCGTAATATTAATTTTAGTCTGTAATGTTGGCCAATGATCATTCATTTTTTATCTCCTTGTAGCTCAAGAAGACAAAAGGCCTAATTGAGAATCGTAATGATAATGATTCTCATTTAGAAAAACAAGTCTTAATTCATATTAATTTAATTATTTCCTTTAATAGCAAAATAAAGACCTAGAGCAAATATAAAAATCTGTTCGCTCATAAATAGTTTTGGGGTAATAAACCAATCAGAATGGGCTAAGTAAAAAGCTCCTGTCATAATTACTAAAACTGCACCGCCGCCCAATCTTGTCACTAAATGCCCTGCCGCACCAAGCAATCCACCTAAAATAACTGCACTTCCGGCAGCAACCTCTCCGATTGCAACCATACTTGCCACGACATCAGGAGCTGGCATACCCCCACTCTCAAACATTTTGACCATTCTTTCTGGTGGTAATGGAAATTTACCATAGCCATGAAGGATAAATGAAGTGCCTAAAACTAACCTTAAAATCCAAGGTGCAAAACCTTGAAATGGTTTGGCTATGGCATCTAAGTAATTTGAAATGTTCATATAATCTCCTCTTTGTATAATATTTATTGTATCTGAACTCTCACTCTTAATTGTAAAAATTCTATATGTCCCTATATATAGGGTACACAGGAGATAAAAATGTTTAATCCATTAAAAATGGCTGGGGATATGAAGGGCATGGAAAAAATGCTGAAGCCAGCGCTTGAAAAATTTATGAATGACTCTGGTTTCGTCAAAAAAACTGAGTTAGAAGAATTAAAAAAAAGGGTAGTAGAGCTAGAGAAAAAGTTAGGAAGTAACTAACAAGTAAATATCCTAGTTACCCTCATAGAAATAGAGTCTCTCTATATCATCTTCGCTGGTTGATTCGCCATATTGAATCTCAATAATATGACATGTGTGCTCTGAAGGATTAATGAGCTGATGCCAGTCTCTCTGCTTAATATGAAAAACATCGTCAGTACTCAGTTTAGATTCTAAGACATTATCTGGATTATCTGAGCTATGCTTAACAAGACATTCACCTTTGCTTACAAACCAAACTTCGTTTCTTTTTTGATGCCTCTGAAATGACATGCCTTTACCGGGCTCTAAAATTAGCTCTTTAACTTTCACGCGGTCATCTTGAAATAGGTTATAAAATTTTCCCCACACTCTTTCATCGCTAGTATATTGCCAGTCTTTCAAAATAGTGCTTGAGGAATTCATTTTATTATCTCCACCAACACCAAAGCAAAAAGTTATGCCGTCTAAAGACATTTCTGGAATATTATCTGACTTGCGATCACCGCCATTACAAAAAATGATTTCATTGTTAGGATATTTTAATTTGATCTTTTCTAATGCCCGGATACAGCTCCCATTGGCATCATCCTCAAAACTAATCACCTCATCTACAACAGCTAAGTTGGAGACTATAATTTCTCTTTCTAAAAAGGGCATGAAAAAATTTTGTTTTTTCTTTTGCAGCCAAGCATCACTATTCAAGGCAACAATTAGATGATCACCAAGTTTTTTAGCTGCTTTAAAGTATTCGATATGACCAGAGTGAATTGGATCAAAACCGCCACTTACCACTATAATTTTAATTTTTAATACCTCTTACCCTTTAACAAGCATAAATTATACAATCACAATGTAATCTAAAAACACTATGGCTGTCTAATCATCTCCACCATTTCAGAGACTTCTTGCGGAGGTTTGGAAAAAAATCTTGCCACCACAACTGCAACTAAAAAGTTAATTAACATTCCAAGAAAGCCTATCCCCTCAGGAGAAATACCCATGATCCAATGAGAGCTATTATCAAAGGCTGGATTGATGAATTTGTAATAGATGATGTAACTGGCGGTAAAAATTAGTCCTGACAACATTCCTGCAATTGCTCCTTCTTTATTCATCGATTTAGAAAAAATACCAAGTAGCAATGCTGGAAAAATTGTTGCGGCAGCTAAGCCAAATGCAAATGCAACAACTTGTGCAACAAAACCAGGTGGATATATACCAAATAGTCCGGCAATTATTATTGCAACAGCTGCCGCACATCTGGCATAAAATAATTCTTGTTTTTCTGAAATATTGGGTTTAAAAGTCTTTTTTAAAAGATCATGTGAGATAGAAGAAGAGATAACTAGAAGTAAACCTGCAGCGGTTGAGAGTGCTGCAGCTAGACCTCCAGCAGCAACAAGAGCAATAACCCAGCCTGGTAACTTTGCAATTTCAGGGTTTGCTAAAACCATAATATCTTTATCTATATATATCTCATTTTTATTAGCCTCGTCACTAGGATTATTTGTTAGCCTTTGGCCAAAATCTCCCTCTGCATCAATAAATTGCGGTCTTGTATTCTCAAACGCATTACCAGCTGAATAATGAATAATCCCATCAGAATTTTTATCATTCCAAGCAATAAGTCCTATGCCTTCCCAGTTTTTAAACCATGCTGGAGCAGATATATATTCTTGATCTTGAATAGAATCTATAAAGTTCATTCTTGCAAAAGCGCCCACAGCAGGAGCAGTTGTATAAAGTAAGGCAATAAAAATTAGAGCATACCCAGCAGACTTTCTTGCATCACGAACTGACGGCACTGTAAAAAATCTTACAATTACATGAGGCAACCCAGCTGTACCAAACATTAATGCAGCAGTGATGCAAAATATATCTATCGTGCTTTTTGAATTTTCTGTGTAAGCCAAGAATCCTAATTCAGTTGTAACTTTATCTAATTTATCCAATAGATAAGTAGAACTATCAACCAATGTATCTCCAAAGCCAAGTTGAGGAATAGGGTTGCCAGTCATTAAAATAGAAATGAAGATTGCGGGAACAAGATAAGCAAAAATTAATACACAATATTGAGCAACTTGAGTATATGTAATTCCTTTCATGCCTCCTAAAACGGCATAAAAGAAAACAATAGCCATGCCAATTATTACACCTACATTTATATCTACTTCTAAGAATCTTGAAAAAACAATTCCCACTCCTCTCATCTGTCCTGCTACATAGGTGAAAGAAACAAAAATTAAACAGATAACTGCTACCAATCTTGCTGCTTTTGAGTAATAGCGAGTTCCGATGAAATCAGGGACTGTGAACTGACCAAATTTTCTAAGGTATGGCGCTAAAAGCAATGCCAACAATACGTATCCTCCTGTCCAACCCATAAGATACACAGAACCATCCTTTCCCATAAATGCAATCAAACCAGCCATAGAGATAAACGAAGCGGCAGACATCCAGTCTGCAGCTGTTGCCATTCCATTTGCGATCGGATGAACGCCATTGCCAGCAACATAAAAATCACTTGTGGATTTTGCTCTAGACCAAATAGCAATGCCTATGTAAAGAGCAAATGAAAGTCCAACAAAAATGTATGTGAGTTCTTGTGTGCTCACTGCTCTTCTGAGTCCGAAGAAATATCTTTGCGATACTTTTTATCCAGCCTATTCATCAACAAAACATAGATAAAAATTAAGAGAACAAAAATATAGATACTGCCTTGTTGAGCGAACCAAAATCCAAGTTTAAAACCACCAATTTTAATCTCATCAAGAGCATCTGACCAAAGTATGCCGAAACCAAAGGAAGCTACAAACCAAATAGCCAGCAAGGCAACTAGAATTCTTATATTTGATTTCCAGTAAGACTGACTAGGGGTACTTTTCATAATAATTTTTACAAACCCATCCATTGGGATCAGAGAATTAACTTAGGATTAATTTTATCTGAGCTTATCTCTTTATAATAGCTTCTCCTTCCCTGGAATTATCTTTTATTATATTTGATCTTAAAATATTATAACCATCATCGGTTTTTTGGGCGATATAAAAACTGTCTACATTAGAGTATGGGGTCGGGTTCACTTCTACTAACACTGTGGTTAACTTATAAACCTGATGACGAGAGTAGTCATCTGAGTAAACCCTCACTGTATTTATATCTCCTAATCCCCTGGAGCCGATGATCTGGCCCGATTTGTTGAGGTAGTTTATAAATAGAGCATTCTTTGGCATTGATGCAATTGCATTTTCATAACTCAGCTTGCTTACACTATCTTTCGAATCAACTATTGAGTATGAAAGAACATCTAGTGTTGAAAATTTCACTTTAACCAAACTATTTGGATCAATAGAATTTGATTGAATTGAACCAGCATATGAAAAATTAGCTATTAAAGCTATGAGGAAAAAGAAAGAAAATTTATTTATTTTAATCATAATGCATCCTGCGCTGCTTGAAACGCTGCCCAATGGCTCCAATTGATGGACATAGCTGAGCCTCTGCCTGACTCATCATAGATTAAAGGAACGTTAGTAAATTCTTCTTGCTGTAAGTCTTCAAAGCTTCTATATTCCCCATAATCCCCAGGAAAATGAAGATTAGTTCCATTGGTTAAATATATGCCAAAAGATACTCGGCAAGTCGAATACACATCGTCAAATTTTTCATTCTCAGAAAATCTAATATCTGGGCATATATACCGGCTGCGATTATCAGAAAAAGTTCCCTCATAGACGTCATTAAAAGTATTAATGTTATCCACAACTCTTAGATGCTCTGAATTTTTTTCGAATACACGATATGCAACCGTATCCCAAGTAGATGTTTTTTTCTCTAAAGTAATTAACTGTAAGTCCCTCAGTTCGCTTTGCTCTTCGCCATTTAGATACCAATGGACAGAAAAATCATCTTGATTTAATGTAAGGTCAGTAGAAAATGTTACATCTCCAATATTTCCATCGTCCCAAGCTAGTCGCCAGCTATGAAGACCTTGCAATTTTAAAGCATTGATAATAAATGCTTCTGAGGCAACCACATCAAAAGAGTTGGAATCAGCTGGCGTTCTATTTTCTTGAAAAATAGCTATATCACTATATGAATCCCTCATAATATTAGTAAATGAAGCTCTATATGTTTTTGAACCATAATATGTTCCTTCAAACATTCCAATCCCCGTAACACTTTGACCATCATCAAACCCTGCAACATTTTCTATATCGACAATCCAATGAGCCCATTTTAAATCTTCAGGTGTATCTTCCGAGGTGGTATTTGATTCGAGATCAACATCACCGCAATCAACACTCTCACAATCGATCGTCCCATCATCCCAATCATCAGAATATTCATCGTTTAAGTCAGCCATGATATGACCAAATTCATGCTTAAGAATAAGTTCGTAATAAGCTAAGGTTTCCTCCTCGGCATCCAATAAGTCCATAATAAAATGGTTTCCCAAAGCCGCACCCCTTCCAGGGACACTTGTAATCAAAGCGCGTAAATCTATATCAGTGAAATATTCTTGAATCTTTTCATCCATCAGTTCTTGAACGTCACTTACGCAATAAGTGTCTTCAAAGTCTTCTTCACAACCTTTAGTAACTCCAAGTCCTTTGCCTGAAGTCTCAATAACTCCTATGTTCATGTAGCCATCTAAGGCTAGATCAAGGGCACCCGGGGCAATAACATTTTGATTGAAAAACGTAACTAGATTTTTAGTCGACTTTCTTGCGCCTACTAGCACTTCAGGATCCAAGTTATCTAAAATAATAACAAAATTGTTAAGTCTCTTGGTGCTTGATGAGTTACCTGTTAGTTGATAAACCTTTTCTACTGAATCAGCTTTAGACATATCCCTCGCCAACCAAAAAGTTACAATTTGTGATTTTGAGGCTATCCCATCACTAACAGAAATTTCAATATCTTTTTTTCCTGAAAGACTTAAAGAGGTAACATCTAACACCGCTTCCTGTGTTTCTAAATCATAGGTAAAAGGAAGATTAGATGGGGATGGGACTGAAAGAGTTAAAATATCTCCCTCATCTACATCGCTTACAGCAACTGAAAACCTAACTTGATTTTCTTTAATAAAAACTAAAGGGTAAGGGGTACTATCTTCTGCTGAAGTAAGTTGCGTCACATCAATGATAGGCTCATCATTTACCGAATTAATCGAAAGGCTAGCTGCTCCAGAAGCAGATGTGTTTTTGGTGCCAGCAGAATTCGTCATAGCAATAGAATACTCAAATGAATCACTGCCATATATATTATTATTTGGCGTGTAAAGAAAACTTCCATCGGAAAACAATTGCACAGAGCCAATTGCAGGGTTAGATGTTAGTGAAAAGCTGAGAGTATATGCTTCGCTAGCATTTACTGTATATGGAAAGTTGCCTTCATACGGAGTATCCTCATCAAGAGAAATAGTGGTGGTGCCTACAGAAATAGTAAACAGGGCTGGGGGAGCTGATTCGCCTCCGCCACCTCCGCCGCCACATGAAATCAATGCAAGTGCCAAGGAGAAAGATAAGACAAATTTAATGAGAATCATATTTAAGAATTACTATTTACATAAAGATCTTTTAGAGTTTGACTAAAGGGTTATAGGTAATTTTATCAGGAATTTGATTAGCGCCTGGGACTCCTCTAGCCACCAAAAATGGTTTCAAAGTCTCTATTGCCTTAGGTTCATCGAAATGGCCAATACCTGGATGCAAATGATGCACAAAATGCAATTGCATTGAGTGATTAATGTACCTTGGCATCCAATGAGACCAAAAACGGGCATCTTTGTATCGCCCTTCTGATGTCCCAATGTGAGGATAATAAGAAAAAAATATTACTACATACACAGTCCCAATCTTGGCTGGCACCCACCATAGTAAAAGTGTCTCCAATGGAAAAATAACGACCAAGCTCATTAAACATGCTCTATACAGCAAAGCTATTGGCACTGCCTTTTGAAAAGAATTTACAAAAGCTTTATCACTCTCAAAAACATCAAGATATTTTTCATAATCGGCTGTATTTGATCCGTCTGCTGATCTTTTAATGATCTTAAAAAGTGATCCAGCATGTGCATTTAGGTAGTCAGGATCTTTTTCAGGGTTATTAGTAAAGGCATGATGCTTCATGTGCGTCACTCGTAAAAGCTCATAAGGAAGATGAAGGGTTACAAGCGTTATGTGTCCAACTAAAGAATCAAGCCATCTCATTTTGGCATCACCCCTAGAAAAATTGCCATGCTGAGCTTCATGAGAAGGTAAATATGCAAAACACGCACATATGCTGGCAATAAAAAAGCCTACCCATAAAGGAATATAGCCCAGTAAAACTAAAGGCCATAATGAGAGCCAAATAGCGGCTTGCCCCAACCCAATTAAGATCATTTCCCATTGAAATCGTTGTGAGAAACTTTTTGCTATTGCTTTTTCATTAGCGAATGAAAATTCTGCAGAGATGCCTTGATCAATATTCATAACCACTTACCTCTATAAATAGCCATGAGGCCAATTGCAGCTCCGGCAGCATATGACCAAAGACTTATATTGGAGATCGATGCTAAATGTGTTGATTGCTTAGAAAGTTCATTAAAAATACTTCCTAAAAAAATAAGTCCAAACCAAGCTTTTGCCCAATACTGAATATGTGACATCAAAAAACTCCCCAATTTCTGCATCATCTAAATAGTATAGAAAATAAAGTTCTACCCATCCACATTCATTAGCTCAATATCAAATGTTAAAGTTGAGTTTGGTGGGATGGTTGGTCTTCCCTCCACTCCGTATGCCAGGCTTGGATGAATAAAAACGCGCCATAAATCTCCAGCCCTCATTTTAGAAATAACTTTTTGACATCCTGGAATTAATTGAGAGAGCTGAATAGTCAGAGGCTCTCCCATCTCTAC
>Ga0209383_1002086_pt1 | contig 12051 bp, 14 predicted proteins | sample CoawatmetaG02DNA_FD_187510 | JGI IMG/M metagenome (GOLD analysis project Ga0209383, IMG submission 187510) | Marine microbial communities from the West Antarctic Peninsula - Coastal water metaG029-DNA (SPAdes) (version 2) | ecosystem: Environmental > Aquatic > Marine > Coastal ... | reverse complement strand
TAAATCTTGCACCACAAGCGGCGGTTGCAATTAAATGTGCACCAGCACCTGTTTCACAATAGATTTTGGTTTTACCCATATATTTTGCTAGTAGCACTTGAAAGAGTGAATTATTTATTTTATGTGCACCAAGATGATTTAAGTGATCAGATTTTAAATAAATTTTTGCTCCACCAATTTTTTTAGTCAATTGTTCTGCATAGTATAGCGGATTAGGTCGACCAACATATTCTTTTAAATAGTAATCAAACTCATCAATAAAATTCTTATCATTAACTGCTGTTTCAAAAGCCTCTTCAAGCTCAATAAGATTTGGCATTAATATTTCAGGCGCATATCTTCCACCAAAATCTCCATAGTAACCATTTTTATTTGGTCCACCTTTTAATGAATTTTTTATTTCTTTGGTGCTCATTTACCCTTAACCTTATTAATAAACTCTTTTATTTTGATCTTATCTTTTACTCCAGGACTGCTTTCAACGCTAGAGGATACGTCAAAAAATGGTGTAATATTATTTTTTAGGGCTATTTCAAGGTTATCCATATCTAGCCCTCCAGATAAAAAGAATTTTTTACAAAGATTATGATCCCTTAACAAACCCCAATCAAACTTTTTAGCATTGCCACCAGGCATTTCACTTTTAGCTGGCTTTGCATCTAGTAAGAAAAAATCACATAAATCTATATAGTCACCAATATGATCAAAATCATTTTGAGTAGAAATACCAAAAGCCTTTATAATTTTTAGTTTTGTGCTCTTTTTTATTGAAGATAAATAATCTAGAGACTCAGAGCCATGCAATTGGACGTAATTAAAACCAGAATCCTCAATCTCTTTAATGTTATTAATATCAGCATTGACTGTTACTGCAACTGTGTTAATCGGCTTAGATAATTTACTAATAATATTTTTACTATCATAAAATGAAATATTTCTAGGCGATTTTTTATATGAAACAAATCCAAGATAATCTGCATCACTTTCAATACAAAAATTAGCAATAGATAAATCTTTAATACCGCAGATCTTTATCTTATTAGGTTCCATTATAAAGACTTGAATATTTTGTATGCTGCTTCTGCTGGATCAATTGCTTTTGTGATAGGCCTTCCTATAACCAAAATATCAGCACCAGAGTCAATAGCCTCCTTGGCACTCATAGTTCTCTTTTGATCATTTGAAATATCTTCCGCGCTTCTAATGCCCGGAACAATTAATTTTAAATCATCTTTTATTTCTGATTTAATTTTTATTATCTCGTGTGGAGAACATACAATTCCATCTAATTTGTTTTCAGCTGCTAATTTTGCAAGTTTAATTACCTGATCTCCTATTGAGTTGTTTAAGCCAACTTCTTGTATTCCTTCTTCATCAAAACTTGTTAAGACAGTTACGCCAATCAATTTTGTTTTACTCTGGCTAGAATTCCTTATGTCTACACATTCTCTAAGCATTTCTGATCCACCGGAAATATGTAAAGTTGTTAACTCTGGCTCTGACGCTAGTAACCCCTGAAGTGCAGCTTTAGTCGTATTAGGGATATCAAATAACTTAAGATCTATAAACATAGGAAGACCCAATTCTTTGATTTTCTTTATTCCGTCAATGCCACAATGAGTATAAAATTCCAGTCCAAGCTTTACTCCACCAATAGATGGCTTAATTTTTTTGATTAAAGCAATTGCTTGCTTTATGTCGTTCGTATCAATAGCGCAGTAGATTGGATTATTAGTCAATTTTTGTTTTTTAAAGTTCTATATCCGCATTAGCAACAGAAGATGAAGGGATACCTATTTTATTTGCTGAATTAAGCTTTATTCTAAGTTCTTTTCCAGATTTAAATCTAGGTATATATTTTTCTGAAACATTTACAGCGTCTCCAGTCCTTGGATTTCTTCCAATTCTCTCTTTTCTTTTTTGAACTGAAAATGCACCGAATCCTCTTAGTTCCACTCTTCTGCCGTCAGCTAAAGATTTTGTAATTTCAGAGAATATAGTGTTAACAATTCTCTCTACATCTTTGATATATAGGTGTGGATTTTGATCTGTAATATTTTGAATTAGCTGGCTTTTAATTAAACTCATAGATTAATTATAGAGCTAACTAATCTTTTGTAAACCATTGATTAAGATGAATATTATTCTTCAGATTCAGTCTTTTTATCACTTAAAGCTTTACCAAGAATATCGCCAAGTGAGGCACCAGAATCTTTGGCCCCATATTTGCTGATAGCTTCTTTTTCTGTAGCCTCTTCAAGGGCTTTAATTGATAGTGTGACTTTAAAATTTTGGGCATCGATTTGTGATATCATCGCATCTAACTTATCATTTCTCGCCCATCTTTCAGGTCTAGCATCTGGCTTTCTAAGAGCAAGATCATTCTTTTTGATAACAACTCTAGGACCGTTTTCACCAATTATAACTTTTACTCCATAATCAGTAATTTCAGAAACAGTACACGTTACAATATCACCAGTAGATTTATCTTTTACTTCATCAAATGGATTGCCATCAACTTCTCTTATTGAAAGTGCAATCTTATCATTCTTGTTTTCAATAATTTTAGCTTTTATTTTATCACCTACATTAAATTTTTTCATGGCATCTTTAGAATCTTCTTGTAAATCCCACGAAATATGTTGACTGAAAATTGCTCCATCAATATCTTCTTCAAGACTACAAAATATTATATTATCTTTGATAGCTTTAATTTCTGTGTTCACAATTGTACCGATTGGATTTAATTCATTGTATTTTTCAAACGGGTTTGCTGATAATTGCTTAATTCCAAGACTTAATCTTTTTTTAACGTAGTCAACTTCAAGAACAATACAATCAACTGATTGAGACCTAGCGAACAGATTACCTGGTTGAGAGTTTTTCTTAGAACTCCAAGTCAGCATATCTCTATGTGCAAGCCCTTCAATCCCACTTTCAACTTCAATAAAGATTCCATAGTCAGTAACATTAGTACAAATGCCCTGTAATTTATCACCAATGTTAAATTTACCTTCTATTTTAGTCCAAGGATCTTCTTCTAGTTGTTTTAATCCACATGAAACACGATTTTTTTCAGGATCAACTTTAATAATTTTAACTGTTATAATCTGATCAATCTTAAGAACTTCTGAAGGATGACCTACGCGACGATATGTAATGTCACTGCTATGTAGCAATGAATCGTAACCACCAAGGTCAACAAATGCACCATAATCGGTTATAGCTTTTACGCGTCCTTCTACAACATCACCTAAAGCCAGTTGTGAAAATCTTTCTTCTCTTAATTCTTTATGTGTTTCTTCTAAGACGGCTCGACGACTTACAACAATATTGTTACGCTTGGAATCCATTTTGAGAACTTTAAACTTTTGTGGAACATTTAAAAGATGACTAATATCTCTAAGGGGTCTCGTATCTATTTGACTACCAGGTAGAAAAGCAGTAATTCCGATTTCAGCTGAAAGACCACCTTTTACCTTTCCGGTAATAATACCATCAACTAATTCGCCAGCATTAAATGATTTTTCTATTTCTGCCCAAATTTCTTTATTTTTTGCTTTTGATCTACTTAAGATACAATCGCCATAATGGTTTTCAATTTTTTCCAAATAAACGTCAATTATATCTCCAACTTCTAGTTCCTTCTTATCTTTAGAAAAGATGAATTCTCTTTTGGCAATTCTACCCTCTACTTTAGCACCAATATCAACAGTAACAGCATCATCATCTAATTCAGATATTGTGCCCTTAATGATTGTGCCTTCTTTTAATTCAGAATTGAGTTGGGATTCAGCTAATAGTTTTTCAAATTCACTAGAAGCTTGTTCAGGGTTTGTTAATTCGTTCATTTATTAATGTTTTAGTTTTTTAATTATTTTCAATATTCTATTGAAGCACTGTTCTATATCTAAGTTTGAGTTATCAATCAAGTAAGAATCTTCAGCTGGCTGTAAAGGAGCTGTTTTTCTGCTCATATCTCGCATATCTCTTAATATAATTTCATTTAAAATATCATTATATTTGTTACTTTTCCTTACATTTTTAACTTGCAAGTACCTTCTTTGAGCTCTTATCTCTGCCTTTGCCCATAAAAAAATTTTTATCTCAGCTTTTGGAAATATTACCGTTCCCATGTCTCTACCTTCGGCAATTATCAGCCTAGAAGTATCATTATTTAATCTAATAAAGTTTCTCTGAATTAGAATTGTTAACTTTCTTAATTCTGGAATACTAGATATTTGAGATGAAATTAGATCAACACCTTTATTATATAGTTTATCAGATGATAATTTTTTATGATCATACTTCTTAACATACCTAATTATACTGGGTATATCATTCAAGCTAATTTTTTCTCTTTTTAAATTATAAGCAATGCTTCTATAAATTTCTCCACTATTTAAGACAGGAGCATTTAATGAAGCACTAAGTAATTTGCAGATTGTACCTTTGCCCACCCCCGCTGGTCCATCGACAGTTATTATCTTAGGCATTTACTAGTAGATTTTTTAAATCTTTATTAAATTTAGGGTAACTTATATCAATACATTTTAAATTATTAATCTTTAAAGGTTTTTCGCAAACTAAATTTAATATTGAAAATGACATAGCAATTCGGTGGTCATGAAAACTATTTATCTTATTGCCTCCAGTGATTTTATTAGTTGATCCTTTTATTATTAAATCATCTTTAATAATATTTGTATCAATTCCTGAATTTAATAAATTTTCATGAATACTTTTAAGTCGATCACTTTCTTTAAATCTTAATTCTCCAAGACCTTTCATAGTTGTAACTCCTTTAGCTTGTGAAGCAGCTACTGCTAGAATTGGATATTCATCGATAAGATAAGGAGCCAATTTTTTTGAAATAACAATAGACTTTAACTTACTGTATTTAACTTTGATATTGCCAACTGTTTCTCCTGATATTTTGCCAGTTTTCTTAATTATAATTTTTCCACCCATTCTCTTTAAAACTTTTATATATGCAATCCTAGTTTTATTGAGGCATACATTTTTTATTTCAATATTTGAACCTGGGGTAATTAATGCAGCTACTGTAAAAAATGCTGCTGAAGATGGATCGGAGGCAACATGAATATTTTTTGCTTTAATCTCTGTAGGGCCAAAAATCTTTAGCTTAGTTTTCCCATTTTTATATTTTTCTTTTTTAAAATCTATTCCTAAATATTTAAATAAAATCTCTGTATGATCTCGAGTTGCTTGATTTTCTATAATTGTTGTTTGCCCAGAAATATTTAGAGCTGCTAACATTATACTTGATTTAATTTGTGCGGATGGCTTAGTGATGACATGTTTTAATGGCAAAGAGTTAAGACTGCCTTCAATAGATAGCGGTAAGTAATTTTTTTTAGTTAATGTTATTTTGGCGCCAATATTTTGTAAAAACTCAGTTACCCTCATCATTGGTCTACTGCTCAATGAGCTATCTCCAGTAAAAGTGCAAAGTATAGGATTTGTAGCTACAGCTCCAAACATTAAGCGACAAGTTGTTCCTGAATTTCCGGCGTCTAAAACTTGGTTAGGTTGCTTAAAGCCACATGTGCCCACACCATTTACAACCCAGCTACTCTCTTTCTTTCTAATTTTAATACCTAATTTTCTTAAGACACTAACCGTGCTCATTATGTCTTTTGATTCAAGTAAATTATAAATTTTGGTCTCCCCAATTGACATAGCTCCCATTATAACCGACCTATGTGATATCGATTTATCACCACTTATAATTAGCGATCCTTTTAATTTATATTTTGCTTGTATTGTCAAATTTAGAACTTAAAATATTTAGTATTAGTTGTATTTACATTATACATTATATATTAAAGATCTATTATTTAACAAAAATAAATTTGGAGTAAAAAAATCTATGCCTAAACCAGAGTGGGGAAAAAAAATTGTCTGTCCAGAGTGTAGCTCTAAATTCTATGATCTAAATAAAAAATACCCAGTTGAATGTACTGGATGTGGAGTATTTATAGCGCTAAATGAAATGTTACAATATGGCTCTGATGCAAAAAAAGTACATGAAGATAATTTAGATGCTGAAGAAATAGGTAATTTAGTTGGTGATGATGCAACTGAATCGATGAGAGATGCAGATATTTTAGATGATGAATCGGAAAATATAAGCGATGATGAAACAATAAGCCTTAATGACGCAGATGATGATTTGGGAGTTATTGATCATGATGATGATGACTTAAATATTGAAGTTTTGCCAATAAATGAAGACGAGTAGTCTTAATCAGGGGCTATAGCTCAGCTGGGAGAGCGCATCGCTGGCAGTGATGAGGTCATCGGTTCGATCCCGATTAGCTCCACCAAACAACTAGACCTTAAATGTGTCTCCAAGGTATAGCTTTCTAGCATCTTTATTTCCAATAATTTTATCACTATCACCTTCGGCTATAATTTCTCCTGAGTGAAGCACGTATGAATAATCACAAATATCTAAAACTTCACGAACATTATGATCAGTAATTAGCACGCCAATATTTCTTTTAATAAGTTGTTTTATTAAGTTTTTAATATCATTAATTCCTATTGGATCAACACCTGCGGTTGGTTCGTCCATTAATATTAGTTTTGGATCAGCAGCTAGACACCTTGCTATTTCCGTCCTCCTTCTTTCCCCACCACTTAGCATATATGGCATAGCCCTTCTCAGATGAGTAAGTGAAAATTCAGTTAACAATTCTTCTAAATTATTTTGTTTTTGCTCCGTGCTATATTTTCTTGTCTCAAGAATTGAAATTATATTATCTTCTACTGATAAACCTCTAAATATAGACGGTTGTTGGGGCAAATATCCAATTCCCAGCCTGGCTCTTTCATGCATTGGTAATGTTACAATATCATTATCATCTAAATTTATGTCCCCACTATCAGGCTGTATTAGCCCCATTATCATATAAAATGTAGTTGTTTTTCCGGCACCATTTGGTCCTAATAAACCAATTGTTTGCCCTCTTTGAACCTGGAGCGATACATCTCTAACAATTGTTTTTTTTGAAAGAGATTTTCTCAAGTTCTTTATTACCAAACCATTGTTTGATGAAATCAATTTAGGCTTAATAATCATTCAGATACCTTAACTGAGACTTGTTTATTCATATTACCATTTATAATACTTGTGGAATTAATTAAATCTACAATTAATTCGTTGCCATTTAAAATATTGCCATCTTTTATAACTATGACATTGCCATTAACTTTTATTTTTTCAGATTTTAAGTTGTACACTGCTTTATCACCAGTTACTTCTTCATTAAGTCGTTTGATTATTACACTTCCAATAATTGTGATTATTTCAATTTTTTTATTATCATCATAATCAATTAAGATTTTGTCGCCCCAAAAATGATTAACATCATTTCTCGCATAAACATTACCAATAAATTCAGACGAAAGTGGATTATCTCGAATAATCAGTTTATCTGAATTTATATTAAAATAAGAATTATTTTCTTCTTTACTAATAGCATTTGAATTTAGAAGGATAATCATTGCTAGATAAGCTAGTTTCATTTATTTTTTATTTTTACCTCGACATTACCGGTATAAGTAACTGTATCTTTTACTTCATCAATAATAGATGAATCAGATTTAATCATTGATGTGTTTGAAATAGATACAACTCTATTTAGTAATCTTATTTTGTCATCTTCTATATCAATAGTAGCACTTTCTGTTGATGTTGTGTTTCCAAATTCATCAGATATTAAAACATTACCTACAAGATCTATAACTTGATTAATCTGACTATAAAGTCCCTCATCAGCCTTTATAAAAAATAACTCATTATTATCATTTGTAAATTTTGCTTCAATTTTATAAAGCTCTATATCTTGATTAATCTGAATACCTTTTTCAGCTTTAATTTCATAAGGATTTGTATTTAGACCTTTATTTCTAAAAGTAGGATTTGATATCTCAGTAGTGCCTGGAGATGATCTGTTGCTAACTTCATTTAGCTTATCTATAAGTTCATCTGATTTATCGTCTGAATAATTAAAAATTATTAAACTTAAAGTCATTAATAAAATAAGTGCTATTAATTTATTCAAGTATTTTCTCATAACTCTTTTATGATATTTAATTTTTAATAATCTTTAAACAATCGTGAATATGAACGATTCCAATTGGCTTAAGGTTCTTTTCAATAAATAGGCACGATATTTTCTTACTATTCATTAGCTTAAGGGCCTCGGTACATAGCTTGTCTTCCTTAATCAAAAAAGGACCTGATTTCATTATAAGTTTAACTTTTTTATGTAATAAATTATTATTTATTGCTCTTCTAAGGTCTCCGTCAGTTATTATTCCTATAATTTTACCTGCTTTATTTACTACACCAACATGGCCAAAAGACTTTCTAGTTATTTCTAAAACAGCATCCCTCATCGATGCATTTTCATCTATTAGTGGAATTTTTTTACCTACGTGCATTATTTTTTTAACCTGCAAAAGACTTTCACCTAGGCTACCACCAGGATGAATGTCTCTATAGCTCCTAGTTGAGAATTTTTTTACCTTCATTAAGCTTACGCAAATTATATCTCCTATAATTAATGCCATTGACGTTGATGTGGTTGGCGCTAAACCAATGCTACAAGCCTCTTCAGCTGATGGAATTATTAAGCTCATATTAGTAGAATTAATTAGATTACTTTTTTTGACCGAAGAAATTCCAATAGTAGATATTTTATTTTTTTTACAAAAATTAATTATACCCTCAAGTTCAATACTATTTCCAGAATTAGATAATATAATAACAATATCATTTTTTTTAATTACACCTAAGTCGCCGTGCGACATTTCAGTTGAATGACAAAATAGAGAAGCTGTTCCTGTCGAGCTCATTGTGCTTGATATTTTTCTAGCAATATGACCTGACTTGCCAATTCCAGTAAATATTACTTTACCTTTAATTTTGGATAGTTTTTTTATTATACTTAAAAAATTGTTATCTATTATTTTCGATAATTTTTTTATACCAATCATTTCTGTTTTTAAAACATCGAGGGCAGTTTTAATAATCAGTTTATTTTCCATAAATATTAAGATGAGTGAGAGAATACATCTTTATCTACCCAGCCTTTAAGGTCTAATTCAACTCTTGTTGGTAAAAAACTAAAGCAAGCATTAACTAGCTCAAATCTTTTTTCCCGCTCCAATATCTCATTAAGTTTAATTCTAATATTATGAAGATGAAGCACATCATTTGCAGCATAAGCAACTTGCTCTTTTGAAAGAGATATATTTCCCCAATCACTACTTTGCTTCTTTTTAGATATTTCTATATCCAATAGTTCTTTACAAATATCTTTAAGGCCATGTGAGTTAGTATAAGTACGAGCAATCTTACTTGCAATTTTTGTACAGTAGATATTTTCTAAATTAATCCCAAGTGCATATTTTATTGCCGCCATATCGAAACGGGCATAATGAAAGATTTTAATTTTACTTTTATCGATAAGAATTTTTTGTAAGTTTGGGCTATTGTAGTCAAAACCATCAAATTGAACTAAGTGACAATCTCCTTCTCCATCATATAGCTGTATAAGACATAACCTATCTCTTGCTGGATTTAATCCCATGGCCTCAGTATCAATTGCTATAATATTACTAAAGGTAATATTATCTGGAAGATCGTTTTTATATAAATGTGTTTGCATTGTTAAGTAATTAGCCTATTTGGTAGAATAATTTAAAAAGAATATATATCATCAAAATAATTAAAAAATGAATAATAAAGTAATAACTATATTTGGTGTTGGATTTATAGGCAAAAGCCTAATTTTTAATCTTTTACAAAAGGGTTATATTGTCAATGCGGTATGTAGAAACCCATATTTAAGAGGTAATTTAAAGTCCATGGCCAATATTGGGCAGCTTGAAATAAAATATGGCGATATTACTAAAAGTGATTCAATAGAGCACTATTTTAAATCTTCAGATATTATTATTAATTTAGTCGGTGTATTAGCTGAAAATTCTAAGAACAAGTACCATGCTTCTCATGTTACTGGGCCAAGCAATATTGGAAAATTAGCAGAAAAGTATAACATTGAGCGAGTAATTCACATTTCATCAATAGGTGCCGATATTAACAGTAAGATTAACTATCAAAGAACTAAGGGTGAAGGTGAAATTTCTCTTAAGGAAAACTTCATTGAAGCGAGTATTATTCGACCATCGATTGTTTTTGGTCCAGACGATGGATTTTTTAATGTACAATCAAAGCTCTTAAAACTTAGTCCAATTATTCCACTTTTTGGCGGTGGAAAAAATAAGTTTCAACCAGTTTATGTAAATGATCTTGTTGAAGGAATAATTCGAATATTCGAAGACGATAGTCATAAAAGTAAAACTTTTGAATTTGGTGGTCCAGATATAATGACTATGAAGGAAGTTTATCAATTTATTCTAAAAGAATTAAAAATTAAAAGACTGCTAATTCCAGCGCCAATTTTTGCTGCCTCAATGATGGCAAAATTTATACAACTTCTTCCCAATCCAATAATCACTTCAGACTTGGTAAAGGCTTTAGAAATAGATAATGTTGTTAGTGGTAATTTTGAAGATATAAAATCATTAAATATAAGTCCAAAATCTCCTTATTCTATAGTTCCAACTTACCTTTAAATAGCTAGAATAAGAATAATCGATCCGAGAATTATTCTATAAATTACGAATGGAAGCATTGAGTGACTAGACACCCATTTCATTAAAAGCTTTATTGCAAACATCGCAGTGATGAAAGCCACCAAAACAGCAGCTATTGCATCGTTAGTAAATGTTACATCTTTCTTATCAAGAATTTCAATTAATGGAATAAATGAGGATATTAAAATTGTTGGAATGGAAAGGAGCATTGAGAATTTAGTCGCGTCAACTCTAGAAATTTTATAAAATCTACCTGTAGTATAAATTATTCCAGCTCTGCTAGTGCCAGGTATGATAGCTAATATTTGTGAGCAACCTATGATAAAAACTTGTTTATAACTTATCTTAGATAATTCATTTATTTGGTCATTTTTTATATCTGCAAAATATAATAATATTCCAAAAAAAATAGTGGCAAAGCCTATAACTTGTAAATTTCTTAAAAAGGGGGTTAAATCTAATATAAATATTAACCCACCAACAAGTACTATTGGAACGGTTGCTATAATAAGATTTTTTAAATTTCTAGTCTCTTCAATATTTTCTGAGTTAAAGAGTTTTGGTATTGCCACAAGATAGTCAAAAACCTCTTTTTTAAAGTAGAAGGTAACAGCTAAAAGAGTTCCAATATGAAGGCAAACATCAATAACTAGGCCTTGATTCTCAAAATCAAATAAATACGGAGCAATAATCAGGTGGGCAGAAGAGCTAATTGGAAGAAATTCAGTAATTCCTTGTATTAATCCTAAAATAATAATCGGTAATATTGGCATATAATTTTTTATATTAGTACTTTTTTAGCTGATTTCAGAGAATTTTATATAAATATATTAATATTATGTCAACAATACTGACTTGTTTTAATGATTAATATATATAACTTATATTTAATAAATCTTAAAGTAGAAATAATAAGTAATAAGTACTGACATAATATGGCAAAAATGCTTAAATTCATAGACTTACCGCAAGCATACCCTGAAAAAGAGGATGCGAAGCATAGGAAGCAAAAATTTAAAGAGATCTACGAAGGTTACATAAAGAATAAGGCGGTCGAGCAATCTAGTCGTTGTTCACAGTGTGGAGTTCCGTATTGCGCAGTTCACTGTCCGCTTCATAACCATATTCCTGATTGGCTCAAACTAGCGGCTGAAGATCGCCTAGAGGAAGCTTACCAACTTTCTGCCAGCACAAATAATATGCCCGAAGTTTGTGGAAGAATTTGCCCTCAAGATCGCTTGTGTGAAGGCAACTGTGTAATTGAGCAATCTGGCCATGGAGCAGTTACTATAGGCTCAGTAGAAAAATATATAACAGATACTGCATTCGAAAATGATTGGGTTAAACCAATTAAAT
>Ga0209383_1002084_pt1 | contig 12059 bp, 12 predicted proteins | sample CoawatmetaG02DNA_FD_187510 | JGI IMG/M metagenome (GOLD analysis project Ga0209383, IMG submission 187510) | Marine microbial communities from the West Antarctic Peninsula - Coastal water metaG029-DNA (SPAdes) (version 2) | ecosystem: Environmental > Aquatic > Marine > Coastal ... | reverse complement strand
ATGAGGTAAAAGCTAAATTTAAACAAATAAAACCAAAAACTATGGGACAAGCACTGCGAATTGATGGAATAACTCCAGCTGCCGTATATATTTTGTTGTCACATGTAAAAAGAAAGTCTATTAAGCTTATAGCTTGATGGAAGAAATTTTTAAAAAATATCCACTACTAAAAAACCAAAATGTTCCACGTGAAACATTAATTGAGTTTGAGCTATTTACATCTATGTTACAGCAAAGAAATGAGGAAATTAATATAATAAGCAAAGAAACAGCCAAAAATGAAATTATTAGAGAACGTCATATAATTGATTCAGCACAAATCATTGAATTTGTTAATTTAAATAGTAATATAATAACAGATATAGGGTCAGGTGGAGGTATGCCAGGTATAATTATATCAATTATGATTAAAAATCAGAAAAATTCAGCTAAAGTTCACTTATATGAAAAAAGTCACCATAAGAGCTCTTTTTTAAGAAAAGTATCTAGAGATTTAAAATTAAACACTGAAGTCATGCAAGAAAATATTTTTGAAACACAAAATTTAGAGTCGGGCACAATAATGGCAAGGGCTTTTAAACCTTTACCAATAATTTTAGATTTAGTTTATAAAAATTTTAGTAGTTACAAAAATTTAATTGTCTTCATGGGAAAAAATGGAGAAAAAGTTTTAGAAGAAAGTTTAATAAATTGGAATTTTGATTTCGAAAAAAAAAAGAGCATTACAAGTGAAGATTCATTTTTATTAAATATAAAAAATATTAAAAAAAAATATTAAAAACTAAATGCAAATTGTTTCTGTAATAAATCAAAAGGGTGGGGTTGGAAAAACAACAACGGTAATTAATCTTGCAGCGGGTTTGGCTCAACAAGGAAAAAAAGTTTTAGTAATTGATCTAGATCCACAAGGAAATGCTACCACAGGACTTGGTCTATCCAATTTAGAAAGTTCAACAGACACTATTTATGGAGTATTGAATGGCACAAAGTCCATTTCTGATGTGATTAGAAAAACTGAGTTCAAAAATTTAGATATTATTACTTCGAATGTAGATTTATCTGGTCTTGAGGTTGAGACAGCTGGTGATAGTATGAGAGCCTTCATTTTAAAACGCGAATTAACCCTTTATTTAAATGATTCTAGAGCAACCTATGACTATATACTTATAGACTGTCCTCCATCACTAAGTTTACTCACTGTCATGGCTCTGGTGTCTTCTCACTCGCTTCTAGTGCCATTACAGACTGAATTTTTTGCGCTAGAGGGTTTAACCCAATTAATGAAAACAATAGAACGAATAAAAGCTAATTTAAATCCTGAATTAAAAATTAGAGGAATACTTTTAACAATGTATGACAAGAGAAATAAACTTTCAACACAAGTTGAAAAAGAAGCAAGAGATTATTTCAATGAAAAAGTTTATCTAACAGTGATTCCAAGAAACGTCAGGCTGTCCGAAGCCCCATCACATGGTATGCCAGTTTTAATGTATGACAAATCTTGTCCGGGTAGTAAATCATATTTTAAATTTACAGATGAATTTATTAATCAAGAACAAAAAATAGGGAGTGCTGTATAATGGATACAAACAAAATAAAAAAAGGTCTAGGTAGGGGCTTGTCATCCTTGATAGGTGAAACAAAAGCAGAAATAAATATTAATAAAGTTTCAATATCCGATCTTGTAAGCAATAAGTTTCAACCTAGGAAAACATTTGATGAGGATAGTTTACAAGATTTAACAAAATCAATAAAAGAGAGAGGCATTATTCAGCCAATTATTGTTAGAAAATCTAGTGACGATAATTCAAAGTATGAAATAATTGCAGGAGAGAGAAGATGGCTATCAGCACAAAAGGCGGGGTTACACGAAGTTCCAGTTGTTGTTGCTGATGTAGATGATTTAAAATCTTTAGAGTTTGCTATCGTCGAGAATGTTCAAAGAAATGATTTAAATGCAGTAGAAGAAGCACGTGGTTATCAACGTCTTATTAATGAGTTTTCTTATGATCAAGAAAAAGTAGCAAAATTTATCGGAAAAAGCAGAAGCCATATTGCTAATTTTTTAAGAGTGTTAAGCTTACCCGATGAAGTTCTAAAGTTAATTGAAACTCAAAAATTAACACCAGGTCATGCAAAAATTTTAGTTGGTTTGGATAATGCAGAATTTGTAGCAAATAAAATAATTGAAAAAAACCTGTCAGTAAGACAATCAGAAAATTTTGTTAAAATTTTTAAAACTAAAAAACACTCTCTCAAACCCTCTAAGGATACAAACTTACAAGCCCTAGAGACCTCAATTAGAGAAAAAATTGGTCTTAATGTTTTAATTAAAAATAAAAAAAATAATTCAGGCTCTTTGTTATTAGAATATAAAGATTTAGACCAACTAAATAAAATAATTGAAATAATAAAATCTAACTATTAGTTTTTCTCGAATTGCTAATTATAAAATCTGATAGTATATTTTTAGCAATTGTTGAGTTTTTTTTAATTAGAAGCTCAATTTCATTAGTTTTATAAATTAAGTTTTTTAGATGTTCTTTTCCCCAAGACCGTATTTGTTGAGTAACAAGAGGTTTATCCTTCCAAAAAATTGGTGGTTTACAAGCAGAAATTGCTTGTTCAATATTGTTTTTTTTATCAACTAATTCATAAATTTTAATTAATCTTTTCAATTTTGCTAATAACGTTCTAAGAATTATGATATTATCCTCATCTGAATAGTTGTTTTCGCTTAAAATAGTGACAGTTTTCCTAGTATTTTTAGCTAGTGAGTGATCCACTAGTTCCGAAGCACTGTAGTTGTCTGCAAGATTTGTTAGTTTAATTATTTCTTCAATGTTTAAATTTTTTTTATTTAATGAAAAATTTTCAATTTTTTCTAATTCATTATTAAGATTTTTTCTGTCACCCCTGCTTCTTTCTATTAAAACATTAATTAATTGTTGAGATATTGGGATTTTTTTATTTCTAAAAAAAAGACTTATAATTGAATTTAAAGTTTGGTTGTTATCTTCATAAAATGGGGCACATACAATTGATTTTTCTTTTTCGAAGAGTTTTCGTAAAGTAGATTTTTTTTCTAAATTTTTTGAATTTAAAACAATTTGTATATCTTCAGGGTTTTTCTCCATTAAGTCTTCTATGATTGTTCTAATTTTATCTGTAGCTCTATTAATAATTATGAGTTTTTCATTATCAAAAAAAGATTTAGTAAGAACGGTATTAAAAAAAATATTAATATTATCTAGTATCTCCTTTTCTTCATATCTATGAATTTTATCTTGATAACCTTTCTCAAATAAGTTTTTTATAGTTTCTTCTTTTGAACCTTCGTTATCACCATAAAATAAGTAAAACTTGTTACTATTTAATTTTATGTTTCTGAGCTCAAACGATTTTATTATCATTTTATATTGCCTAGTTTAGAAATTATTTTATTTACCGCAGTCTCTGTTAAATTATTTTTGATCTGATTCTCATAAGTTTTTAGTTCAAAAGTATTAGAATTATTATCATAAGTAAAATTCTCAGTAATAACGAAATTTGATTTATATTCTCCATTCATAAGCACCTCAACATTCAATGTTATTTCATTTTTAAATTTAGTAGCATCTCCAGATGCATCTTTTGTTGTGGTGATTTTTTCAGAGTCGCTAGAAATTTTTAATACAAAACTTTTTTCTTTTTGAGTTTTAAGTTCACTATAACTATTTAACATTTGTTTTGTTTTTATATTAATCTGTCGGTCCCCAGTAAGACGCAAATCACTTATTGAAAAAGCATAGATTGCTCTATTTTTTAATGAATATGTAGCTTCATAGCCGCAGGATGATAAAAATAAAAAAAGAAGAAGTGTAAATATTTTTTCTTTCATTTTTTATATTATAATATTTATAAGTCTGTTTGGTACAAAAATAGATTTTTTAATTTTTTGGTTATTAATAAATTTTTCTATTCCTTGATTTAATTTAATAGCTTCTAAAATTTCTTTTTCTATCATATCTCTTTTTACCACTAAAATGGCTCTTTTTTTACCATTTATCTGTACTACGAAGTTAATTTTATCTTCTATTAAATCTTTTTTAGAGACACTTGGCCAATTTATTTGGTATTCATTAATAGCACATAGGCATTCGTTTGAAAAATGTGGAATAAAGGGATTTAGTAGAATTAAAATTTTTTTATAGTTTTCAATTAAAATCTTTTTTTTTATTGGTTTATCAATTTCTTTGATTAAAAAATTATACATTTCATAAAGATTAGCAACTATTACGTTGTAGTGAAATTTTTCTAGGTTTTGAGTTATTTTATGAATTAGTTGATTAGTGAATTTAATTAAATTTTCACCTTCATTTTCTTTATGGTCATTTTCAATTTTATCTAAGACTTTTATATTTAAGGTCCATAATTTTTGAATAAATTTAAATGAAGCCATCATACCTTGATCAGACCATTGGACGTCTTTTTCTGGGGGGCTATCTGATAAAATAAATAATCGTACTGAGTCTGCTCCATAATTTTTGATAATACTTTCTGGATCTATTGTATTTTTTTTTGATTTTGACATAGATTCTGTTGGCCCAACGATTACTTCTTCAGAAAGATTAGTTTTTTTGTAGAATTTTTTACCATCTTCAGAAGTTACCTCTTCTGGACTTAGCCATTCATTTTTTTGATCTTTATAAGTTTCATGACAAACCATACCTTGTGTGAATAGCCCATTAAAAGGTTCTTTTAACTTAAAACTATCATTTTTATGAGATAGAGCTTGCATAAAAAATCTTGAGTATAGAAGATGTAAAATAGAATGCTCAACTCCACCAATATATTGGTCAACTGGCATCCAATAATTTACTTCCTCTTGGGTAAAGCCATGATCATTATTTTGAGGAGAACAAAATCTTAAAAAATACCATGAAGAATCAACAAAAGTATCTAATGTGTCAGTTTCTCTTCTGTATCTTTTTCCATTTAATATAAAATATTTCCAACTTTCTTCTGAATCTAACGGGTTTCCACTACTAGTTAATTTTTCAATTTCTGGAAGTTTAACAGGCAGCATATCTCTAGGAATTTTGATAGGATGATTGTTTTCATCATAAGCTATTGGAATTGGACATCCCCAATATCTTTGTCTTGATATGCCCCAATCTTTTAATCGATAATTAGTTTTTTTTTTACCTAAATTATTTTTTTCAAGAAATTCTATTGTTTTAATAATAGATTCATTTGGAACCTTTAAACCATCTAAAAATTTTGAATTACAAATATAACCTTCACCCGTATAAGCCACATTATTTATTTCAAAATCTCTATCTTTTTCTGGCTTAACGACAGGTATAACTTTTAAATTATATTTTTTTGCAAAATCTAAATCTCTTTGATCATGTGCTGGACAGCCAAAGACAGCACCTAAACCGTAGTCCATTAATACAAAGTTTGCAAAATAAACTGGAACCTTTATATTTTTATCTAGTGGGTTAACTGCAACTAGATCAGTTTTAAAACCTAATTTTTCTGCAGAAGCTATAGACTCTTCAGTGGTGCCAGTTTTAGAACATTCTTTTTTAAACTCTTGAAATTTTTTATCTTCTTCATAATACTTTGCTATAGGATGATCAATTGATATAGCAAGAAAAGAAAAACCAAATAAAGTATCTGGTCTTGTCGTATAACACTTAATACTTTCAATGGGTTTTACGCTTTCTACTTGAAATTCAACCTCACAACCAAAAGATTTACCTATCCAATTCTTTTGCATTACTTTTACTTTGTTTGGCCAATTATCTAAGCCATTCAATCCTTGCAAAAGTTCCTCAGAGAATTTTGAGATGTTAAAAAACCATTGATTTAACTTCTTTCTTTCAACTACTGCTCCAGACCTCCAACCTTTACCATCTACCACCTGTTCATTTGCAAGAACAGTTTGATCAATTGGATCCCAGTTAACATAATTTTCTTTTCTGTAAACTAAACCCTTATCATACAAGTCCAAAAAAAATTCTTGTTGATGTTTATAATATTCAGGTGAACAAGTTGATATTTCTTTATCCCAATCAATTGATAGCCCAAGCTTTTTAAGCTGAGATCTCATGGTTTCAATATTAGATTCGGTCCAAGTCTTAGGGTCTAAATTATTTTGTCTTGCAGCATTTTCAGCAGGCATTCCAAAGGAGTCCCAGCCCATAGGATGAAGAACATTATACCCCTGTAAAGTTTTAAATCGTGCAAGAACATCACCAATTGTATAATTTCTTACATGGCCCATATGAATTTTACCAGATGGGTAGGGAAACATTTCTAAACAATAAAATTTTTTTTTACTTTTATCAACTTTAGTTGAAAATGATTTTTTTTCTTCCCAAAGTTTTTGCCACTTCTCTTCTACTGTTTTGAAATTGTATCTATCCACAAAATTAAATTTTTTATCTTAAATTTATAGTTTAATATTTTTGAGCACCCTTATATTCCTTGTAGCTTTTTGATTTTTTTTCAGCCTCATACATTGCTGCTGTTTTTAAGATTTTTATTTTTAACTCATTATTAATTTTACCTTTTTTTTCAGAGATAACGCAATTAGATTGAGTTAAACATTTCTTATTGAAAACTTTAATATCTAGGGAATCAGATCTAATTTCATTTGTTAAAAATCTGATTGATATTTTAATACTCTCATTTGAAGTCTGATCGGTTGAGTACCAATCTGTAATTATAATACCACCACTATAATTAACAGAAGCTAGAGGCATAAAATCAATAATATCAAGGGATGCTCGCCATAATTCATTAGAGCTTGCAAATTCAAAAGTTCCACCACCTGACTTATTGAAAGTTTTAGAAAGTCTAAAGCCCCGTCCTTCTTCCAAGTTTTTTTTAACTCTTAGTTTTGGATCATCAGGATATTTTCTTGCATCGGCACCAGGAAATTTGCCATTGCATGCATTTAAAAAAATAGATGATAATATTAGAACAAAGATAATTTTTAGGCTTTTAATAGAAATCATAATAAAATTGTTGTTAATTTAATAGTTTTATACAATATATTATGAAAATTACTAAAAATATAAGTAAATAGGCACCTTTAAAGTGATGTAAAAATACAACACTTATAATAATTTTTAATAAATAATGTTCATTTTTTTAATAAACGTGGCTCAAATTGATAAACATCTGTTGTTTATTATTAATAATAGAAACAAAAGACGTAATTTTAAAATAAGTAAAAGATGAACTGGATGTTACTCTTACAAAAAAATTACTAAAGATAACGATAACGATAACGACAATAACAATAACAACAAATAAAGGAAAAATATGAATAACTTTAAAAAAATAGGTATGACTGCTTTAGCAGCTTCACTTGTTTCTACATCAGTATTTGCTGGTGAGATGTCAGTGGCTGGTTCAGCAAAAATGAATTGGGAAAATTACTCAGGAGTTGCAAAAAACTCTACTAAGTCTTTCTCAATGGGAAACCAACTTACATTTAGTGGTTCAGGTGAATTAGATAATGGAATGAATGTTTCTTTATCTTTTGTACTAGATCAAAATGATGATTCATCTGCAGCAGGTGCAGCTTACTCAGGTGGACCTTTTGATTCTCACTCAGTAACAGTTAGCTCTGATGCTATGGGAACTCTTAAGTTTCATGGTGAAGGTGGAGACTCTGCACAAAATGCAGTAGGTGATACTGCAGCTGGAAACATCTGGGATAACTTTGATGGCAAAGGTGGAACTAAATTAGTTGAATCAAGAGCTGGTGATAATATTATTCACTACACTCTTCCTTCAATGGTTGATGGTTTAACTCTTGCAGCTTCATATACACCAGCTGGTGCAACTGATTCGTCTGACACTGCTTATGCTTTAACGTATGCAGGTATTGATGGTTTATCAGTTAGCTACGGAAAAGGTTCAAATGATGGACAAGCAGCAGGTTCAGGTGGAACCACTGCAGATCATGATACATCAACTGTAAAAGCATCATATGTTTATGGTGCAGTAACGGTTGCGTATTCAGATCACTCAAATGATAATAATACGGGTACTTCAGATCAAGAAGCTACATCTTATAAAGTGTCATACACTGTATCTGATGCAATTTCGGTAACTTATGGTGTTGAAGAACTAGATAGCAATGGTGCTGCTGAAACTACTGATGCTGAATACAGTAAGATTACTGGTTCATACACTTCAGGTGGAATGACTTTATCTGCTAACTATCAAGAAGCAGATAATACAAGTTACACTACAGCCGCTTCTGAGGATATGGAGTACTGGGGTTTAAGTTTAGCATTTGCATTCTAATTAATTTAGAAAACAAATTAATAAAAAGGCCCCTTTTACGGGGCCTTTTTTTTATTCAAAAAACGAGATACCAGCAAAACCAATGCAGTTTGTATGGTTTAGCTTTTTTAGGTTATGATTTGAAATTCCACCAAGAGCTATAACTGGCTTTTTTGTTAAAAGAGAAAGCAGTTTAAACCTATAAACACCTAAAAAGTTATTGTTTTTTTTAAATATTGAAGACAATAAAATTTTATTAATGTTTTGAGACTCTTTAGTTTTTATCTCTTGATTATTATGAGCTGAACCCAAAATAATAAATTTTTTTTTTAAAGAATATGAAAGATGCTTTTTATCATTGTTAAATGATGGAATATAAGCCCCATCCAATTTAAGTTTTACAGCTAATTTTATATTATTTGATAATAAAAATTTATTGCCTTTTTTTTTACAATAATTTTTTATTTTTATAATTAGTTTCTCATCTACTTTTTGACTATAGTTTCTATAGATTATGGTTGTTTCTTTTATTTGTTTATCTAAATGACTTTGGTCAAATTTATTTATAAAGTAATATTTGTTTAAAATTTTATTATGCATAACACAGTTAAAAATTTAATTTATATACAAGAGCTTATTAAATCTAAAGCAAATGATGGTAAATTAACTAAAGTTATAGCTGTATCAAAAACCTTTCCCATTGAAAACATTTTACCATTAATAGAATACGGTCATCTTCATTATGGAGAAAATAAGGTTCAAGAAGCCTTAAATAAATGGAAAGATGTAAAACTTAAGAATAATGCTATTAAGCTTCATTTGATTGGAGGACTTCAAACAAACAAAGTTAAATTTGCATTAAGAATATTTGACTATATTCACTCCGTAGATAGTGAAAAATTAGCAACAAAAATTTCAGAAGAACAGATAAAACAAGAAAAAAAACCCAAGATATTCATTCAAGTTAATATTGGTAAAGAAGATCAAAAATCTGGGATAAATAAAGATAACTTAATAAATTTTTATAATTATTGTAAAAAATTGGATTTGGATATTATTGGTACAATGTGTATTCCACCAAATGACACTAATACAAATAAATATTTTTTGGAGATGAATCACATAAACCAAGAATTAAACTTTAAAGAGTTAAGTATGGGTATGTCTGGAGACTACCTAGAGGCAATTAAAAACAATGCAACATATGTTAGAATAGGTTCAAAGATATTTGGAAGTAGAACTTAACCAATTCTAATTTTAGTTTTCTTATCTATTAATTTTAATAATATTTCAAAATCTTTTTTTTTTAAAGCAATACACCCAGCTGTTGGTTTGTAATCATCTGTTAAATGAATAAATACTGCACTTCCATCACCTGGTATTTTTTTCTCATTGTGACTAATTGAAATTATATAATCATACTTATGATCTTTTCTATATAGTTTTTCTTTAAGATTTTTATTTTGTATCTTAATTTCTTCGTTATATTTTTTATGGTTGGAGTCATCACACCAAGCCATATCTCTTTTAATAATTTTTTTATTAATTTTACATATTGGAATGCTAATACGATCTTTTCTAAAATATAATCTTTTTAAATTGAATAGTCCTTTAGGAGTTGAATAATCTCCTTCTCTTTTATTAGAATTTAAGCCTTTTTTACCAACACAACATCTCAATTTAAAATCATTAATTATTAAAGTGTTTTTATTTGGTACATGAATTATCATACAATGTATTAAATTTAATTATGCAGAATATTTTTATTATAAATTTTAATTCACTATATGAAATCTTAGATGAGATAAAAGAAAATTTATCTTTTAAAATAATAAAATTTGAAAATGAAGAAGACTTTAAAAAAAAACTTGATTTAGATAGAATGGATTACTTGTTAATTTTAAAAAATGACCATAAATTATTATTAAATTATAATATAACTGATAAAAATCTTTTAAATTTAAATGATTTGCCCTTATCACTGAAAAAATTATTAGAACTAATCAACATTAGATTAATTAAATTAAAATTTAACCAACAGTCTAAAATTATTATTAAAGGTTATGAATTAAACTTAAATTCTAAATTTTTTTCTAAAGATAATTTAAATTTAAAGTTAACTGAAAAAGAAATTGAAATTATTTTGTATCTTAATAATAAAGGAATTAAACATGATGTTGCTGATTTACAGAAAAATATATGGGGTTACTCCACAAATATGGAAACTCACACTGTAGAAACACATATTTATAGATTACGAAAAAAAATAAATAATTTATTTAAGGATGAAAATTTTTTACTAAGCCATAAAAGGGGCTATTTTATTTAGTAAAATTGCTTAACCCAGCCTTGCACCAACTTTTTGAATTATTTTTGAAGACATCTCAGTTCCTTTTTCGAGACATTCCTTTGTTGAAATATTATTAATAAATCCATGAAGAAAACCAGCTGCAAAGAGGTCACCAGCACCTGTTAAGTCCACAATTTCTAAATTAGGTTTACTTTGACATTCCACAATTTCTTGATTTTTAATAGCAATACTTCCTTTTTCACCACGCGTGATAATTAAAAACTTTCCTAATTGTTTTCCAAATTCAATAACATCTTCAAAGCTTTTAGCTTCAATTAATGATTTAATTTCTTGTTCATTAGCAAAAGCAATATCAAGTTTATTTTTAACTAAATCTAAAAAATCACTCTTATGTCTTTCAACACAAAACTGATCTGATAAGGACATTGCTTTAATATTAGAGAGTGACATTGCTTTATCAAAAGCTGACTTTGGCTCTCCCTCATCCCACAAATATCCTTCTAAAAATATCATTTCACTTTCTTGTACAGCTTTTTCATTAATATCGTTTTGGTCAATTTTTCCAGCAATTCCTAAAAATGTAACCATAGTTCTTTCTGCGTCAGGTGTGATTAAGATTAAACATGTCCCAGTTGGTAAGATTTCTTTTTTTTTATTATAAAAATATTGAACTTTTTCTTTAGTTAGACCCTCTTCGTATTTTTGTCCTAAATCATCATCATTAACTTTACCTATAAAACCAACATCATTTCCTAATTGTGATAAACCAACAATAGAATTTGCAACTGATCCACCAGATATAGTTTGTTCTATTTTAAGAGTTGATAAAAGTTTTTGAAATTCTGTTTCATCAACCAGTTTCATTGTACTTTTTGTTAATTGATTATTTATTAAATATTGATCGTCAACTTTACAAATGACATCAACAATTGCATTACCAATTCCTAGTATTTTCATATTAAGCTTTTTTTATTTTAACTGGATTTTTTCTATTAGGATAACGAGTCGTACAAATTTTACAAGTCAAACCATAACATTCCCTAGCTCTGCAAAATTCTCTTCCGTAATAAATTATTTGTAAATGTAATTTGCTCCATGTTTTTTCAGGGAATATTCTTTTTAAATCTTTTTCAGTTTGAATAACATTTTTACCATTTGTTAAGCCCCATCTTTGAGCTAATCGATGTATGTGAGTATCAACTGCAAAGGCTGGAACTCCAAAACCCTGAGACATGACCACGCTTGCTGTTTTATGGCCTACACCAGGCAGTTTTTCTAGCTCTTCAAAGCTTTTAGGCACTTTACCCCTATGCTTTTCTAGAAGTAGCTTAGACATCAAGTAAACACTTTTTGCTTTTACCCGAAAGAGACCAATACTTTTAATTAATCTTTCAATCCTTTTTCTGCCTAATTTTACAAAATGTTCAGGTTTATTATATTTTGGATATATATTTTT
>Ga0209383_1002081_pt1 | contig 12064 bp, 12 predicted proteins | sample CoawatmetaG02DNA_FD_187510 | JGI IMG/M metagenome (GOLD analysis project Ga0209383, IMG submission 187510) | Marine microbial communities from the West Antarctic Peninsula - Coastal water metaG029-DNA (SPAdes) (version 2) | ecosystem: Environmental > Aquatic > Marine > Coastal ... | reverse complement strand
CGAGCAGATAATGCAGACCAAAGATTAACAAATAAAGGAATTGAAATCGGATTAATATCAAAAGAAAGAGAAGATATTTTTAAAGACAAAGAACAAAAATTAGAAATAATATCTAAAATAATGTCAAAATCATCAATATCTCCAACAAAAATAAAGAGCTTTGATATTAAAATTGCAAAAGATGGCATTTTAAGAAAATCTAATGAAATATTAACTCAAAAAGGTGTTGATATGAAAAAAATAAGAGAAATTTGGCCTGAAATTCCTTATTTTGATGAAAAAATAGATGAACAAATTGAAATAAATGCTCATTACAGAGGCTATCTTAAAAAGCAAAAAGCAGATATATTAGCATTTAAAAGAGACGAAAATTTAATTATACCTGAAAAAGTTAATTATGATGATCTTTCTGGACTATCAAATGAGGTAAAAGATAAATTTAAAAAAATAAAACCAAAAACTATGGGACAAGCACTGAGAATTGATGGAATAACTCCAGCTGCTGTATATATTTTGTTGTCACATGTAAAAAGAAAGTCTATTAAGCTTACAGCTTAATGGAAGAAATTTTTAAAAAATATCCACTACTAAAAGATCAAAATGTTTCACGTGAAACATTAATTGAGTTTGAGCTATTTATATCTAAGCTGCAGCAAGGAAATGAAGAAATTAATATAATAAGCAAAGAAACAGCTAAAAATGAGGTAATTAGAGAACGTCATATAGTTGATTCAGCACAAATTATTGAATTTGTTGATTTAAATAGTAATATAATAGTAGATATAGGTTCAGGTGGAGGTATGCCAGGTATAATTATATCAATTATGATTAAAAACCAGAAAGACTCAGCTAAAGTTCACTTATATGAAAAAAGTCACCATAAGAGCTCTTTTTTAAGAAAAGTTTCTAGAGATTTAAAATTAAATACTGAAGTCATGCAAGAAAATATTTTTGAGGCACAAAATTTAGAGTCGGGTACAATAATGGCAAGAGCCTTTAAACCTTTGCCAATAATTTTAGAGTTAGTTTATAAAAATTTTAGTAGTTACAAAAATTTAATTGTGTTCATGGGAAAAAATGGAGAAAAAATTTTAAAAGAAACTTTAATAAATTGGGATTTTGATTTTGAAAAGAAAAAAAGTATTACAAGCGAAGATTCATTTTTATTAAATATAAAAAGTATTAAAAAAAGACATTAAAAATTAAATGCAAATTATTTCTGTAATAAATCAAAAGGGCGGGGTTGGGAAAACTACAACTGTAATTAATCTTGCAGCCGGTTTGGCTCAACAAGAGAAAAAAGTTTTAGTTATTGACCTTGATCCACAAGGAAATGCTACAACTGGACTTGGTCTATCCAATTTAGAAAGTTCAACTGAAACTATTTATGGGGTGTTGAATGGTACAAAGGCCATTTCTGAAGTGATTAGAAAAACTGATTTCAAAAACTTAGACATTATTACTTCGAATGTAGATTTATCTGGGCTTGAGGTCGAGACAGCTGATGATAGCATGAGAGCCTTCATTTTAAAACGCGAATTAACCTCTTATTTAAATGATTCTAGGGCAACCTATGATTATGTACTTATAGACTGTCCACCATCACTAAGCTTGCTTACTGTCATGGCCCTAGTCTCTTCCCACTCACTATTAGTCCCATTACAGACTGAATTTTTTGCTTTAGAGGGTTTAACCCAACTAATGAAAACGATAGAACGAATAAAAGTTAATTTAAATCCTGAATTAAAAATTAGAGGCATACTTTTAACAATGTTTGATAAAAGAAACAGGCTGTCTACACAGGTAGAAAAAGAAGCAAGAGACTATTTTAATGAAAAAGTTTATCTAACAGTAATCCCAAGAAATGTCAGACTGTCTGAGGCCCCGTCGCACGGCATGCCCGTCTTAATGTATGACAAATCTTGTCCTGGTAGTAAATCATATTTTAACTTCACAGATGAATTTATTAATCAAGAACAAAAAATAGGGAGTGCTGCATAATGGATACAAACAAAATAAAAAAAGGCCTAGGTAGAGGTTTGTCATCTTTAATAGGCGAAACAAAAGCAGAAATAAATATTAATAAAGTTTCTATAAGCGACCTTGTGAGTAATAAATTTCAACCAAGAAAAACATTCAACGAAGAAAGTTTGCAAGATTTAACAAACTCAATAAAAGAGAGAGGCATTATTCAGCCAATTATTGTTAGAAAATCTAGCGATGATAGATCAAAGTATGAAATAATTGCAGGGGAGAGAAGGTGGCTATCAGCACAAAAAGCAGGGTTACACGAAGTTCCAGTTGTTATCGCTGATGTAGATGATTTAAAATCTTTAGAATTTGCAATTATTGAGAATGTTCAAAGAAATGACTTAAATGCAGTAGAAGAAGCACGTGGTTATCAACGGCTTATAGATGAGTTTTCTTATGATCAAGAAAAAGTAGCAAAATTTATTGGAAAAAGTAGAAGTCATATTGCTAATTTTTTAAGGTTATTAAGTCTTCCTGAGACAGTTTTAAAGTTAATCGAAACTCAAAAATTAACACCTGGCCATGCAAAAATTCTAGTTGGCTTGAATAATGCAGAATTTGTAGCAAAAAAAATAATTGAAAAAAATCTATCAGTAAGACAGTCAGAAAATTTTGTTAAGATGTTTAAGACTAAAAAACACTCTCTTAAATCTTTGAAAGATACAAATTTACAAGCCCTAGAGACCTCAATTAGAGAAAAAATTGGTCTTAATGTTTTAATTAAAAATAAAAAAAATAATTCAGGATCTTTATTATTAGAATATAAAGATTTAGATCAATTAAATAAAATAATTGAAATAATAAAATTTAATTATTAGCTTTTTTTGAGTTATTGATTATAAAATCTGATAATATATTTTTTGCTACACTGGAGTTCTTTTTAATCAAAAGTTCAATTTCATTAGTTCTATAAATTAAATTTTTTAAATGATCTTCTTTCCAGGCACTCATTTGTTGAGTAACAAATGGTTTGTCTTTCCAAAAAATTGGTGGTTTACATGCAGAAATTGCTTGTTCAATGTTGTTTTTTTCATCAACCAATTGATAAATCTTAACCAGTCTTTTTAGTTTAGCCAATAATGTTCTGACAATTATAATATTGTCCTCATCAGAATAGTTGTTTTCATTCAAAATAGTAATGGTTTTTCTAGTGTTTTTAGCTAGAGAGTGATCCACTAGTTCAGAGGCACTATAGTTATCTGCTAGATTGGTCAGTTTTATTATCTCTTCAAGTTTTAAATTTTTTTTATTTAAAGAATAATTTTCAATCTTTTCTAATTCATTGTTTAAGTTTTTTCTGTCACCTCTACTTCTTTCTATTAAGACATTTACTAATTGCTGAGATATTGGAATTTTTTTATTCCTAAAAAAAAGGTTAATTATTGAATTTAATGTTTGATTATTATCTTCATAAAATGGAACACATATAGTCAATTTTTCTTTTTCAAAAATTTTTCGTAAAGTAGATTTTTTTTCAAGATTTTTTGAATTTAAAATTATTTTAATATCTTCTGGATTTTTTTCCATTAAATCTTCTATAGTTTCTCTAATTTTATCAGTAGCTCTATTAATGATTATGAGTTTTTCGTTATCAAAAAATGATTTAGTGAGAACACTATTAAAAAAATTATTAATATTATCTAATACTTCTTTTTCCTCATACCTATGAATTTTATCCTGGTAGTCTTTTTCAAATAAATTTTGAATAGTTTCTTCTTTTAATCCTTCATTATCACCATAAAACAGATAAAATTTGTAATTATTTAGTTTTATTTTGTTTAACTCAAATGACTTTAGGATCATTTATAATTTAATAGGTTGTTTAATAAATTATCAATTATTACCTTGGTAAGATTTCTTTTTAATTCCTTCTCATATTTCTTTAATTCATACTTATCTTCAATATTATTATATTTAAATTTTTCTTCAAATATGAATTCTTTATTTGTTTCACCTTCTTTTATTACAAGAGCAGTAACTTTTAGCTTTAATTCGTGCGTTGTTGGATTGCTATTGGAGTCTTTAGCAATAATAATTTTTAAAGATTCACTATTTATTCTTATATTATAATTTTTAGTGTTTTTACTTAGAGTATAATATTTTAATAATTCTTTAATTTTTATATTCACATCTCTATCGCCAGTATAATTAACCTCACTAATTGAAAAATAACTATTCATCAAACGATTCTTCTTTGAATGTATTGGTTCATAACCACAGCTCATAGTGAATATTAATAGAAATATTAAAATTTTGTTTTTTGGCATGTTTTACAATATAATATTTATAAGTCGATTTGGTATAAAAATTATTTTTTTTATATTTTGATTTATTAAAAGCTTTTCTGTTTCTACTCTGGACTTGATTTCTGTTAAAATATCTTTTTCATTTATATTTCTTTTAGCCTTCAAAAGAGCTCTTTTTTTACCATTTATTTGTATAACAAAATTGATTTCTTTTTCCACTAGAGCCTCTTCTGACACAGTCGGCCAATCTATTTTTTTATCTTCAAATTTACTTAAGCATTCATTTGTAAAATGAGGAATGAGAGGACTCATTAATATTAAAATTTTTTTATAGTTTACAATTAAAATTTCTTTTTTAATAGGTTTATCAATTTCCTTAATTAAAAAATTATACATTTCATAAAGATTAGCAATAATGACGTTATAATGAAATTTTTCTAAGTTTTCAGTTATCTTGTAAATTAATTGATTTGTAAATTTGGTTAAATTTTCACCTTCATTATCCCCATTATCATCTTTAATTTTTTTGAAAATTTTAGAATTTAATACCCATAATTTTTGAACAAATTTGAATGATGCTATCATACCTTGATCAGACCATTGGACGTCTTTTTCTGGTGGACTATCTGATAAAATAAATAATCTAACCGAGTCTGCCCCATAACTTTTAATTATAATTTCAGGATCGATGGTATTTTTTTTTGATTTTGACATGGACTCTATTGGTCCAACAATTACTTTTTCAGAAAAATTATCTTTTTTAAAAAAATTTTTTCCATCTTCTGAAGATACTTCTTCTGGGTTTAACCAAGAATTTTTTTGATCTTTATAAGTCTCGTGGCAAACCATTCCCTGAGTAAAGAGTCCATCGAATGGTTCTTTTAATTTAAACACATCATTTTTATATGAAAGAGCCCGCATAAAAAATCTTGAATATAAAAGATGTAAAATAGCATGTTCAATTCCACCAATATATTGATCTACTGGCATCCAGTAGTCTACCTCTTCTTGTGAAAAGCCATGACTAACATTTTGAGATGAGCAAAAACGTAAAAAATACCATGAGGAATCAACAAATGTATCTAAAGTGTCAGTTTCTCTTCTGTATTTTTTTCCATCTAAAAATAAATACTTCCACTTTTCCTCAAAATCTAGAGGATTACCAGTGCTACTTAATTTTTCAATTTTTGGAAGTTTGACAGGTAGCATATCTTTAGGAATTTTGATTGTATTACCATCTTCATCATAAGCAATTGGAATGGGACAGCCCCAATATCTTTGTCTTGATATTCCCCAATCTTTTAAACGATAATTAGTTTTTCTCTTTCCTAAATTATTTTTTTCAAGAAATTCTATAGTTTTATCTATTGATTCATGTGGGGCTTTTAAACCATCGAGGAATTTTGAATTATAAAGATAACCCTCACCAGTATAAGCTTCATTGTTTATCTCAAAAACTTTGTTTTTTTCAGGTTTTACAACAGGTATAATCTTTAAATTATATTTTTTTGCAAAGTCCAAATCTCTCTGGTCGTGTGCTGGACAACCAAATACTGCACCCAACCCATAATCCATTAATACAAAATTTGCAAAATAAACTGGAACCTTCATGTTTTTGTCTAATGGGTTTATTGCAATTAGGTCTGTTTTAAATCCTAACTTTTCAGCAGAAGCAATAGACTCTTCTGTTGTCCCAGTTTTAGAACATTCTTTTTTAAATTCTTGAAATTTTAAATTATTTTCATAATGTTTTGCTAAAGGGTGATCAATGGAGATAGCAAGAAATGAAAAACCAAATAAAGTGTCAGGTCTAGTTGTGTAGCACTTAATATTATCTATAGGTTTGTTACTTTCAATTTTAAATTGTACTTCACACCCAAATGATTTACCAATCCAGTTTTTTTGCATAACCTTTACTTTGTTAGGCCAATTATTTAACTCCTCTAAGCCTTGTAAAAGTTCTTCTGAGAATTTTGAAATGTTAAAAAACCATTGATTTAGCTTCTTCCTTTCAACAATTGCACCAGATCTCCAGCCTTTTCCATCTACTACTTGCTCGTTTGCAAGAACAGTTTGATCTACTGGGTCCCAATTTACATAATTTTCTTTTCTGTAAACTAGGTTTTTATCATAAAGATCTAAAAAAAATTCTTGTTGATGTTTATAATAATCTGGTGAGCATGTTGAAATTTCTTTATCCCAATCTATGGATAACCCCAATTTCATTAGTTGAGATTTCATTGTTTCAATATTTGATTCTGTCCAAGTTTTAGGGTCTAGATTATTTAGTCTAGCCGCATTCTCAGCAGGCATTCCAAATGAATCCCAACCCATAGGATGAAGAACGTTATAGCCTTGTAAAGCCTTAAATCTTGCTAATACATCCCCAATGGTATAATTTCTTACATGTCCCATGTGAATTTTTCCAGAAGGATATGGAAACATTTCCAAGCAATAAAATTTTTTTTTATTTTTATTTACTTGTGAGGAAAAAGTTTTATTTTCTTTCCAGAACTTTTGCCACTTTTCTTCAACTATTTTAAAATTATATCTTTCCACAAAAATTCAATTTTCTTAACAATTATTCTATATTATTTTTTATGCTATTTTTGGAGTTTGAAATTTTATTTCTTCTCTTTCTCTTTTTTCTCTTTTTCATAAATTGCGGCTGTCTTTAAAATTTTTTCTTTTAATTCAGGAATTAAGCTTCCTTTTTTTTCAGATACCGCACAATTAGATTGAGTCGAACACCTTCTATTAAAAACTTTAATGTCTAATGCGTCTGCTCTTATATCATTCGTCAGAAATCTAATTGAAATTTTAATACTTTCATTTGACTTTTGATCAGTTGAATACCAATCAGTAATTATTATACCACCACTATAATTTACAGATGCCAAAGGTATAAAATCAATTACATCAAGAGAGGCTCGCCATAATTCATTAGAAGTAGCAAACTCAAAAACTCCACTTTTGTTTTTGTTCATACTGTCCATTAGTTTAAAACCACGTCCTTCATCTAAATTCCTTTGGACTCTTTCTTTTGGGTCTGTGCTATATTTTCTTGCATCAGCTCCTGGGAGCTTTCCATTACAAGAGTTTAAAAAAAAAGTAGATATGATCAAAAAAGCAACTACTTTAAAAAATTTGATAAAAAACATAATGAATTTGATTGTTAATTTAATAGACATATATAGTATATTTAAAAAAATACTAAAAGTATAAGAAAATAGCCATTTTAAAGTGATGTAAAAATACAACACTTAGAATAATCTTTAATTAAATCTAGTCTTTTTAATAAAAAACAATGATTAAATTGATACATATTCGTTGTTAATTATTAACAATAACAACAAAAATATAATAATTTTTAGATATTTAAACGAAAGATGAACTGGGTGTTACTTTCTTCTAATAGAAAAAAATTATTAATAACAATAACAATAACAATAACAAACAAAGGAAAAATATGAATAACTTTAAAAAAATAGGTTTGACTGCTTTAGCAGCTTCACTTGTTTCTACATCAGTATTTGCTGGTGAATTAGCAGTGACTGGTTCAGCGTCAATGAAAGTTGCACACGTTGATGAAGGAGCAGCTTCAGCAACAGTAGGACACACTGGTAAAGCATTTTCAATGGGTAATAGTGTTAACTTTGCTGGTAGCGGAGAGCTAGATAACGGTTTATCTGTTTCTATAGCTTTTGAACTTGATGAAGCTAATGCAAGTACTGATACTTTTGATAATCACTCAGTAACTGTTAGTTCTGATGCAATTGGATCTTTAACTTTTGCTGGACACGGTGGAAATAGTGCACAATCAGCTGTAAAAGATGTAACAGGACAAATTTGGGATTACCAAGGTACTTCTCAAGGAGCCCTACAAACTGCTAGAACAGATAACATGATCCTTTACACTCTTCCTACTATGGTTGAAGGTGTGTCAGTATCAGCTTCATATGTACCTAAAGGTGCGGCAGCAACTGCCTTTGATAGCTCTGTTGATTACGCAATAGCTTACTCAGGTGTTGAAGGCTTAACAATTGGACATGCAAGAGGTGAAGATAACGCAACTTCAGCAACTTTAGCTGATGTAGAAACTACATATGCTAAATATGCTTACGGTCCAGTTACAGTAGCTTACACTACATCTGATAGAGATGAAGCAACTGCAGCTAACGATAGAGAGCATAAAGCTTACTCATTAGCTTATACTGTTAGTGAAAATGTTTCAGTAACTTATGGTATATCTGAGCAGAAGCAGAACAGTGTTGCTTCAAGTGCTACAAACAAACCTGAAGAAACAACTGGTCTTATTGCATCATACACAATGGGTGGAATGACTATATCAGGAGCAATGATTGATATTAAAAATCAAGGCTTTGTAGAAAGTACAAAATCAGAAGCTTGGGAATTAGGCCTAGCATTTGCATTCTAATTTAATTTAGAACACAAATTATTTAAAAGGCCCCTTTCTAGGGGCCTTTTTTTTGTTCAAAAAAAGAAATACCAGCAAAACCAAAACAGTTAGTTAAGTTTAATTTTTTTAAATTAAAAACTGTGATTCCACCAAGTGCTATTAGTGTTTTTTTACTTAAAAGAGAAAGTAATTTAAACTTATAAATACCCAAATAGTTTTTGTTTTTCTTGAATATTGAAGATAAAAAAATTAATTTAACATTTTGTAATTCTTTAATTCTTATTTGATAAATATTATGTGCAGAACCCAAGATAATAAAATTTTTTTTAAAAGAATAAGAGAGATGATTTTTATTTTTATTAAATGATGGAATATAGGCACCATCTAAATTAAGGTTTACAGCTAATTTTATATTATTTGAAAGTAAAAACTTATTACCTTTTTTTTTACAATAATTTCTTAATTTTAAAATTAACTTTTTATCTATTTTTTGGTCATAATTTCTATAGATTATTGCAGTGTCTTTATCCTGTTTATCTATGTGACTTTGGTCAAATTTATTAATAAAGTAGTACTTATTTAAAATTTTATTATGCATAACTCAGTTAAGAATTTAATTTATATCGAAGAACTTATTAAATCAAAAGTAAATCATGCTACATTCCCTAAAATTATAGCTGTATCAAAGACTTTTCCTATTAATAATATTTTACCATTAATAGAATATGGACACGTTCATTATGGTGAAAACAAGGTACAGGAGGCATTAGATAAATGGACTGAAATAAAAAAAAATAACAGTAATATTAAACTTCATTTAATTGGAAGACTTCAAACTAATAAAGTTAAGCCTGCATTAAAGATATTTGATTATATCCATTCTTTAGACAGTGAAAGATTGGCAAAAAAAATTGCAGATGAGCAGATAAAACAAAATAAAAAGCCAAAAATATTTATTCAGGTCAATATAGGAAATGAAGATCAGAAATCTGGGATAAATAAAGAAAATTCAGTTGATTTTCATAAATTTTGTCTAAATTTAAATTTAGATATTATTGGTACAATGTGTATTCCCCCATATAGTAAAAATACAGAAAATTACTTTTTTGAAATGAATAAAATTAATAGAAAATTAAACCTAGAAGATTTAAGTATGGGAATGTCCAAAGATTATATGGGTGCAATTAAAAATAGTGCAACGTATGTTAGAATAGGTTCAAAAATATTCGGTAATAGAGATTAACCTATTTTAATTTTAGTTTTTCTATCTATTAATTTTATTAGTATTTCAAAATCTTTTTTCTTAAGTGCTATACATCCTGCTGTAGGCTTGTAGTTGTCAGTTAAATGAATAAATATAGCACTTCCTTTTTTTGAAATTTTTTTTCTATTGTGACTAATTGAAATTAGATAATCATATTTATGATCAACTCTAAATAAATTTTCTTTGAGTTTTTTATTGTATGTTTTAATTTCTGTATTGTAATTTTTATGAGCCGGATCATCACACCATGCCATATTTTTTTTTATAATCTTTTTACTTATTTTGCACTTTGGAATACCAACACGATCTTTCCTAAAATATAGTTTTTTTAAACTAAAGAGACCTTTTGGGGTAGTAAAATCACCTTCTTTTTTGTTATAATTTAATCCATTTTCCCCGATACAACACTTGAATTTAAAATCATCAATTATAAAGGTGTTTTTATTTTTAATATAAATTATCATAGATAATAGCTAATATGATTAAGCAAAATATTTTTATTATTAACTTTAATTCACTATATGAAATCTTAGAAGAGATAAAAGAAAATTTATCTTTTGAGGTTATACAATTTGCTAATGAAGATGATTTCTTTAAAAATTCTGATTTAAACCTAACAAATTCCTTAACTATTTTAAGATCTAATCAGAAATTATTAGTAAACAAAAACATAACAGAAAAAAATTTTTTAAAAATTGAAGATTTACCTCTACCATTGAATAAAATTTTAGAATTAATTAATATTCAATTAATTAAAATAAAATTTAATCATACATCTAAAATTAACATTAAAGATTATGAACTAAATTTAAATTCTAAATTTTTTTCTAAAGATGACTTGAGTTTAAAGTTAACAGAAAAAGAAATTGATATTATTCTATATTTAAATCAAACAAAAACAAAACATGATGTTTCAGATTTACAAAAAAATATATGGTCTTATTCGCCTAATATGGAAACACATACTGTTGAAACACACATTTATAGATTGAGAAAAAAAATAAGTAATACTTTTAATGATGAAAGTTTTATATTAACTCATAAAAATGGTTATTTTATTGATCAAAATGAGAGTTAATTTAGTCTGGCCCCAACTTTTTGAATTATTTTTGAGGACATTTCTGTACCTTTTTCAAGACATTCTTTTATCGAAAATTTATTATTCAAGCCATGAAGAAACCCTGCCGCAAATAAATCTCCAGCCCCCGTTAAATCAACGATCTTTAAATTTGATTTACTTTCACACTCTATGATTTCATGGTTTTTTATTGCAAGACTTCCTTTTTCACCTCGGGTAATAACAAGAAGTTTCCCCAGTTCTTTACCAAATGTAATTACATCTTCAAATTTTTTTGCATCAATTAATGACATAATTTCTTGCTCATTAGCAAATATTAGATCAAGTTTATTTTTAACTAAATCTAAAAAACTATCTTTATGTCTCTCTACACAAAATTGATCTGATAAAGACATTGCTTTTTTATTAGATAGTAACATAACTTTGTCAAATGCAGACCTGGGATCACCTTCATCCCACAGGTAGCCTTCTAAAAATATCATTTCACTTTCTTTTATAGCTTTTTCATTAATATCTTTTTCACTAATTTTTCCAGCTATACCTAAAAAGGTTACCATTGTTCTTTCTGCATCAGGTGTAATTAAAATTAAACATGTTCCAGTTGGTGAAACCTCTTCTTTTTTTTCATAAAGATATTTCACTTTTTCTTTAATTAAACCTTCTTCATATTTTTGACCTAGATCGTCAGAATTAATTTTACCAATAAATCCAACATCATTTCCTAACTGAGATAGACCAACAATAGAATTTGCAACAGATCCACCAGATACAGTTTCTTCAATTTTTAGACTGGCTAAAAGCTTTTTGAATTCAACTTCATCAACTAGCTTCATTGTGCTTTTAATTAAACCATTTTCTAATAAATATTGATCATTTACTTTACATATAACATCAACAATCGCATTGCCAATTCCTAGTATTTTCATATTAAGCTTTTTTTATTTTAACTGGATTTTTTCGATTAGGATAACAAGTCGTGCAAATTTTACAAGTCAAACCATAACATTCTCTAGCTTTACAAAATT
>Ga0209383_1002076_pt1 | contig 12071 bp, 16 predicted proteins | sample CoawatmetaG02DNA_FD_187510 | JGI IMG/M metagenome (GOLD analysis project Ga0209383, IMG submission 187510) | Marine microbial communities from the West Antarctic Peninsula - Coastal water metaG029-DNA (SPAdes) (version 2) | ecosystem: Environmental > Aquatic > Marine > Coastal ... | reverse complement strand
CTGGAGGGTTATAAACTTCATTTTGAGTCCCATAGAATCCAGGACCAAACTCGTAATCTTCAGGGTTAGCATCAATTAAATCTTGAGCTTGGCCCATCAGAGCCGAAACATCTGTGCTTTCTTCTTCTGGTGGGGTAATAAAACTTGTGCCTAGTATTTCATCACTAGCTATACCCCCTGCAAGAGCTGTACCTACAACAGGAGCATATTTACTTATTAAACTTGGAGCGTACTTGGCATCAAGAGTGCTTAGAAGATCAGTATATGAGCCTCTTGTAAGAGGATCAAGTTTATTCCAAGCAGCTAAATCAGTTTGGTACCCTTTTTGAGCTGCTGCTGATATGCCTTCACGTCCTGGACTTAAGAAATCAGTCCAAAAATCACCAAACCCGTATTCATCTCCTGGAGTAAAGGCCCCTCTTAAACCTTCTATGAAAGTTTCAGGCTTAAATGCGCCACCCCCTACTTTACCTATATCAGTTCTAGGATCAATATCTGTAGAAAGATTACCTGCTATCTGTGTTTGTTCTACTGGGGCGAATTCTTGTTTAAATACGCCACCCCCTACTTTACCACCCTCAGCAGCCACTGCTTCACCAACCCCTGTAAGGTTCCCTGAAATTGCAGCGGTAAACGGATTGTCAGGGGTAAACATAGTGCCTAAATCTTGTAAACCCGCCACATTTCCAGGATCTATACTAGAGCCTAAGAAACTTCCTCCAGTAATCATATTACCTGCACCTGCGGTAATACCTGTCACAACACCCGCTTTTAACGAGTCGCCTAAATTTTTACCTTGAACCAAATTACCTGCTGTCGCACCTATTCCTGCTGCTAAAGCAAGGGGCATCGCAGGAAGTAAAATAGGAGCAGCAATAGCCAACACAATCGGGGCTACTTTCTTAACAACATTGACTACTTTTTTAACTATTTTCTTAAGGAACTTCAAAAAGAATTCAGGTTGTCCCGTTTCAGGGTTCAAAGAGTTTAACTCATTACCAACAACATAACGCTCAGGCTCTAAACCCATTTCTTCCATTTGGGTAAAAATCATACGTTTAAGTCTAGGGTTGTTTTCTAACACTTCTAAAGGGATTACTGTTTCACCTTCAGCAGCGTGAACAACATAAGTATCGCCATTACGCCCAAACTCCGCAAGCATCTCAGCTGCTTGTTGGTGTTGAGCAATCCCGCCTTCTGAAAGGATCGCATCTAAGGGGGAAGTTTCTATTACTTCATAATCTAGTGTTTCTATGCCTTGCATTTTTCACCTGTGTCTTTCTGGGGGAAATATGCAGGAGGCGTTAACTCCTGTACAGACGCTATAGACATAATACAGTCAACTATACAATATCGCAACCTACATATTCCTTTAATCGTTATCATGTTACTACCGTCACAATTCCTACTGCTCCTGTAACTGAGTTACCTCTTAAATTGGAAATATCTGCTACAGCTACTTTAACATTGCCCATCATTCCAGAAACATCTCTGTACTGAAATAACTCTCCAGGAGCTAACCCTTGGTCATCTGTTTGCAAGTCCGTTAAAGTTAAACGGGTGTGTCTTCCCTCACCTGGATTTTGAATTTGGGTTAAATAAACAGAAAATGACCGCATTATCTCGGCCATATACTCTTGCTGGTATTCTTCTGGGGGTACAGGAAAGAATGGTAAGACTAAATTTCTTGACATTATCTTCGTCCATCGGGCTTAACATCTACTCGGGGAGAACCTAACCGCCATGCCACACCCTCGTCGGCAGAGTCAACCCTCAGTGCAAAAGACCTGCCCCTAAGACGTAAATTAACCTCGTCTGTAAACTGTTCCACTACTGTAGACGTTCCCGCTGCTGATTGAGCAACTGAACCTGCTTGGGATTGCAGATAAGTACCTCCAGGATAATTTCGGGTCTTAATTGTAAACGTAGCTTTAGGCGATGTTGCGGTAGAATCCCTAAACGTAAGGTCAGGTATTAACCTATTAATAAATGTAAAATGGTCGCCCTCACCCATATCAAACTGACTGGATTCTATATACGCAGGGATAGCAGAAACGGGCTCGGTACTGCCATCATCTAAACCACTTTCATGTGTGTACAAATAATGATCTGTCCCTGCGGCTACAGGATTACTTTCAATCCCACGATCTAACCAAGCTGTTCGAGCTAGATTACCATAGTACCAGATTTTTTGTTGGTAGTTATAAACAACGTACTTATCGTTCTCAGCACTGTTGGCGCTCGGATAAAACCACCAAACTTCAGAAAAAGAAGTATTTGTAGAAGCTGTGACTTTTTGTATCTGCAACTCATTAAAGTCGTTAAACACATAATCCCTTACAGTACAGGGGAGTCTTTGCACCCCTCCCCCATAAGTATAGAACTCTTGTTTACCCATCCAAAAGACCATATCTTCTACAGCTATGGCGGCTAATGGTCCTGCAATAGTTACGTTTTCAGATATGGCATTTATACCGAATGTAAAAGGAGGCCCTAAAAACTGCATTGCGTGTAACGATTCGTCTGTAAATACAAGTATCTGCTGCCGTGTTTCAATAGCTGTGACAATTTCTGAACCTGACCCCAACCTTAAATCACCCGCTGTATTAGTAGCTGAACTTTGCCAATCAGTTAAACTTTCTTGTGATCCAAACCTTATCAACAAAGGGTCTTGTGTACCCAGTCCCGAGCCAGAAGGGTCACATCCAAATGCTATAATATGTCTGTCTCTATCTGAAACCAGCACCTTTTTTGCTATTGTCGGAGCTTGATTAGAACCTATAAGAGAGTCTAAAGACACAGCTCTTGCAGTTACCCCATCCGAAGAATTCCAATAATAGATTCCTGCATCTCGGGCATTAAATATAAGATCTTCCCCGAAATTATCGTGGCTCCATATTCTTAGTGTAGCCCCATCCACAGATAAATCTGTTGCAGAGTTCCACGTTCCACGACCGTATGGTCCTGCATTCCAGCCGTTGCCTGTAACAGAGCTATTCAGACCTACTGTTGCTTGATATGCGGCATCCGCAGCTGACCCCCCATTACCTGAGTCACTGGAGTTTGCCACAACAGGGATAGGGTTTAATCCTTCTGTTGTGGTAATGCTACTTATAGATGTTTCCGCTTTACGGGCAGCAAAAGTGAATGTATTCTCGTTGGGGACTGTTATTACTTGGTATTCTTGGTTTAAAACCCCTGCGGTTATAACTCCTCCAAGAGAAACAGCCCCTGATAAAGTAACAAAGTCATCAGCAGTTGCCCCATGTGAACTATCAGTAGCCGTAATTGTAGATGAGCCGTTTGTCGCCGCAAATACTATGCCATTTGTAGTTGTCGCGCGTATTGGCGTTACATCATGGAAAGCCCCACCTTCATTCACATAATATTTAAGATGAGTTCCCACACCCAGAAATTGTGACCCACTTAGAGTAACCCACGGATGTAAGGCACGAGCTGAGCCTAAGTACGCATTTATGGCATACCTGACCCAACCGCCTATTTTTTCTGGAAAGCCAAACCGAAAACGAGTTTTATCTGAGTCAAACCAACCCCCCTCATTTGAATAAGAAGTTGTTTCTCTGTTTATCCCAGGACGAAATTGTAACTTTGTTAGCGGCATTTTAATCCTTTGAATAAAAACTCGTTAAACAGCCTCTACATTAGATTCTAAAGAGGTTGTCAACGCTTGCATAAACGCCATGCGTCCCATTTTCAACTGGTCGATGTTAAAATTAGCAGAGCCAATCTTTCGATCTAAATCAGCAACGTGGTTTACCATTACCTTCTGTTGGTCCGTAAGTTGGTCTTCAGTGTAAGATTTATCATTGATCGTAATGGTGTTTGTTTTTTTCTCAGCCATTGTGATCTCCTTTTAGTTTGTTACCACGGAACACCCGTGGCAGTGGTTGGCGTTTTAAGCACCGCTATCTGTGCAGCAAGTCCCGCCTCAGTATCGTCTTTGCCAACAGAGGCTTGCACCCATGCTATACAATTAGCTTCTGTCACACTGTCGTAAGCAATGAAGTCAGATGCGCTTGGGTCTGGAATACAGCATACGGTGCCGTAGCTCCCTACTGAGTAATCACCGTCCACTGCATTGCAACGCCAGTGTATTATGTCGATGCCACCTGTTGCGATTGTGTTTTCAACGGTTTGTATAGCCCATGTGTATGTGATTGCCATTTATCTATCCTTCCAGTGCCGTTAAGCGTGTCTCAATAGCTGCGAACCGTTGCTCATTGTATGCCGCTAAGAAGGACAACAACTCATTATAACGTATACCTAGTGTTGTTTTCTTAGTTGAGCCTTCTGGTGCTTCGCTTTCTATGTAATACTGATCTGTTCTGGTGTAGGCATCAGTAGCTTTAACTCCAGCATCTTCGTTTGCTTCTACAGCATCAACATCAACATCATGTTCCCACCATGAACCAGAAGTAAACAAAGAATAATTACCAGCATCTAAACCTTCAGCACTAAAAGCTGCTTGTACGTCTTGGGCAATAGTACCTGTATGTGTACGGGCATCATCTCCTTCTGTTGCAACGTTAGATTTCCAACGAAATGTTTTAAAGAGTGCAGAAAGACGTTTAGCGGCTAACATTTCAGTTGAAGTAAGACCAGCTATGTCTTGTTTTAGGGTTTCGTCAGAAGTGCTAATAGTGCCGTTTGATGCGAAGAGTTGCTTGAACCTATTTCCATTTGCCCCAATGTCACAAGCGGCATTGTTTGTACTCATTGCCGCCATAGGCAAAATTGCGTTAGTTGCAAAAGAGACGCCAGCGTGGTTTGCTACTGTACCACCTACAGATAAATTATCGTCTCCAAGAAGACTAATCTGCCCTTTCTCAGCATTATTGTTGTAAATTTGAACTATTGCGCCATTGCCAGCTTGACGATTTAAAGCTAATGGACTTGCGTTTCCTGATGTAGTTGCAAGCATTGCGTGGTCACTAGCACCAGCTCGCATTTCAGAGCCAACATTACCAGCCCCTGTGGCAGTCTTGCCTACCAAAAATTTACTGGAAGCAAAACGTCCCGCCTCCGCAAGAGAAAGACCTGTATTAAAAGTAATAAATCCACCTTCTAAACTTAACTCTGCATTTGCACTTGTTAATCCATAGTTATTTCTAATATGGAAAATTGTATTACCACTATTGTCGGCGTGAATGGCTTGGTTATCCATTCTAATTTGGCAGTCATCACCAGAAATATGTATACATGGGCCAGCAGCACCACCCATAGCAGCAGTGCCAGTTGTCCCAAGTTTTGTTGGGTTGTTATTATTAACACCGATAGAAGGTGTGCCAGTGCCAGACTGTCCTTCTACAAAAAGGGTATTAGCAGAATTTGCAGTCTCAACACGGAAGTCAGCGTCAGCACCTGAATCGTTAAAAACAACATTACCAGAACTATCAATCGACATACGCTCAACACCTGAAACAGTGTCTATTGCCGCTGTCTTAAGAAGTATTTTTGTAGCGGCATTTAAGGCAGACGTTCCACCACCAATGCTAATTTGATTAAACGCAGCTTCATTTTCTACTTGCAAGACATTTACATTTTGTTCGTTTGTATCATGTGAAAGCATTTGCAAATTAAACGATTTGTTGGTTTCATCCGATCCAGACGTACCAGAAAGAATTATATCTCCTGTGGCATCAATAACTAGTTTCGTAGCACTACCTACAGCTAAAGCAAGTTCCCCAAAACCACTTGACGCATCAATCTTGTGACCTGCATTATCTCTTGAACCTTGTGTTTGATACTGGGAAAACTTTAGCTCACGACTACTAGTGTCATCGCCTACTTGAAGATATTGACTGTTAGTGCCTACGTCTGTTCCAGATTTTAGAAGTTTGCTAATCGTAGACGCATTATTACTAGCGAAACCGCCATTAAAAACCGTGGCTGCCGTTGTGGTCAGGACGCCTGTAACGGCAAGAGTGCTACTAAAAGTAGCCGCACCAGCAGCGTCTATTGTTAATCTATCATTATTGCCACCTGTACCAAGAACTAAAGCATCTGAAGCACCTGTGTGCAGAATTAGTTGATTAGCAGTATCATTTCTTATTGTTACAGAGCCTGAATTAGGACCGCCAAATCTGGCTACATCATTAGCACCACCTAAGTAATCATAAAATCCATCTGCGTTTATCAGGGTTCTTTGTGTTCCCGCAGTTGAAAATGCAATAGAATTGGCGGCTGGAAATAATATGCCTGTGTCAAGATCACCTGTGTTTGTAATTGAAGGCGCACCAGCAGAGCCATCAGCAAAAGAACTAACACCACCAACAACCAAATCATCCGTAACAGTCAGATCGTCTTGAACCTTGAGGTCAACAACATTCAACGAGGCAAAAGCGTCTACAACAGCAGCACCAGATCCTGCACCATCTAAATAAACAGCTTTAGTGTCTCCTGGAGGTATTGTTATCGTTGCCCCAGAGCCTTGCTTAATAATAATGTTTTGCGAACCACTTGTACCGTTTTCTATAAAGTGCATTCTTGATAAAGTATTAGGGGCTATTGTAATTGTACACGCTGAGTCTAATGTACCCGTGTATTCAATATACATAGACCGAGCAGGGTCTGTTGCACCATCAGCAACCGTTGAGGTGTGCGTATTTGCGTTTGTTGTTATAGCCTCAGTACCGTAACTAAGACCCTCTGCAATTAATTCAAGGTTAGTGTTGGTTGTGTCCCCCCACGTTCCTGATTGTTCGCCAGACCCTATTTCTTCTAATCTTAGATCGTTTACATATGAGCTTGCCATTTTAAGTTGTCCTTATGCTGCCACGTCTGTCCAAGAAGGGGTCTGACTTGGTGATATTGCACTAAAATTAGAGTTTTGGCTAGGTATAATTTGACCCCATACAATAGGAAACTCTTCTATAGATGTTACTAGTCCTGTTGCGCTAACTCCCGTAACAGAGACATTCGCGTTACCTACAGTTACAGCCGTTGCGGCATTAACCGATGCTGTCATCGTTACCATCGTATTTGTGGTAAAGTAACTACCTAATGCAGCGGTACCCGCTACTCCTGTAACCGAAACATTAGCTAAACCTACAACTGTTACAGACCCAATAGCAGATGTACCTGCAAGTCCCGTAACAGGGACAATAGCCGCGCCAACTACCGTTGAAGCCCCTACAGATCCTGTAGCTGTGATAGAATACGCAACATTTGTATTCCAAGTAGAAGTGTTCCATCCTTGTATGGAACTGTTCCATCCTTGAAACGCTGCTACGTTATTGATAGACATTAGGCTATCCTAATAATCGCATTACTTGCATCGGCAGTTGGGAACACAATCGTAAAATCGCCCGAACTGGCTGCTTTATCTGCGCCAAAATCCAGTACACAAACTGTTGGATCACCCGTAGCGGCTTCGTTAAATATTAAAGCACCCCTAACAGCCGATATTGTAACGGTTGAAAAAACCTCATCTGCAAAATCTGCCAAAGCTGTTGTTCCACTAGCCACGGGGGTCACACTTGTTAAAAAGTTCCCTTTAGCTGTGTAGTTCGTACCACTAATCTCGTTGCCAGAAGTGTATGCAGTAGTTGCAGCGGTGAAAGTAGCACTGTTGTCATACAGAGCTAATTTGAACACGTTACTCGCTGCTGTGAAGTTGTGAACGCCCTTCATTAGTTCTACTTTAAATGAGGTGCATAGAAAGTTGCCATTAAAAGCCATCTACATTTTCCTTATATATTCTGCAAGTTTCAGGTTTCCAGAATCTTTTATCGCATTATATACAGTAGTTCTATCACTTTTAATAGCCTGTTTCATATATACTTCAATAACTTTTTCCATCTCTTTTCGGTAGGCATAAGCCTGTTCTCGTATTGCAGGAGGAGCATTGTCAGATATACCAATAATTTTATTGACGCATCTCGTCGCTGTTTCTTCTGGGGTAAACCCCCTGTTGTCTGTAGTCTGAACTCCTACTGATCCAACTGTAACCCCAATGGATTCTGTAAACATTATGTTCTAGCTTTCGTTAATGGCCCTGAAGTAAACTCATCCGTTATTTGTTTGGCTTCGCCTAGATTCTTAAGTCTAGCAAGAGACTCTGCAAACCTAGAATTGTACATAGCCATTACGTCTTGTTCACCTTTCATATAAGTATAACACTCAACTAAAGATCCGTAAAGTAAAGCAAGTTCGCCGTTTTCGCTAATCCAAGACTCAGTTATGTCCGAACCTGCGGAAACTAAGGTGCCTGTGGCTCCGCTAGAGCTACCTGTGATAGTTTCGCCAACAGTAAAGTCACCACTGGGTATGGTTGTTGTTAAAACAGTTGAAGAAGGTAACGCACTGACTGTAGCTGTTTCTCCGCTAGAGCTACCCGTGATAGTATCGCTGGTAGTAAATGTCCCCGTAATAGAATTTAAAGAAACCTGAAACAAACTTTGAGTTAAACTTGTAGGGCGATAAAAATAACTCAGATTAACTGTATATCCACTATCAGGAGTAGGGGCGATAAGGAAGTTATCTACATCAAATAGCCCATAGTATTTAGGGGTTCCTGTTGTTGCAGGGTTAGGATTATACGACCTAACAAACTCTGTTTCTTTAAAATGTAGGTATTCAAAATTGTTGCTGTTAGTAACGGTTAAAGAATTAGCCGATAAAAAATCTGACGGAGCTGTTAAAAACTGGTTGTTTGCTGTCATCGTACCAGACGCGTTTTTTTCAAACACACTTAATTGGACTGATTTCAAAATGCGCTCTTCTGCAAGTCTAATAAATAGTGGTAAGTTAGACACAAAAGATGTTTCATCATTTTGCGTGTAATCTTTTAAGGCCGTTTTTAGCGTTGAATAAGTAAAACTCATTACGTTGTTACCTCCACTTTCCCTATAGAGCTAATTCCCTGAAGACTTATGTTTGCAAGAAGAGGAAAAACAGACTGCCCAACTAAAATTTGAACAGCTTCCTTTTGATCAGGACGGGGGTGCCATAACGCCTCTGGTTCAAACCGTACAGTACGGGGTTCTAGTTGAGGGTGTTTTTGTTCAAAACACTCAGGACAAACCCTAAAACCAGTCCACTCTTTTCGTAAAGTCACATAGTCGTATTGTTGACCGCAGCGGTCACAAAGAGCTAAAGAGTGTTTTCCAGTTGCATACTTCATCTTATAAACGAGTAATAATCTTTGCTAGGGGTTAATGTTAAACTGGCACGATCACGATCTTCCGCAGCAGCTCGTTCAAATTCTTCTTCATACACCGCCTTCAATAGTTGCACACGACTAGGGGCTTTCTTTAAACTTAGATAATAAGCTAGACCTGCGGCTAAACAAGGATAAAACCTAAAAGGCACGTCCACTGTATTTTGTGGGTCATCTACATCATTTATTCTAACAAGCCTGTCAAACACAAGAGTGTAAGTTAGTGCATCAGGGGTTGACCACAATTTCACAATAGGTGTGATTTGCCTGTCTATATAAAACTGTGAAGGTCTTGCTGTTGTTGTTTTGCTGGGGATATTAATATATGTGTCCCTACTAATACGACCAATAGCTATGTCTGACTGATTACCTCTCCCGTCATTTTGTCTTATAACAGCAGACAAAACGTCTATGGTGCTTCGTACGTTAGAAAAGTCTACCGCAGAAGTCACAGTTGTAGAAGCACCACTTGTTTCACCTACAATAGTTTCACCCGCAACAAATGTCCCTGAAGGTATGGTTATAGCAAAAACAGTAGCAGAAGTAGCACTTGTTATTGAAGCAGTAGCACCACTTGTTACACCTGTAATATTTTCACCCTCAATAAAAGCGTTAACAGTCCCTACGATAATATTTAATATTCCGGCAGGATAATCAGCAATACCTGTAACTAACGGCAAAGATACCTGCTCAATAGTCCAACGATTTAACCCACGATTTGCCCAGTCTGCAAAAAGTAAATTTAAAGAACGCTTTGCTGTTTTTAAATCGTAACCTGAGTTAACAATTAAACCACAACGCTCAAACGCTTCTTCTATATACTCTGCTACATCTGGTTCAAAATCGACTGATCCTGAAACTGCCATTAGCTATAAGGTCCTTTTATCACTTTTCCACCGCTCTTCATGCCCTTGGGCTTCATAGCACCGCCCATTTTCATACCTTTGGGCTTCATTGATGTAGCACCGCCCATTTTCATACCCTTGGGCTTCATTGTCTTGCCACCCATTTTCATACCCTTGGGCTTCATAGCACCGCCCATTTTCATACCCTTGGGCTTCATAGCCTTGCCACCATTTTTCATGTAGCCCATTGAGTTGCGAACTTTTTTAGGCAGTTTAGCAAGACCTGGATTCTTTTTAGCATTAACTTTTTTCATCGTCATCTCCGTTTTTGTACAAGTTATCAAAAATTCTATTCACATCTAGCGTATAGTCTAAATCAGATTTTGAATAGTGTATATGTTGTGAAGGTCTGAAATCTGGTGCTCCTTCTCCTGTTGAAAACCACGCAGGGTGTGTAACTCTAACCCTGTTGTTAGGTAATGCTACGATGTTTCCCGTCCATTCCCCTGCATCTAATAACTGTAAAACGTGTGACTGTTTGTGCTGTGCGGGATCATCAGCTATTTCGCTTTCTGTATAATCTACAGTAAACAAATACTTTGCTGGGAACATTTCCCCATTAATTTTTGCTAACCAAGGACAAGGCGTAGTTCTGTCCATTACATAAACTGAATGATTATGCGAAGAACAATCCCAAGGTTGTGCCTCATAAGTTTGCATAGGCTCCGGCCACTGTTCTAACGGGACATCTCCAACCAAACCCGTTATGGGCATTCTAGCCCACATCGCACCACCGTGGACTGTATCCTCTTCTTCACCTTCTGCCTCACATCCCGTAAATATAACTTGGAAACTCAAGCTTCTATTCGGGACAGTCGTAACAGCGATAACCATAGCGTGTAAAAACTCACCGTGATACTTTTCGTGATTGTGGGTGTACTCTTTACGAACCCAACACTTAAAGTACGGGATATTGCTTTGTAAATAACTCATTCGTTAACTATAAGGACCTTTAACAACCTTACCCCCATCTTTCATTTTTTTAGGTTTGTCCGGAAAACCTGCTTGCATATTAGCATAGGCTTTAGGGGATATAGTAGAGTTTTTCTTAGACCTAGATTTTTTGTTCTTCTTTTGTTGGTTCATATTATAGTAAAGACCTTTGTTTGCCATCGTTTGCTCCCTCATTTGACCACGAGTAATAGTCATGAAAATAACTTTTCAAGAATTGCTGCACCAACAATCAAAGCAGCAATTCCCCACATACGCATATCTAACTTTTCAAGGCCTCTTTCTATTTTTGAGTACCTACGGTTGCATTCTTCTTCATGTTTTTCTAATAATGCTAACATTTCTTTCACTGTCATTTTACCACGCTTTGCACGACCAATATCGCGCACTGAATTTATCTTTAGCAGTATCGCAACTGTGTCTTGCTCTAAAACTTTTTCTTCTGGCAGGTATATCTTTTTTAATTGACATATTCTGGTCGCCAAAACGAACGAGTTTTATCTCGGTGCCTTTTTTAGCTAAAACAGCAGATTTCTTTTTAGCACTCGGTGTTTTCTTGGGCTTGTTAAATCCTGCGAAGCTCTCGCCTCTGTAAACAACTCTACCTGAAGCTGTTCGTTTTACATTTTTAGTAGTAGCCATAACAACTCCTAAGAATTAAACTCCTATGCGTGGAAAATGTTCATCAATGAAACAGTCGCAACGGTGTACCCAATAGCTAACCCATCTTTAAACAACAGACCTTCGTCAGGGATAGTATTATCTACTGTAGCATGGTCTGTACCAATAGTTTGGGCTTTGAAAACAATGGTTCCATCTTCTGGTGTTCCATTATAAAAATCAACTAACCCTGCTGTTCCTGCAGATACAATAGAAGTGCCTACAAGCCGAACTCTGCCCCCGCCTCCCGCAGCTTTTGCACACAAACTTCCTGAGCCAACTGTGATGTTTGCAGCATACTGAGCAGAACATTCTACGGCACTAACTGTGACAAATAACTTAGCCCCTGCTACTGCTTCAGCAGACCCCGTTGA
>Ga0209383_1002075_pt1 | contig 12072 bp, 9 predicted proteins | sample CoawatmetaG02DNA_FD_187510 | JGI IMG/M metagenome (GOLD analysis project Ga0209383, IMG submission 187510) | Marine microbial communities from the West Antarctic Peninsula - Coastal water metaG029-DNA (SPAdes) (version 2) | ecosystem: Environmental > Aquatic > Marine > Coastal ... | reverse complement strand
AACCTCATCAGACTCATTAAGACCAAAAGTTATTTCACACCCTCTACTTTTCCCAATCCAATTTTTTTGCATTGTCTTAACTTGATCAGGCCATTCATCTAAGTCATCAAGACCCTCAAGAAGCTCATCAGCATAATCAGTAATTTTCATAAAATATTGGGGAATTTCTCTTCTTTCAACTTCGGCACCTGATCGCCAACCTTTGCCATCGATGACTTGCTCATTAGCGAGCACAGTTTTATCGATTGGGTCCCAATTAACCATAGAAGTTTTCTTATAGATTAAGCCTTTGTCATATAGCTGAATAAAAAGCCATTGCTCCCACTTGTAATAATTAACATTACAAGTTGAGATTTCCCTATCCCAGTCAATTGAAAGCCCTAGTTGCTTAAGCTGTGAGCGCATATGTTCAATATTTTCATTTGTCCACTTTGCAGGTGCTGTATTATTTTTAATTGCTGCATTTTCTGCAGGTAAGCCAAAAGAATCCCAACCCATTGGCTGAAGAACGTTAAACCCATTCATTCTTTTATATCGAGAAATAACATCACCAATCGTATAGTTTCTTACGTGACCCATATGTAATTTACCACTAGGGTATGGAAACATGGACAGTGCGTAGAATTTAGGTTTCACGCTATCCTCAGAAGCGACAAAAGAATTGGAGGAATCCCACTTGGCTTGTATTTTTGCCTCAATTCTTTTAAATTGGTATTCAGCAGTCATAATTAGGATAGTTTCTCATTTAAATCATGGTTAACTTGATCTGGTGACTTAGTTCCATCAATATTAATAAATATAGGTTTATTCGATATATTCTTTTTTGACCAATCAGAATAAAAAGACACTAATGGCTCTGTTTGTTTATGGTAAGTCGCTAACCTTTCTAGTATTGTTTTCTCTATATCATCGTCCCTAATAACAAGCGATTCACCAGTAGCATCATCTTTCCCTTCCACTTTAGGAGGATTATGCTTTATATGATAAATCCTTCCAGATTCGGGGTGTATTCTTCTACCGCTAAGCCTTTCAACGATGTCGCTATCAGGAACTTGGATTTCAACAACATAATTAACGTAAATACCTTCATCTTTCATTGCTTGAGCTTGAGGAATTGTCCTTGGAAAACCGTCCAACAAGAAGCCATTCTTACAATCTACATCTTTAATTCTTATTTTAACAAGGTTAATTATTAAGTCATCTGGCACTAAAAGACCTCGATCCATATAATCTTTTGCTGAAATTCCAAGATCTGTTTTATTAGCCACAGCAGATCTCAACATGTCTCCAGTTGAAATCTGAGGGATCTTAAATTTTGATTTTAAAAATTTTGCCTGGGTCCCCTTACCTGCACCAGGAGCACCTAATAGAATTATTTGCATAGACTTTATTCCAAGAAATTAAAAATTATAACAGTAATTAAAACGATAATTTTCTTTGGCTTAAATAGTTTTCAATATTTACGAAATTAACTACAGAAAGAGTTTCAGCTCTCATTTTTGGGTCAATATCTAGGCTTGAAAAGTCAGAATCATCAAGAATACCTTTAAAGTTATTTTTTAATGTTTTTCTTTTGTATTGAAAGGCTAACTTAATTACCCTCTCATAGTTGTCATCATTTATCGCATTTAGATCCTGTAAATTTTTTCGAGTGAATTTAACAAAAGATGATGTGATATTCGGTATTGGCTTAAAAGCTTCAGCTGGAATATCAAATAGAAGCTCTATGCTGAAAAAATATTGCAATATTGCAGATAGTCGCCCGTAGGCTTTTGTTGATGGTTTAGCTGAAACTCTTTCAGCTACTTCTTTTTGTAGCATAAAGAAAAGATCTGCATCATTTTTTTTAATTTTTGCTAATTTAAGAAGAATGGGGGTTGATATATAGTAAGGTAGGTTTCCTATAATTAAATTATAATCTGAAAATCGAGTCTCCTCGACACCTAGAATATCTTCCTGATGAATGGTTATTTTAGTAGCAGGTATTTCTTTAGTTAAAAACTCAACCATATCTGTATCAATTTCAACCACATTAATATGATTTAACTTACTCAATAGTGGAATTGTTAACGCTCCAAGCCCAGGACCTATTTCAAGAACAGATTTAGATTTGTTTGGATTTATTGAATCCAAAATTCTTTTGATTACTTGTTGATCAATTAAGAAGTTTTGACCAAATTTTTTTTTTGCACGAATCATTTTTTTTTATTTTTAGCTAACTTTATTGCTAAAGAAATAGATTCAAAGAAGCTAGAGCCATTAATTTTTTTTGACCCGACTATGTCTAATGCAGTTCCATGATCGACTGAGGTTCGAATGATCGGGAGGCCCAATGTAGTATTAACTCCATTATTAAAAGCAAGAGCTTTGAAGGGTGCTAGTCCTTGGTCATGGTACATTGATAGAAAGCTATCTGTATCCTTAATATATTTTTTTGTAAATGCTGTGTCAGCAGGAATTGGCCCTATTAAATTTAAACCTTCTTTAACTAGCTTTTTAATTATTGGGGTTATTATTTTTTCTTCTTCATTCCCAAATTCACCTTCTTCTCCAGCGTGAGGATTAAGGCCTGTAATAGTTATTCTTGGATTTTTAATTTTAAAGTTATTCTTTAAATCATTATCTAGCGTCCTTATTGTCTGCTCTAACTTTTTTTTCGTAATTGATGAAGCAACTTTTGATAATGCAATATGTGTTGTAACTAATGCTACTCTTAACTTTTTATTGTCCACGAGTAACATAACTTCTTTATTTTTAGTGCCACATAATTTTGAGATGTATTCTGTATGCCCTGTAAATTTTTTTATCTTGGAGGAGAGTATTTTCTTGTTTATAGGAAGGGTAACAAGAGCATCATAATTTTCTTTCATACATTCATCTACAGCAAAATCAATTGCTTGTAATTGCGCTAATGAGTTTGATTTTTCTAGCACTCCAGGCAATACGTTTTTAGAAAAATCAACGTTAACTATATGTAAATTCCCATTCCCTTTATGGAAGATAGGTTCTGCTAATATTTTTATTTTTTTGTTATGAAGGCTAGCTCTATCTAAGATTGCATTGTGATTAGCTAAGATAGTAATTACAGCAGGGAATTTTTGGTAAGCTAATTTTATGCATAAATCTAAACCAATACCTGCGGGCTCACCTGAAAGAATTAAGATTTTTATGTTATTTTTTTTCAATCTTGGATTATTCTTATATCAATAAGCGATTGATCTCTCAGTTGCTTTATCCAGTCTTTAAAAATCATTTCAGTTTTTTGGTTAACTAATTGCATTCTAGCTGAATACTTAAACGATTCATCAGTTAAATCATTATCTCTTCTCTCAGTGACTTGAAGTATATGCCATCCTAAAGTGGTGTTAATTGGATCACTAATTGCATTGATGTCTAAACTGTCATAGGTACTCTCAAAAATTGGCAAGGTTGTTCCTGGGCTAACCCATCCAAGATCTCCTCCATCTGCAGCTGAACCATCTTCTGAATATTCTTTTGCTAAATCTTCAAATGTTTTACTTCCATCAACAATTAAATTTTTAAATCGATTCAATCTTTTCAGTATTTCTCTTTCTGGAGTAATTTCATTTTGCTTGATGATGATATGACGTAATTTTGTTTGTTTAATTAAAACTTTTTGTTTTTTAATTCCTTTTTTTTCATTTATCTTTAGTATATGAAAACCACTTGGAGATTTGAAAGGCTTAGTTATTTCTCCTACATTAATTTTAGTTATTTGTTCATTGAATAATTCAGGTAGTTCTTGTGCTTTTTTCCAGCCAATATTTCCTCCATTTTTAGCTGTCGAATCATCTGAATAATCTTTAGCTACATCTTCAAAACTTTTTTTTGATAATAATATTTTGTAAACTTGCATAATTTTTAATTGGTTATCTTCTATTTCAGAAAGTGAGGCTTTACTAGAGTTTTTTATTAATATATGGGATAAATTGAAAATATCTGGATTACGTACTGCATTTTTGCGTATTTGGGAATCTATTTCGAAGTCAGAAATATTAATTTTTGTACTAATTTCTTTATTTTTTATTTGCTTTAGAAGTAATTCATAGCGGATATTATCTAAAAAATCGCTGAATTTCATCCCTTGATTGGCAATATTTTTTTTTAATTTGTCGACGGGCATATTATTTTTTTTAGCAATTTTTTCTATAAATGCATCTATCTTTTTCTGATCTACAGTATATCCAGATTGAGCTGCATATTGCTCAATTAAGCTTTTGTGAATCAGTTTATCTAAAACATTAGCCTTAACTAATTCTTGATATTGCTCTTCAGGTACATCTTTTTCTTTCGAAAGTTTTAATACTCTATCTACTGCATTTTCGAGCTCTACTTCAGTAATAACTTCTTTTTCTACTATAGCTACAACCCTATCGAGTTCTTTGTATTTTGTATCTGCTAATAGATTTGGATTTACTTGAAATAAGGTTAAAAAATAAAACAAAAATAAATAAATTTTTTTGTTCATTAATTTAGGTTTTCTTTTCTATATTGATCTGGAATTCCTGATGCAAATGAAGCCCCTGGCACATTTCTATCTAATACATCAAATAAATTTGCATCATTGCTTGAGCCTAACGAACCTAATCCCCCAAGCTCAATCTGCATGAACAGCGTGTAGTTTGCTTTCTCAGTTGTAGCTAATGATAATCTATTTAAAACTATTCTTGAAGCCCAGCATCCACCATCGTATTCAAAGCCACCAAGTGATTCGACTGCGCTAGATTTTTTTATATCATAGTTATAGCGGCCAATTGAGGACCATCCTCCCCCTAATGGCCATTGGCCTGCTATATTAAATTGTTTAATGTCATTATCACTAGCTGTTAGATTTCTAATTAATCTGTAACTTACGTCTATTAACTTTCCTGGTTGAGGCGAATAACGAGTTCTTAAAGTAGCCCTGTTAGTTATACTTTCGTCTGGGTTATATTGAATTGCACTATCAACTTTTAAAGCTTTGTTTATATAAGCAGTTGCAGTTAGAAATAAGTCCGAGGAATCACTTTGCACCACTGAGTTTAAAAATTGTGCTTCTTTCAATACTTTTCTATCACTCATATAAAACCTTTGTGCTAACGTAGAATTTAGTCTTTCATAGCCACTATCATCTATAAATCTTGTTGTAGCAGCAATTGTAAATTGGTTGGAATCCATAACTCTATCTCCACCAACAAACTGATTATCTATAAATAAGCTTTCTAAATTTAAGTCTGTTAAAGCAGTGTCAAACATAGGTAAAGTTTCTTGGTTTCTGAACGGAGTATAGGAATAGAAAATCCTTGGCTCCAGAGTTTGAACAAAACTTGTCCCACCTAAGGTTAATTTTTTATCGAGATAAACACCACCATCAACTGAAAGTGATGGTATTGCCATTGATTTAGAATCAGTTGAGCCACCTTCAAGCTCGTAACTCATTAAATTCATTGTAAGTTTAGGCTTTATATAGCCGTAACTTTTTTCAAATGGTATAGCTATACTTGGCCGTGCAATAAGCCTCGTTCCTGATACATTTTTATCAGTTGCTGAGACAACGAAATTATGATTTCTTTCAAATTGTGTCAAGGACATATTAAGATTTGTTTCATAGCTTGCAAACCCGTCAAGGTTTTTATATTCATCCGAATGATTGATGGTTATACTCGGAAGTCTTTCATACGGGGAGCTAGTAGTTGTCAGATTTTGAAATCTTTGCGCAATAAAATTAACATCAAATTTCTCCGATGTATAGTTTAGATATGCCTCTTGAGGCAAGTTAATAGTACTAGTAGCTGATATTAATGACGACATATCTGAAAAATAATTATCATCTGAAACTTTTTCCATTCTAAATCCGCCAGTAATATTGTCAGTAAAGCTTTGTATATGATGAAGTTTCCCATAATATCTATTTTTTCTATTAGTAGAATTATCTTTGTCCATGAACTCTAGATTGCTTGTGCCAGAATAGTTTTTATCTAAATATCTATATTCACCCTGCACTTGAAAACCACGTTTACCTAAATATCTTGGCGTCAAGGTGGCGTCACTAGTTGGTGAGAGATTGAAGTAGTATGGTATTGACGATTCAAAACCACTCCGTGATGTTGTACCAATAGAGGGGGCTAAAAAGCCTGATTTTCTTTCATCATTAAAAGAGAAGTTAACTAAGGGTGAATATAATATTGGAATTCCCTTGAATTCCAGCTTTGCATCCTTGGCATTAACTGTTTGTGAGTTATCATTTATTTCAATTTCTGATGCTTTAATAAACCAGTCATCTTGACCTACTTCACATGTTGTAATGGAGGCACTCTGAAGTCTTTTCTTACCTTCACCCTCTAAAAATAACATCTTAGCTGAGCCACGTAACTTATTGTTAAAACTACTATTTGATTTATTTACAGTTGATGAGAATGTTGCATTCGGTATAGATCCAATATTCTCTCTGAGAGAAAGCTCTATCGAGGAGCCAGTTAACGAGCCTCCACCTCCTTTGATATTTATATTACCGATAGCATATAATTCATCTGAGACTTGGTCATATTCTATTTGATCTGCTTTGATTATTTTCCCACCTTTTTTTAGAACTGCATTCCCTGAGGCCTTTAATTTTCGATCTAATGTATTTTCAAGGGAATCACCTTCAATTAAAAGGTCATCATCACTTAATTTGTCTTCCCCATAAGAAAGCGTACTATTTAAAAATAGCATTAAGAAAACCATAAAATAATTTTTTAAGGATGAGGTCATCGTATTAAATCTAAACCTGATATAGTCATTTTTAATATATTCATTTTTTATATTTTTATATAAAGCTAATATAAATCAGTGGGTTATGGATTATAACTCAAGTAATTTTAAAAAACCGATTATTTGTGATTAAACGAGGGCATTTTGGATAGAATAGAAGCTATAAAAAAATGGATTAAAACTAATTTAAATCAACGGTTTAAGTTAGAGCTTGCATCCTCTGATGCTAGTTTTAGGCGTTATTTTAGAGTCATTTCCAATAATAAAACTTACATTTTGATGGATGCTCCCCCTCAATTAGAAAGAATAGATCACTTTGTAAATATAACTGATAAGCTTATTGCTGCAGAGATTAACTCGCCCAAAATCATTTCTTTCGATACAGAATTAGGATTTATATTAATGACTGATTTTGGAAGCCAAACTTTTTTAGATGTTCTCGATAATAATAATTCCCATGAGTTATACCCTAAAGCAATTCATTCTTTATTAAAAATTCAAACTAAAGTTGATACTCAAGGGCTTCAGAATTATTCAGAGGGTTTACTAATAAGCGAGATGGCGCTATTCCCAGAATGGTATCTTACAAAGTTAAAAAAAATTAATCTAGAAGACCAAGCTTTATTGAGTAATATTTTTTCATTGATCTCAAAAAAGATTCTCACACAAAATAAGTGCTTTGTTCACAGGGATTATCATAGCCGAAATTTAATGTTCATAGCCGAAGGTGATCCCGGTATATTAGATTATCAAGATGCAGTTGAAGGGCCATTGACCTATGACCTTGTTTCACTTTTAAAAGATGCATATATAGAATGGGACGAAGACTTTGTATTAGACCAAGCGGTTCGATATTGGGAAAAGGCAAAAAAAGCAGGTTTGATAAAAAATGAAGATTTCTCAAGCTTTTATGAAGATTTCGAGTGGATGGGTGTTCAGAGGCATTTAAAGATTTTAGGAATTTTTTCAAGGTTATCAATTCGTGATAAAAAAGATCAGTACCTTAGAGACATACCTTTAGTTGAAAAGTATTTAATGTTTACATCTGAGAGATATAAAAACCTCCATCCTTTAAGGAAAATTTTAGATAAGGTTGTTAGTTAAGTGAAAGCAATTATCTTAGCTGCTGGTAGGGGAGAAAGAATGGGAGATCTCACTTCAGATAAACCTAAGCCGCTTATAAGTGTAAGAGGAAAGCCTTTGATCGAATGGCATCTTGAAAAATTATCAGCTACAGGCTTTGAGGATATCGTAATCAATGTTTGTTATTTACCTGAAATAATTAAAGATTTTGTTGGTGATGGCTCCAAGTGGCAATTAAACGTTACTTATTCAGAAGAAAGCCCGATCTTGGAAACAGCAGGAGGAATCAAGAAGGCGTTACCATTACTTGGCAAAGATCCATTTGTGGTCATAAATGCTGACATTTTTTCAAATTTTGACTATGCAAAGTTACGAATAATTAATTTAAATAATAGTAGCGATGGATATTTAGTTCTTGTGGAAAATCCTGAGCACAATCAAGCTGGTGATTTTGGATTGTTAAAAAATAATCGCTTGGTACTCAATTCTGAAATTCTATATACTTTTTCTGGTATTGCTATTTATCATCCTAGGTTTTTTATTGAGATGGAATCGGGAGTAAAAATGAAACTATTTCCTCTACTTAAGGAGTCCATATCTAACTCCTTAATAAAAGGTGAATTATTTAAAGGAATTTGGTCTGACATTGGAACTCCTGAACGACTTGAGAATATAAATAAAAGAGATTAAATATGGACACTTATAAAGAATTTCAAAAAAGAAGAAGAAAATTAGCAGATATGCTGGGAAATGCTGTAGCCGTAATTTCTAATTCAGAAGAATCTTCAAGAAATAGAGATTGTGATTATCCATTTCGGTCCGATAGTTATTTTCATTACTTATCTGGCTTTCCTGAGCCTGAAGCAGTAATTTTTATAGTAGGTGGTGATCGGCCTAGGTCCATTCTTTTTTGCAAGCCTAAAGATATAAGTAAGGAAATATGGAATGGTTACATCTATGGGCCTGAAGAAGCTGCAAAGCAATTTTTATTTGATGAAGCATATTCACTTGAGGAAATCAATAAAATAGCCCCTAAGATCTTAAAAAGCTACATCCCTAACAAAAATATTTACTGCACACCATCAATGACGCTATCAAATTGTGCAATTAAGAATATAGAAAATTTACAAAACTGGATCGGTAAAAAAGGTATTGAAAATACATATTCTGATTTAAGCCTAGTATTAGATGATATGCGATGTTTAAAAAGCGATGGCGAGGTTAGTATTATGCAGAAGTCAGCCAATATTGCCGCTCAAGCACATATTCATGCAATGAGGATAACAAAACCTGGTAAATTTGAGTATCAAATTGAGGGGGAAATATTAAATCAATTTATGCAAAATGGCGCAAGGCATCCTGCCTATAGCTCAATTGTAGCTGGCGGTCATAATGCATGCACTTTGCACTATGTTAGCAATAATAGCCTACTAAAAGATGGGGATTTATTATTAATTGATGCAGGATGTGAGCTAGAAAGTTATGCTTCTGATATTACTAGAACATATCCGATTAACGGAAAATTTACCTCACCACAAAAAGATATCTATCAGATTGTTCTTAGTGCGCAAAAAAAGGCTATTAGTAAGGTTGTGCCTGGTAACTATTTTGATGATCCTCATAAAGTAGCTATTGAGGAAATTGTTAATGGACTCATTGATTTAAAGATATTGAAAGCATCTCATGATGAGGTGTTTGAAAAAGAACTTTATAAAGAATTTTTTATGCATAGAACTAGCCATTGGCTTGGTTTGGATGTTCATGATACTGGTAAATATTTTGATGAACCTTTAAATGGAAAAGATTCTAGACCTACAAAATTCAAGGATAGAAATGTTTTAACCATTGAGCCCGGTTGCTATATCAAACCTAATAGTAATGCTCCCAAAGAGTTCTGGGGAATTGGTATCCGAATCGAAGACGATGTTTTGGTAACCCCTTCTGGAAACAAAGTGCTAAGTGCGAATGCTCCGAAAGAGATTGGAGATTTGGAGAATATAATTGGCAGTCTAAATGAATAACTCGATTGTAATAATTGGTGGAGGGCCCGTCGGGGCAATATTTGCTTTATTAAATAACTCACAAATCTCTAAAATATTACTTCTAGAGTCAAATTCTCAAACTCAAACAAAGAATGACAAGAGGGCGTTAGCATTATCAAACGGTACTAAATTTATTTTACAAAAAATTGATGTATGGAATGACTTAGAGGGTAAATTGACCCAGATTAAAACTATCCATACTAGCCAAAAAGGAACTTTTGGTAGATCCTTAATGGAGGCTGAAGAATTTGATCAGGAGGCGTTAGGCTATATTATTTCTTATGGTGATCTCATCACAGCTCTTCAAGAAAAAATATCACATTCAAAAAATATTAAGGCTTTTTATAATGCGGAAGTATTATCATTTGAAAGTAAGGAAAAAACACAAAATTTAATTTTTAAATATAAATCTAAAGAAAAGTCATTAAATTTCGATTTGCTGGTACTAGCTGATGGCGGTGGTTCAGAAATTAATGGTATTAATATTGAAAGAAGTAATAAGTTTTTTGATCATAGTGCATTGGTTACACACATAGAAACTGATATACCTCATTCTAATATTGCATACGAGCGGTTTACGAATAAGGGACCAATGGCATTACTACCAAATCTTAATGGCCAATATTCTTTAGTATGGACAGGGCCTAGCGATGAAATAAAAAAATTAAGTCAGCTTAATAACTCTAAATTTTTGACAGCACTCCAAAAACATTTTGGTGATCGTGTTGGAAATTTTAAACTATCTGACAAAAGAATTACCTTTCCTTTAAAGCAATCATTTATTTCAAAGTACCCACAAGAAAATATTGCAATTATAGGAAACTCTTCTCAAATAATGCACCCAGTTGCTGGACAAGGATTAAATACAGGCATAAGGGATGCATTGGTATTGTCAGATTGCATCAAAAAAGATACTAATTTAGAGCTTAAAGTAATGATTGATAAATTTAATCACATGAGAAAAAAAGAAACTAAAAATATTTTAAGATTTACAGAATCTTTAGTATCACTTTTTTCGAATGACTTTATTGGCGTAAATAAGATTAGGGGGGTGGCGCTGTCTTTTTTAGATCTTATTCCACCGATTAAAAAAAGGTTCGTAAAGAAAATGAGTTATGGAAAATAAATTACTAAATAAAATCATTGTTTATGGGGGAGGGGTTATTGGTAACTTAACAACTCTTTGCCTTAAGAAAAATGGTTTTGATGTTTATCAAATTAAATCAAATTCTAACAATAATATTGATAGAACCTATGCATTAAGTCCAGGATCAGTAGATTGGATGAGGTCAATTGGGTTAAGAGAAAATTTTTTTAACTCCCTGTATCCTATAGAGAATATTGATATTATCCGACAAAATTCGAGAGCTAGATTTAGTGCAGATTCAGTCTTTCAACCTGCTTTGGCCTATATGGTTTCTGAGAAAAGGCTGATGAAAGAAATTCAAGAAAAACTAATATCTCAAGATATTAAAAATTTTTTAGAACCAAAGGAAGTAATTCTAGACAATTCATCAGATCAAGTTCTAATTAAATTGGGAAAAGAAAGCCTTTCTGCATCTTTATTAATTGCATGCGATGGAGCAAATTCTAAAATAAAAGAACATCTGAATATTAGAAAAAAAATTAAAAAATTTAATCAAAATGCAATTGTTTTTAATTTTAAAACATCTATAGATATAGGAAAAAATGCTAAGCAGTATTTTCTAGAAGAAAGTATTTTGGCTTTATTACCAGTTGCACCAAGAACTTTCTCAGTTGTTTGGTCTTGTAATAATGATTTTTATGAAATATTAAATAATATGAATGAGTCAAAATTTATGATCAAACTTAAGAGTATCATAGGTAATGATTATCCAGATATATCAAACGTTTCCAACAAAAGTAATTTTCCTTTAACAATGGTTTTAAATGATAAATTTTTTGATAAAAGAGTCGTGTTAATGGGCAATTCAGCTCATTCTATTCACCCTCTTGCTGGGCAGGGATTAAATTTAGGAATTAGGGATATTATTGGCTTTGAAAAATGTCTGAAATCTAATCGTTACAAAGATATTGGCCTAGCTGGATTTTTGCGTCGATTTGAAAGGTCACGTAGAATTGATACGTTTGAATTTAGTACATTAACTTCTAGCCTTCAGTGGGCATTTTCAAGTAAAAATAGGCTTATTAATAAATTCTTAATTAAGGGGAT
>Ga0209383_1002070_pt1 | contig 12102 bp, 9 predicted proteins | sample CoawatmetaG02DNA_FD_187510 | JGI IMG/M metagenome (GOLD analysis project Ga0209383, IMG submission 187510) | Marine microbial communities from the West Antarctic Peninsula - Coastal water metaG029-DNA (SPAdes) (version 2) | ecosystem: Environmental > Aquatic > Marine > Coastal ... | reverse complement strand
GTTTGGCCGAAGAAGAAGAAATAAATATTTTGAAAATTGATAATATTGCGGTGCGGAAAACACAAATTAAGAAACTTAAAAAATTACGAAAAGAGCGTAATGAGGACAAATGCCAATTTGCCCTCAAAGAGCTGACTAGGGCTGCTGCAGGAAGTGATAACCTCCTCGAAAAATCCATTGAAGCAGCGCGTGCTCGTGCTACACTTGGTGAAATTTCGGATGCCATGGAAGAAGTATTTGGCCGTCACCGTGCGGAGATAAAATCTATTTCTGGTATTTATGGGGCTGCTTATAAAGGGGATAAAAATTACGTGGATATCCAAAATAAAATACAAGCGTTTGCTGAAAAAGTGGGACGTCGCCCACGTATACTAGTTGCCAAAATGGGTCAGGACGGTCATGATCGAGGAGCAAAAATTATTGCCACAGCTTTTGCTGATATTGGTTTTGATGTTGATGTGGGCCCACTTTTCCAGACACCTGCTGAAACAGCACGCGAAGCAATCGAAAATGATGTTCATATCATTGGGGTATCTTCTCAGGCAGCGGGACATAAAACGCTCATTCCTAGTCTAATTAACGCTCTGAAGGTTGAAGGAGCAAGTGATATCTTAGTAGTTGCGGGTGGGGTTATTCCAACCCATGACTATGATGAACTATATAAAGTGGGGGTTTCAGCAATATTTGGTCCTGGGACAAATATTCCTGATGCAGCTTCAAAAGTTATAGATGTCCTTGAAGAAAAATTATGATTTTTAAATACCTCTTAACTACTTTTATGACTGTTTTTTTTTCAGTTCAGGCATTATCTGCAGAGTGGACTAAAAGTAATCATATAAAAATAATATTCGATGAAAAAAAAGTAAAGGGAACTTTTGTTCTTTATGATATCAGCAATAATATGTTTATTGGTTTTAACCAAGCTCGCGCAAAGACAAGGTATATCCCGGGTTCAACCTTTAAAATAGCTAATAGTTTGATAGGACTATCAGTTGGGGCAGTAAAGAATGTGGATGAGGTATTGCCATACGGGGACGAGGATCAGCCTATTAAATCATGGGAACTTGATATGTCACTTCGTGACGCTATTAAGATATCAAATGTGCCCATATATCAGGAACTTGCTCGCCGAATTAATCTATTTCAAATGCAAAGTAATATAGCTAAACTGCATTACGGAAATATGGACTTGGGACTACTTATTGATAGATTTTGGCTTGATGGACCACTTCAAATAAGCGCTATGGAACAAGTTTTATTTATTTCTAAGCTTGCGAGGGGCCAGCTTGATTTTACGGCTTCGCATCAAGAGGCGATTGCAGAAATTCTAGAAATCCAAAAAACTGAAGAATATACACTACATGTAAAAACTGGATGGCAAACATCAACGGACCCCGGTATTGGTTGGTGGGTAGGTTGGATTAAGCGCGATGAAAAAATATACGCCTTTGCACTCAATATCGATATGAATAATATTAATGATGCAGGACTTCGAACAGAATTGGGTGTTGCTAGCCTCAAAGCACTTGGACTGCTATAGTTTTTTCAGAATTTTACTGGCGATTTCGACGTAGACTTTTGTATGTGGGCTTTCGGGTTGACTGATAACGATTGGTTTACCGCCATCAGAGCTTTCCCTGATATCCATATCAAGTGGAATTGAACCGAGGAAATCCATATTTTTTTCTTTTGCAGTTGCGCAAGCGCCGCCGTGACTAAAAATATCTGAACGCTCACCACAATGGGGGCAAATAAAGTAGCTCATATTCTCGATAATACCAAAAATATTTGTCTTGGTTTTATCAAACATAGTAATAGCTTTACGAGCGTCAATAAGTGCTAAGTCTTGCGGTGTGGAAACAATTACGGCTCCATCTAATTTAATATTTTGAACCATGGTAAGTTGTGCATCGCCAGTACCAGGTGGTAGATCTAGGACCAAGACGTCGATTGGTCCGAAAAGATCCCACTTCACATCACGTAACATTTGCTGAATGGCGCCCATCACCATAGGCCCGCGCCATATGGTAGCTTCATCTTTTTGCATTAGATAGCCGATAGACATACTGATAATATCATGATTTTTAAGTGGAGTGATTTTTCCGTCATCTAGACTTTTTGGCCTTGCATCAGTAAGCCCCATCAGCCGCGGCACGCTTGGTCCGTAAATATCAAGATCAAAAATTCCCGCCTTAAGCCCCAACTTACTAAACGCGAGAGCTAGATTAATTGAAGTGGTTGATTTTCCGACACCACCCTTACCGCTAGCCACTGCGATTATGTGTTTAACGCCTGAGATTCCGTCAGGCCCTTCTTGCGGGGGGGGAGTGCCATGCCCACCAAAAGCCCGTTTGTCACCAAATCCTTTTTTAGGCGCTTCGCCGGTACCATCGCGTTCTGCAGTAAGAACGGAGGTTACTTTATTAACGCCGTATATCTGCATAAGAAGGCGGTTGCAGCTTTGTCGAACACCTTCCATTACCTCAGCTTCATTTGGCTCAATACTTAATGTAAATCCAATAGAGCCATTCTTGATAACCAATCCTTGAACTATTCCATGGTCCATTATATTCTTCCCGGCAGTTGGGTGAATAATTGTTTTTAGGGCTTCAATGATTGTTTCGCGCTTGACGTCCGCCATTTCGTTATTACCTATAGTATAATTAATGTTGTTCCGACGTTGAAGTTGGACACTTCATAGCGTATAAGATAGATATAATTTTTTTTAAAGGGAATTATGTAGCTTTTACATATATTTTCTCAAATTACTTAAGAGGAGCACTAAATGTCGTGGCAAAATAATGGTGGCGATAACCGCGGACCCTGGGGACAAGGTCCTAATCAAGGTGGCGGGGGACAACCGCCTGACATTGATGAACTTATCCAAAAAGGTCAGGATAAATTTCGTAGCGTTTTTGGCGGCGGCGGCGGCAGTGTCGGCGGTGGCAAGAGCTACAGTTTTATTTTTCTTGGTCTTATTGCCATATGGCTTTATCTCTGTGTTTATATTGTTGATACGGATGAGCAGGCAATTGTACTTCGTTTCGGCAAATGGGTAGAAACTACAGATCCGGGTATTCATTTCCTGATTGCTCCATTTGAAAGTAAGCAACTTACTAAAGTTACAGCGATAAATGTCATTCAAATTGGTTTTGGAAACACTTTGATTGCTCAAAAAGAGCGTCAAATGCTCACGGGCGATGAAAATATTGTCGATGCGCCATTTTCGATAATGTGGCGGATAAGTGATCCCGCGCGCTACCAGTTTAATCTTCGTGATCGCGCAGAAACGATAAAGTCAATTGCTGAAAGTGCAATGCGGGAAGTCGTTGCAAAAACTAATGTGCAAAATGTTATGACTAATAACAAGGATGGTATTGAGCTCGAGGTTATGCAAATAACTCAGGATATTTTGCGTCGGTACGAAGCTGGCATTGAAATTACTCAGGTGAAAATGGAAAATGTTAAGCCACCAGCTGAAATTTCTGATGCTTTTAACGATGTCCAAAAGGCGGAGGCTGATAGAGAGCGCAGTATTAGTTTAGCAAAACTTGAGCAAAATAAAATAGTGCCTCAGGCACGTGGTCAAGCGGCACGAATGTTACAAGAGGCTGAAGGATATAGGCAAAAGGTAATTGCCGAAGCAACTGGTGAAGCTTCGCGGTTTACAGCTATACTTGGTGAATACGTTAATGCAAAGGATGTAACCCGCAGGCGTATTTATTTAGATACCATGCAACAGGTTCTTTCTGGTACTGATAAAATTGTTATCGACAGTAAAGGTGGCGGCGTCGTTCCTTACCTTCCACTTGCCGAACTTAATAAAAAAGCTAGTAATTAGCAGTAGGATATTATTATGAAAAATTTAAAATTTATTATTGCACTTGTAGTTTTTGGCGGCGGACTAATGTTATTTGGTTCTGCAACCTTTCAGGTAAAAGAAACTAACCAGGCGCTTGTGCTTGAATTTGGGGAATGGAAAAAAACTGTTCGGGAGGCTGGACTTCATTTTAAAATTCCACTTATTCAAGATGTAATTTACTTTGATCGTCGTATACGTATCTTAGACATGCCTGAAATTATTGTGATTACGTCAGATCAAAAACGTATGATTGTTGATGCCTTTACGGAATTTCGTATTGAAGACCCACTTAAAGTGTACAAGGCGGTTCGCAACGAACTTGGTGCTGAGAATAGACTTTCTATTATCACTAATTCAAACTTACGTAAGGTTTTTGGCCTTCAAGAATTACAAAAAGCCTTAAGTGGTGAGCGCGGCGAACTTCGCCAAAGTATCCGAGCCGCTGTTTTTCAGGAAGCTGCTGACCTTGGTATTGAAATTGTAGACGTGCGCATTAAACGGACAGATCTACCAGAAGAAAACAGTGCTCCAATTTTCCAAAGCATGATAGCTGACCGTAATCAGGTTGCTCGTGAAATCCGTGCTCGTGGTGAAGAAGAGGCACTTCGTATTACATCAAAAGCGGAACGTGATCGCACTGTGATTATGGCCGAAGCAACGCGCGATTCAGAAACGCTTCGCGGTGAGGGAGATGCGGTTGCGGCAAAAATTTATTCAGATGCCTATAATGAGGATGCTGAATTTTATGCTTTTTACCGGTCAATGGAAGTTTACAAAAATTCAATGAAGAATAATGATACGTCGATGGTGCTTTCTCCAGACAGTGAATTTTTTAAATACTTTTCAAATATGGAAGGCCGGTAACTAGCCTTAAGTGGCAGATTTTTTTATTGCGGTTGGGTTAATTTTTGTGATCGAGGGCTTATTATACGCTCTCTTTCCTACTTATATGAAAAATACTGTCAAAGTATTACTTAAACAAAGCAATAGTGTCCTCCAGTTATTAGGATTAGTGGCAATATTCATTGGGTTAGTAATTATATACTTGATAAAATAACTATTAGCAGATTTTATTCCTACTATGACCGTAATTTAGTCATAATTGGCGATATTATAGAGTGGTAAGTAAAAATAATTGAAAAATAAAACTATCAGGAATAAAAATAATGAATTTTAGAAAACGTTTTGCGAGCGCAGTATTTGTATTGTTTTATATAACTGTCTCTCCAGCATTATCAAGTGCACAGGGCACTCCAAAAAGTTTTGCCGATCTTTCAGAAAAGCTCCTCCCTGCAGTGGTTAATGTTTATACAACACAAAATATCCGTGTTGACCGCAACCGTGGGAATAGTAGAAATAGCTTTCCTCCCGGTAGTCCCTTCGAAGAGTTTTTTAAAAAATTTCAAAACCCTGATCAAGAGGGTGAAACTGAAAGCAATGAGGGCAATGGTCGTCCACGAGTTCAACAGAGGCGTTCCCTTGGTTCCGGTTTTATCATTGATGGTAGTGGTATTATAATAACGAATAATCATGTCATTGATGACGCGGATGAAATATCTATTCGCCTTCAGGATGGGACTGAACTTAAAGCTGAGTTGATAGGTAAGGATGATAAGGTAGACCTTGCGGTGCTCAAGGTTGAAACTGATGAAGACCTTCCTTTTGTAACTTTTGGGGATGATAGTAAGTCCCGCGTTGGTGATTGGGTTTTGGCCATTGGTAATCCGTTTGGGCTGGGTGGCACGGTAACAGCTGGGATTATTTCCGCTCGGAACCGTAACATTCAATCGGGTCCATATGACCAATATATTCAAACGGATGCTTCCATCAATCGCGGCAATAGCGGCGGTCCAATGTTTAATATGAATGGTGAGGTAATAGGTATTAATACTGCTATTTATTCTCAATCTGGCGGTAACGTTGGTATTGGTTTTGCTGTTCCATCAACGCAAGCAGAGATAGTTATTGAGCAACTACGAGAATTTGGTCGCACCAAGCGCGGCCGTATCGGAGTGCGCATTACACCTGTATCGGATGAAATTGCTGAAAGTCTTGGTATGGATGATGCTGCAGGGGCACTTGTGAATACTGTTGAAGAGGATAGCCCATCTAGTAAAGCGGGTGTTGAATTTGGGGATATTATTATTGAATTTGATGGCACCAAAATCGACGAAGTTCGTGATCTAACAACTAAAGTTGCTAATACTAAAATAGCTAGCACAGTTGATATGGTAGTACTTAGAAAAGGTAAGCGTGTCACTCTTCACATAACTATTGATGAGCTTGATGAGGGTGCTTCAACTGCGGAAGAAGAGGAAGAGGCAGTAGCCGAAGAGTTGGAGACTATTCTCGGTCTCACTCTTACAAGACTTGACGATGAAGCGCGTGAAGAACTTAAGATTGAAGCGGGAATAGATGGTGTTCTCATCACTAGAGTGGATCGTGATAGTGGAAGAGAAGGCCTTCGCGCTCTTCGACGTGGTGATGTCATTGTTGAAGTTACCCAGCAAAAAGTTATGACAGTCGATGATGTTAAAGCACGCATCGAAGCACAACGTGAAGCTGATCGTTCAGTGGTTCTTTTATCCATATTCAGAAGTGGTCAGTTTGCACATGTGCCAGTTAAACTGGATGAAAACGAATAGTTAACTAAATATTATATTATGAAGAAAAGGCTCGGTACTAAACCGAGCCTTTTTTTATTCAACGGCTACTTGCAATCTCCACTTAATTCTCATAGGGTTTTTGATTAAGGATTAGACTTCAAGATAATTAAATATAATGGGAGATACTAATGGGATTATCAAACTTATTTAAAGTGGCTGCTTTTTTTATAGGGTTTACCGTAACAGCGAATGCTGCTGAGAGTATTCGCGGCTTTACAAAAGAAAATAGTGACAAGCAATATGCCCTTGAGGCTGAAATCGATAAGCGTATTAATTTAAAAAATATGGATGAGTGGATGAAGTATATGACATCCAAACCTCATGCAACGGGCCAGCCCTTTGATAAAGAGGTGGCTGAATTCATTGCAGATAAGTTCAAGGAATGGGGCTATGACACGAAAATAGAAACATACAACATTCTCATGCCTACCCCAAAAATTCGTATTCTTGAAATGGTACATCCAGTAAAATGGACTGCATCGCTTGAGGAAGATGCAGTCAATGATGATCCGACATCTGATCAGGATGACCGCCTTCCAGTATATCACTCCTTCTCACCTGATGGTGAGGTTACAGCAGAAGTGGTGTTTGTCAATCAAGGGCTTCGTGAAGATTATGAAGACCTTGCCCGCAGGGGTGTTGATGTTAAAGGAAAAATAGTTCTAGCAAAATACGGTGGTTCTTGGCGGGGTATTAAACCAAAAATGGCAGAGGAATTTGGTGCTATTGGTGCGTTAATTTATTCCGATCCGAAGGATGATGGTTACGGCCAAGGCGATATATATCCTAAAGGGCCATGGAAACATCCGACTGGTGCACAGCGCGGCTCTATTATGGATCTTCCAACCCGCCCAGGAGATCCCTTAACGCCCTATGTTGGAGCAACTGAGGGGGCTAAGCGCATCGCCCTCGAAGATGTGGAAATTTTTGTAGGTATACCAACGCTGCCTATATCCTATAGCGATGCGATGCCAATTCTTAAAGCTCTTGAAGGCCCTGTTGCTCCCCCGCGATGGCGGGGCGGGCTTCCAATAACTTACCATATGGGTCCGGGGCCAGCTAAGCTTCATTTGAAGCTTGAGTTTAACTGGGACATAGTGCCTACCTATAATATAATTGCCAAGATGGAGGGTTCTGAATTTCCCGATCAATGGGTGATACGTGGTAACCACCATGATGCCTGGGTGCATGGAGCAGCAGACCCAATCTCTGGTTTGGTAGTTGAAATGGAGGAGGCCCGTATTCTTTCTGAATATGCGAAGGAAACAGGCTGGAAGCCTAAACGAACAATAGTATTTGCTGCCTGGGGTTCAGAAGAGCAGGGGTTAATAGGTTCTGTTGAGTGGGTAGAAGAACATGCCTTAGAACTCAGAGAAAAGGCAGTCGCTTATATTAACACAGATGGTAACGGTGCTGGTTTTCTTGGTGCTGGTGGGTCTCACACACTAGAAACATTTTTCGATGAGATAGCTCACTCTGTGACAGATCCCATTCAAGGAATGACCGCAGCAGATAGAGTGCGATCTCGTAATTTAATGTCTAGCAATCCACTTACTCGTAGTCGTGCTGAAAAATCAAGTCATTATTATCTAAGTGCTCTCGGTTCCGGCTCTGATTATTCAGGCTTCTTTCAGCATCTTGGAATTACATCTATGAATATTGGTTATGGTGGCGAATATGGTGGTGGTTCTTATCATACTAATTATGATAGTTATCATTATTATACTAAGTTTAGGGATCCTGGTCTTCATTATACTAAGGCACTGGGTTCTGTGACAGGGCGGGTCGCTACACGGCTTGCTAATGCTGATGTCTTGCCGTTTCAGTTTGGAAATATGGCTCGTACTGTGTCTGAATATGCGGATGAAATGGTATCTGCTATGGAAAAAACTCGTAAAGATGTTGAACGTCACAATATGTTAATAAATGACGGCCATTATAAAGCAGCAGCTAATATACGCGAAGTATATGTTGCACCTGACCTTCGAGAAGAAGTGCCTTATATAAATCTATCACCCATGCAAAATTCTGTGGACCGCCTTCTTGCTTCAGGAAAAGCCTTTGATGAGGCGTATATGGCACTGGCAGCTTCCGGATATAATATGAGCAACGGTGATATTAATAAACTTGATAAGTTAATGTATCAGATTGAAGCTAAATTAACTCGGCCTGAAGGCCTTCCTCGCCGTCCTTGGTATCGTCATCATATCTATGCACCTGGATATTACACTGGTTACGGTGTTAAAACTCTTCCAGGTGTACGTGAGGGGATTGAAGAGTATAAATGGGAAGAAACAGAAGAGCAAATGGTAAAGCTCGCAGAAGTTCTCAAAGCTTATTGCGATCAACTTGATCAGGCCACTGCCATGATGCATTAATCTAAAGCCATTTATTTAAGAGCCGGACTGGAAACAGGCCGGCTTTTTTTTCTTGGAATATTTAGTTTTGGCAATAGGCCACTTTTGTGAATTTACTTTTTTATGCTAAGAGAACTTCTACCCCCGGCAAGTCTCTACCTTCCATCCACTCTAAAAATGCACCTCCTGCAGTTGAAATATGGGAGAATTTATTGGCAACACCGGCGTGGTTTAAAGCTGCTATTGTATCGCCACCACCGGCAACGGATATAAGTCCAGCGCTTTGTGTGAGTTCACCTGCTTTGAGAGCAACTTGGACGGTCGCTGTGTCAAAAGGACTGATTTCAAAGGCTCCCAATGGCCCGTTCCAGATCAATGTCTTACAACCCTCTAAACCTTTACAAACTGTTTTTATAGTATCAGGGCCGACGTCGAGGATCATTTCATCATTTTGCACGTCATTAGTGTTAGTAGTTCTAATTTGTGCATTTTCTGCTAGCTCTTTGGCGACAACAACATCCGTTGGAAGATAAATTAAGCAGTTATTTTCTAATGCTTTTGCAAGGACTGTAGTTACTTTTTCTATTAAATCATGTTCACAAAGAGATGCTCCAACATTCACCTTTTGGGCCGCAAGAAATGTATTTGCCATACCACCCCCAATGATAAGGTGATCTACTTTTTCAACTAAATGGTTGAGTACATCCAGTTTAGTTGAGACCTTGGCACCTCCGACTAGAGCTGCCAAAGGGTGTATAGGTTTCCCTAGGGCACCTTCTAGTAATAACAGTTCTTTTTCTAAAGCAAAACCAGCCGCACTCGGTAGAATTTTTGCTACCCCTACAGTTGATGCATGGGCGCGGTGACAACATGAAAAGGCGTCGTTTATATAAAGGTCTGCGTTCTGCGCCAGTTTAGCAGCAAAGTCGGTATCATTTTTTGTTTCTTCTTTATAAAATCTAACATTTTCTAGTAAGAGTACTGAACCGTTCTCAAGTGCGTCAATTACTTCTAAGACCTCGTCACCGATACAGTCGTTAATATAAGAAACCGGGAGCCGTGTAGCATTTGCCAGAGGTTGTCCTAGTGGCTCCATCGATAGATCCATATTTCTTATGCCTTTCGGCCTACCAAAATGTGAAAGCACAATCACTCGTGCCCCTTTTTTTGCAAGAAATTTGATCGTTGGTGTTACAGATTGGATACGAGTATCATCCGTGACTATTCGTTCGCCCTCATCATTTATTGTCATAGGAACATTAAGATCTGCGCGAACAAGGATGCGTTTTCCTTCTAAGGGGCCCAGGCTTTCAATGTTTTTAAAAATTATCATCAACCGACTTCGTGCAATACTTTAGCGGTATCTGACATACGGTTAGCAAAAGCCCACTCGTTATCATACCATGCAAGAATGCGTACAAGATTATCGCCTATTACCGAAGTCTGTGATGCATCAAAATTAGAGCTATGCGCATCATGGTTAAAGTCAATAGATACAACTGGCTCATCAATATAGGCAAGAACACCTTTAAGTCTGCCATGAGCTGCTTCTTTAATGGCCGCATTAACTATTTCGATCGTAGTATCGTGCTTTGAAACAAAAGTTAGATCAACCATAGACACGTTTGGCGTTGGTACGCGCACAGAAGTACCTTCGAGTTTACCAGCAAGTTCTGGAAGCACTAAACCAACTGCACGTGCTGCACCCGTTGATGTAGGTATCATAGAAAGACCGCAGGCACGTGCTCTGCGTAAATCCCTATGATTTGAGTCCAGAATACGTTGATCACCAGTGTAGGAGTGAATTGTTGTCATCATACCTTTTTCAAGCCCAACTGCATCGTTAAGAACCTGCGCTACAGGTGCAAGACAGTTTGTTGTGCAAGAAGCATTTGAAATAATATTATCACCCACCTTGAGCGTGTCGTGATTTACACCGTAAACTATAGTTTTATTAACGCCTGATGCTGGCGAAGATATAATAACTTTTTTGGCACCTGCGTCCAAGTGTGCAGAAGCTTTATCTTTATCAGCGAAGAAACCGGTACATTCATAAACGACATCTACATCAAGTTCTCCCCAAGGAAGGTTGGCCGGGTTACGATCGCAGGTAAAAATAACTTTATCACCATCAACGAACAAAGCGTTTCCTTCGGTATTAACTGCAAATGGGAAGGGTCCATGTACACTATCACGCTTAAGAAGATAAGAATTTGTTTCTAGGCCACCTGGGTCATTAATTGCGACTACCTTTATATCGTCACGCCCACTTTCGTATATACTGCGTAGGGCTAGACGGCCAATTCGACCAAAACCGTTAATTGCGACACGAATTGCCATTATAGTTTTTCTCCAGAAATTAAATTATAATTTTTCTTTGATTAATTTTATTAGATTATTTTTTGTCAAACCAAAATGCTTGTATAGGTCTTTTGCTGGTGCTGATGCACCGAACTCATCTATACCAAGCTTTATGCCGTTACGTCCTACATACTTGTCCCATCCATAAGTAGAACCGGCCTCAATTGAGGCATAAACTTTAGAATTTCCAAGCACATCATTTTGATAATCGAAAGATTGAGTATCAAATTTTTCTGCACAAGGCATGGAAATGATACGTGTACTTATTCCTGTAGCTTCAAGCTCAGTTTGAGCATCAATGGCAATTTCAATTTCTGAACCTGTGGCAATAATGGTAACTTTCGGATTATTGCTAGCTTCAGATATTATGTAGCCCCCCTTAGCAGAAAGATTTTCATCCGTGTGGCTTAAACGAGCTTGCTTAAGCCCTTGACGGGTAAGAACTAAGATTGAAGGGGTCTCTTTATCTTCTAGAGCTGCGAGCCAACATTCAGCAGTTTCAATAGCGTCACAAGGACGCATAACATTGACATTGGGCATAGCACGGAGCGACGCTAGATGTTCGATTGGTTGGTGGGTGGGACCATCCTCGCCAAGACCAATACTATCATGAGACATTACATAAATTACGCGTTGCTTCATGAGTGCGCTGAGGCGAATAGCTGGTCTACAATAATCAGTAAAAACCATAAATGTGCCACCATAGGGCATATATTCACCATGTAGAGCTATGCCATTCATCGTAGCAGCCATGCCAAACTCTCTTACGCCGTAGTACATATACCGGCCTGAAAAATCCCCTGCAGTAATTGGATTAAGATCTTTGGTTAGTGTCATGTTTGAGCCAGTTAAGTCC
>Ga0209383_1002067_pt1 | contig 12108 bp, 23 predicted proteins | sample CoawatmetaG02DNA_FD_187510 | JGI IMG/M metagenome (GOLD analysis project Ga0209383, IMG submission 187510) | Marine microbial communities from the West Antarctic Peninsula - Coastal water metaG029-DNA (SPAdes) (version 2) | ecosystem: Environmental > Aquatic > Marine > Coastal ... | reverse complement strand
TACAGTTGAACCCTGCTACGTTATCCTTGGCTAGTGCAGGCCCTGCTGTCATCATACAGCGCATACTAGGCATAACTTCTAGGTTGTATATAGCTTCGTACAGTTCCTGACCTTCTTGGATTGTTATTTGTTCACGATCTCTCCAGAAACTAACATACCTGTAGACTGTCTCAGCCCATGTCTCTCTACGGCTATGCTCTGGTAGCCAACGTGCGTAGCGGCTCTTGTGTATAAACTGCTGATACTGATCCATCTTATTCTCCTTCGTTTTCAAATTTAAATGTTTCGTTATTTACCTCCTCCGCAACCTTCCATATCGCAAACAGGAAAGTTCTGACAACCTAAGTGTTCTTCCTCATTGTAATCGTCCTCTTCATCACCGTAATTAAGCCTTACAAAAAAGTCATTGTCTTCTACGTCAAGTGCTAGTTTTTGGGAAATAAGACCAGAGACCTGAAGAGATTTAAGAACATCCTCGTAACCTACATCATCTCCAAGTAACCACGCTAACTCTTGTATCGAATTTGACACACTAACTATTTTCCAAGTTGCTTTGTTAAGCGCCATCAGTCAGTCTCCTCATGCTCAAACACCACTACTTGTGTTAGACGGGCTAAGTACCACTGACATTTCTGTAAGTCTTCTACCTGCTTACCTTTGTAGTCATAGCGCCACAGGTACTTCATGGCGTTGCCCTTGAGGTAACCTTTGTATGCAACACTGGACATAGACTCCTCTATTGCCTCAATACACTCTATGTTGCCTGTGTTGTAGTGTTCAGGGTTACATACATTGTCTTCTTGATACTCCTCTGCTTCTCTCTCCGCAGGTTCCGCCCAAGCCTCTAGCCCTACGTGCGCTAGTTCCTGCCACGCTGCTTGTCTACCCTTCTCTGTAGTCATGTCGTGGTCTATGTTACTACGTGCTGCTCTGTCCCACATACTAGGTGTTGCGTCATTTAGTCTCATTGTCTAAAATCCTGTTCTAGTTCTGCAAATTTATCGTTGATTTTATCGCTAAAGACATCTACCAGTTCTTCTGACGTTATATTCAGTATTTCTAGTAGTGTCAGCTCGTCTAATGTCTTTAGCTTCTCTAGTAAATCATAATAGGTGAGAGCCATGTTAGTCTCCGTACTTCTCTCGTAGATAGTTTATGCTAACAGGTAATTCGTCACAGCCTCCGTTAGCCACTTCATTTAACAACCACACACCTGACCAACTTCCATTAGTCTGAGCGTTTAAGTACTCTTCATCGTGTTGATAGAAGATGCCAGAGAACAGTCCTATAATGTTAGTGCCGTCAGCTTTACGAGCGTAGGCGATGTCTCTGTCCTGAACATGACCCATGATACACGACATAAACTTCTTAGACAACATGAGTTTTGCGCTACTGACTGGCCTGCCCATCACACCACTGGTGAAGTAGTGGCAGTAGGCTATCTCGTCAATGATGATAGGCTGTAGGAACGGTACAACTTCAAAGCCCATCTCCTCTAGCATAAGGTCTTCGTACTTCAGAAGCCCGTCTAGCTTTGGGTCTGACTCAATAGCTCTCTCTATACGATACTCATGGTTGCCTAGAGTGAAGACTAAACGAGGGTTCCATTGCTTGTGTTTGTTACGGACTAGGCGTTCTTGCTCACGCTGTATAGGCTCTAGGAACTTACGCATAGCGTTAATGCCTGCATCAACATCATTGACGTAGCGTCTGCCTTCAAAAGACTTCTTACCTACGTCATAGCTGCTTAGAGAAGGCATGTCCCAGTGATCGCCTATGTGGATAATAACGTCAGGCTTCTTCTCTGCTGCGTACTCGCCCGCCCAACGTAGGTGGTCTGCCCTATCTCCTGGTTTTACCTGTGTGTCTGGTATCACTAGATGCTTAGTCATTACTGATCTCCGTGGTTGGCGAAGTTTCCGTGTAGTTCTTCTCTGGCTGCTCTTACTACTGCATCAGCTTCTTCTGGTGTGTTGTGGTAACCTAACCATATAGGTTTATAGTTGAGGGCAATAGTAGCAGAAAACTTCTTGGATTGTTTGTTGTAACTAACTCCTTTATAACCAGTCGTGTTGTTCTTGTATGTTTTACTATTGTGTTGGTTCTGGCTTTTACTGGCAGGTCTTAAATTTTCAATCTTATTGTTGTGTGTGTTTCCGTCAATGTGGTCTAAAAGCGCAGGGTAATAGCCTTTGTGCATTAAAAAGATAATCCTGTGTACTACGTATAGTTTCCTGTTAATGCGGACTCTTAGATATCCTTTACCATTGTCATGGCCTGCTTCTTTCCCTACAGTTACTCCCCGTCTTGCAGCTTTCCAATACAACTTCCCAGTCTCTTTGTCGTAGGTGAATAGTTCGTTCAATAAGTCTACAGTTAAGTCTCTCATTTCTTTTTCCTTCTCAGTCGTTCTGCTGCTGTCTTAGCAGCGTGACATTTATAACACAGCACTTGATAGCCTGACGCTTCTAGGAACATTCTGTTTATGTAGGTGTTCCAATCTACGAAGCCGACTTCTGGTTGTACAACTGGGTCTATATGATCTACTGCTGCGTTGTTTCTCTTGCGTGTACGTCCTGCCAGTGGTGGTAGTGTGGCAGAGCCTTCTTTCTTGCACTCTGCACACTTGTAAACACCTCTCCGCACCCATGCTGACTTCTTAGCATCGTGCTTGACACCCCACTTACCATGAGCGCCTCGCAGTGCTGAGATGATAAAGGAACGGAAACGCGCCTCTGTCCATCTTCCGTTATTAGGCACTGTGTAGCTCCCATATCTGCCCTTCAGAGCGTCTAAGCCACAATAGCCTACCGTTCTCTATTACTCGTTCCTCACTCCCTAGCATCTCTACGCACACGTTGTAGTAGTCCTGCTCGTTCTTGCAGTCCTCTAACAACTTGGCTGACTTCTTCTCACCTATACCGTGAATACCTACGATGTTGTCTATTCGATCACCCATCAGTATCTGGCGATAGAAGAAATGTAAGCCCTCTTCTGGTGTGACGTAGTATCTGCGTTTCTTAACAAAGTTGTAGTGCCAACCAGGAATCTGATCAAAGTCTTTATCCAACGACACCATTACAGCCTTGTCACCGTGAGTAGTGGCTTCAATTGCTATTGCATCATCAGCTTCCTCATTGTCGGTGACTAAAGCTGCCCACTTGTCGATAAGGTGATCCCGTAGTGCCTGTATATGCACTGGCTTCTCCTTATTCTTGCGGTTGCCTTTGTATGGGGCGGTAATGGCATATTCGTTCCTGAAATTGCCACGACCAGTGAGATACAGAACATAGTGCGAAGTTTCTTCGTCAGCGTTAAGCTGCATCAGAAGGTCTGCGATAAAGCCGTCTATAGTGTTGATGGCTGTTTTCTCAGACTCTGTGTTGCACGACCAACCTATGCGATAGACCAGTATGTCTGCATCAATTAAGATCACAATGCTTCGTCCATAGCTACTTCGTCCATCTCAGCACCACCGTTGAAGGCGATGAGGTCTGTAACGACTAGCTTTAGCAATGATGCACTGCGTCCTGCTTGACCTGCGGGTGACTTCCAATCGTAATATCCAAGAACTGCTTTGGCTTTAGAGCCGTTGCCAATCAGGATACCTTTGATCTCGTTACCGTCAGTGTCATACGCACGGATAGGGTTACTAGACTTGCAAGTAATGAAGTCTCCCTGTCCTTCCTTATTACGTACTCCCAGACCCATCATCTCCAGAGCTTCGACAGCCGCTGCTGATAGCTGAGTTAGGTCTATTTGGAACTTATTAGACATGCGGTTAGGCTCGTTAAGACTTGCCCACATGATGTCTGCGTTGATTGTTACTGGTTTAGATTCTGCCATAGTATTTACCTTTTGGTTGTTGTAGCGGTTAGTGTAACATATTAATGTGTTTCTGCCCAATTGTTTCCTACCTTATATTTCCCATCAAGTGGACAGCGCAGACTTAATTCCGTTCCTGCATCCCTGATGGCTCTTACTGCTGCTTTGCCAACTACGTCAGCAAAATTCTCTGGTACTTCTATCTGAAATTCATCGTGTACATTTGCTACTAGCTTGTAGGGTATATCGTATATCGATAAGCGATATGCTAACAGCACCAGTGCCTTCTTCATTACAACGGCTCCTGCACCCTGTAACAGCGTGTTCAGTGCTGCGTGTTCGCTTCTGACTCTAAGCAGTCTACCGTCTAAGCTAGGCAGTGTACCTGCTAGAGCAAACTTAGCTACTCTCTCACGCAACCTAGCCAGTGCAGGCGTGTTACGCAGGAAAGAGTCTGTAAGCTTCTGACCCTCCTTGTAACCACCACCGACTATCTGACCTATCTTGGCTGCACCTGCACCATAAAGAAAAGCATAGATAAAAGTCTTACTTTGCGAACGATCAGTCAAGCCTGCCGCCTTCATGTTGGCAGTGTGGATGTCACCGCTGAGTATCTCGTTAGTGTAGTTCTCGTCACGCATGTAGTGTGCAAGCATACGGAGTTCTAAGCCACTAGCGTCTATGCCTACTAGCTTGTATCCTACAGGAACACGCCAAAACGAGCGCATCTCTCTGCCGTAAGGCACTGTTACTGCGGGACACTGAGCCATGTTAGGGCTGTGGTGGGTCATACGGCCTGTTACAGCACCGTTAGTGATTACTCTGCCATGCACTCTGCCGTCCTTGACAAAGGATAACCAGGAATCTATCTGCGCTGAACGCTTCTGCAACATTAGATACTCATGGATTAGCTTTGCTTCTGGTATGTTGATGCCCTCCAGAACTTTCTCGTCTACTATTATGTTACCTTTCTCTGTGGTCTTCTTAAACTTCACTCCAACAGCCTGTAGACGCTCTGCTATCTGCTTTCGTGATCCCACGTTAAACTCAGTTACCTTGTCCTTCAGACGCTTCTCCGTCTTCTCTGACCACCTCTCCTCCACTATTGGTGGGAACACTATCTGTAGTTCCGTTGTTATCTGTCTCATCCTGTGTGTTATGTCTTGCCAAAGCAAGGTTGCAGGTTCTACGTCTAGCATGAAGCCGTTGCGCTCCTGTTGAGCCATAATGATAGCTACCTTCTCTTCTAAATCTACGCATTCTCCTGTAAAGCCCTCTGTGTCTAGTAAGTTTAATAGATGTTTATACAGCCTAGTGGTTAGCTTTACGTCCTGCTTACAGTAGATCAGCATCTCTTCAGACAAGCCACCGTCATAATCGTCAAACTCTATCTTCTCATCGCCAAAGCGTTTGCCCCACGCATCTAAGCTGTGTCCACCGTCCAGAGAAGGGTTCCAGAGCCTGCTCATAACAAGGGTGTCACGTTGCTTGCTATGGGGTATGACAACGCCCCAGACCTTCTCTAACACTGGCGAATCAAAGCCTATGAGGTTGTGTCCGACAACACCGTCTGCCTGCTCAAGAACAGGCAATAGAGTAGTAGCGTCTGTGTGCGTTAACTGCTCTCCAGTAGATACGTCCTCAGTTACTACGCACCAGATAGTGTCGTGGCTGTAGGTCGTTTCTATGTCCAGTGTTATCATTGTACTGTCTCTCGCTATCGCTAGTGTTTTTGTTACTGTGTCTGTCATAAGGGTTTACCTTCTTAATCCAGTTCTGTGTTTCCTGTCTCTCCAAAACCCAACCGCCAATCTTGCTCATACTCTTGCTCCTTAATAAAGTTGTCTGATTCGCTACGCAGGTCTTCTCTGGAAAGCGTAGCTATTTCGTCTTCAGCGAAGTAGAAACAATCGTTGCACATTTCCACATAGTCGTTGCTCTGTACTGATCTTCTCGTTGCTTCAAAATCCGATAGTAGTTTGTCGCAGGATACGCATCTCATTATAACACCCTCTCATTTAAAACTGGATATGCTTTTGGGTAAGGTTGAATCGCATAGTTTAACGATTTCATGTACATTTTCTTTTGTTTTTTACTACAAACAAAAATAACATACCTATGCTTTGGACTCCTGTAAACCCTGTTTTGCTTGTCTCCTAGACTATGTCTACTATGCTTTCCGTTTGCGGAGGCTTGGTCTGTCCTCCCTTTAGTTGTGCCTGTAAATAAAAAGTTAGTAGCCTGATAGACTACTCCACAATGGTTCTGAGCGGTGTCGGCATAGCTAACTACTATTTTAGGTTTCGGTAACAGCTTTAGCGAGTTGCTTATAAGGTAACTTGCTTCGTTTTTTTCGTTGTTTATCAGCACTAACCTGTTTAACTCAATGACATCTTGTTTGTAGGCAACTCCGCAAATCCCTTTGCATAGAAAAGGTGACGCAGGTGATCCGTAAGTGACAATACCAATGATTTTATTGTGTTTAAATAAACCATAAGCAAAAGAAATAGAAGGCATCCGTCTTGCATAATGCACGTTTAAAATTAAATCTTTTGTTTGCTCATAGGATATTTGTTTAATCTCTAAATTTTTAAAGGTAGGGGCTTTAGTAGCGTTCATATTACAGCGCCTCTTCTTTGATTTCTACCATTCTACCCGTCTTAGCGTTAAATAGCAATCCACCCGCAGGCCCAGTAGTGCCACAAAAGCGATTCTTTAGCACCCTGACGTTGGTGGTGTTACGCTCTACAGGATCAGCAGCCTGACCGTTACGCTCTAGCCCTATCACCATGTCTGACAACTGAGCAATACTAGCAGATCCTCTAAGCTGAGAAAGTGAACTTGCCGCACCTTCCTCATGGCCTTTGCCGTCTGGTCGCTTCAGGTGGCTAACCATAAACAGCGTGATACCAGTCTCCTGCACTAACATTCTAAGCTTGGTGCATATCTCGTCTAATGCTTTTCTCTCGTCACCGTTGCTCTGCGCGGATACGACAATGCTTACGTGATCCAGGAATAGGAACTTAGTATCTAACGCTTTAGCCATGTAGCGACAACGTGCCACAATGTTGTCTATGCTAGTGCTTCCGAAATGATCAAACAGAAACAGCCTTTGCGTTCCCATCGTATCCTCAAAAGCTTCCCAACGCTCCTCTTCTGTGCTTTCTACGTCAGGTAGGTGCAGTGGCTTGTTAGCTGATAGCGACATTAGCGACAACGCTGTCTTTCTAGCGTTCTCTTCCAGAAACAATAAGCCAATGTTCTGTTCTGAGTTCTTCAAGATGTGGTAGACAATCTCTCTGACAAACTGTGACTTACCTAGCCCCGAACCTGCTGTAATTGTTACCAGTTCAGCCTCTCTGATGCCATAGGTTAGCTTGTTTAAGTTCTCCCAAGGATACATAACAGCAGACTTCTCTACTGGTCTGTTGACCTCATCCCAGAGACTAGCACCGTTGATGATGCCATCAGGTACAAACTTCTCTGCCGCCCAGAATGCCGCTGTAAAGCCTTTGATGTCGTTAGCGACAAGGTAGTCGCAAGCGTCTTTATGACCGCCAGTGTGCTTGACTATAGCCGCCTTACCGCTAAACAGTTCTGCCACCTCTTTAGCCGCCTTATTTCCTGCCTCGTCAGCGTCAAAGCATACAATGATGGCCTGAAAGCTGTCCAGATACTCATAAGCCGCCTTACAGTCCCTTAGAGCGCCTCCTGCGCCATTTCGTACACTAACGCAAGCATACTTACTGCCTTGCATCTGATAAGCCGCAGCAGCGTCAAATTCACCCTCACAGAGCGTTATGTATTTACCACCACCGTTAAAGAGTTGCTGTCCGAATAGACCTGCTTCTGACCAGTTACCTACATTGTAGAAATTCTTGTCAGGTAGCCTGATCTTAGCCGCTATAGGCACGTTGGCATCTTCTGGATTGTGGTAACTAAAATAGGTCTTGTCTGGCTTCTCTAATATGCCGTAGGTCTTAGCGGTAGCGGTGTTTAACCCTCTGGACACAATAGACTGATAGTTAGCTGTTGTCAGTAGCCTCTCAACTGAGCTAAAGTCTGGTTTTGGTTTAGGCTCTGACGGCTCTGGAATCTCTACAGGGCTATAACCGTCACTGACGGCAGTGTATTCCCTACAACTGTGGCAAAAAGTAGACTTAACAGCCCCACTTTCTGTAATGTTTATCTGTAAAGCATCACTGCTACCGCAGTCTCCGCAGGGTTGATGTACTAAATTGCTCATAACTCCACCTCTTCGTATACGTTTCCCCAAGAAATGACAACAAAAGGTAGATATAGTAACACTCCCTCAAAAGGCATTGCTGTAGTCTCTTCAGTGTCGGTGTTGTAAACCCACACACTGCGTGAGTCGGAGAATTCAAGGAGAACCCCACAAGCATTAATGAATGATACGTCTAAATTGCGGTCAAATAGTCTCATTAACATTCTCCTTGAAGGTAAAAAGTTATCGAATCGAATTCCCCCCATTCTGTGTGCTTGGTTTCTCTAGTGGTTTTCGAGTGATCTTTAGTTCTAAGACCATGTTCGTCTTTCACCACTCTTCCGTTTTTGTGCGTCTTCCAAGCGTATGTTTTTTCCTCGTACTCAATAACAGGGTTAGTACTCAAATTCTCAGAGAAATCAAACGCAACGCCATAGGTTTTGTAAACATAACTTTCCACCGCTAGGCAGATTTCCCACTGATCTATTTTAATTCTCATTGTGTGACCTCCGCAAAGTACAACCTGTTAAACTGAAATCCAATATCGTCATGTAACGCCTCTAAAGCCTCTATTTCGTCACAACTTGGTACAAAATCAGCTATTTTCTTCAACGCCTGCGCGTTAATGTTAACGTCTCTCAACAGCATGTAGAAATACTCTTTCTTATTTTCCATTGTTCTCTCTCCTGTCAAAGTGCATGTCGTATTCTGATGACTCTGCAATAAATTTAACTATCTGGTCTTGCGCTATGTTATAGAGTTTAGCGGCCTCTCGCAAGCTTAAAACGCCATTAGCTATGTCGTTGGCAGCTTTCATTGTTGCCTGAACCTCTGGATTTAACTCACCAGTGGTCATGTATTGTTTAAACATTATAATTTCCTCTTTAGCCATTTTGCGCTAAGTCTGTCGCTGTCGCTCTCCATCAACGGCCAGACATTACGCGCCCTAGGTGGTGAAATCATGGCATCGGTGATGATTCTACCACCCATCAGGCGCTTATGTAAGCAACTTTTACTCATTTGCAACAATGATGCCGCCTCTATTAGCGTATAACCATGTCCAACTGGGGCTAAACGAGCGTCAGATGTCGCATTAACGAAATATCTGGACTGTTGTCTCTCTAACATTTGTACGTACTCCCTTGACAGTGTTTTATTTAAGGCTAAAATGGCTCTGTAAAGCCGTTTCAGCCCTTTTCAGTAATTACTATTGGTAATGCTATGTGACTCGCTAGAGTCTCTATAGAGGCTTCTTCTTCGCTCTAATAGCAATGTCTACAAAGAAGGCTAAATTATCTAAAGCGTCCTGATCATCGCCATCAGGCAACCAGGAAGTCTTTGCAAGCCAGTCTACCCTATCTGAGAGTCTCTGAAAAGAATCTAAAAAGACATTTCTGCCCTCTTCGTCTGACATCAAATGTTCATCACCGTGAGTATTATCGAATCTACCACTACCGTTTAAAATGCTCATTTCTCTCTCTCTCTATTGGTTAAAAATACATACTATCATTTTGTCAACAAGGTATGCAACACCCAGGATAGAATATTCTCTCTCTATTGCGTCAGTAACCTCCACACCATTAACTTATCGGGTATAGTTTATAACAATAGCCATATAAGCCCCAGAATAGCCGTTTAAGGCTGTTTAGCGTTAATTATGATCTAGGGTACTGGTTAGCAATAAAGGCGCTTAAAACGGCTTATATTATATGATAGGCATAAAAAAGCCTTAGCGATTAACTAAGGCAAAGGAGGATTGCAAGGGAATATTTTAGGTGTTGCGCTCAATGGAGGGGTAATCCCTACGCAAGCGCGCCCATAGCTCCAGACGCTTTTGCGCTTGTCGCTCTTGCTCGCGCTTCTCGTTGGCTCTATAGACTGCTGCTGCCTTTGGGTTTAGGTTTACCGTTTTGTGATAGTTCATATTTTTACTCCCAATTGTCTAATCGTTTAATTGAATATAGAGGATCACTAGCTATATCTGCAAGCGTTGTGCTGCCTATTACGTTGTGCGTTGTCTCGCCATTAGACTCTATAAATACCGCGTCAAACTGACCCGCGTTTTTGCGCCTTACTTCGACGATGGTCGGCTCTGGCAGCTTGTTGTCTCTATATTTATCTTGGCTGAAATATGTCATTGTTTATACCTCTTTATAATATGGGGTTGATTGTTTGGCCGCTATTGTCGAATACTCGGAGCGGTGCTTGTAATATGTTATGTGGCTATAACTAAACCCGTTATCGTCCGCGAATCTATAGGCGAGCGTCTGTATATGTTTAATACCGCGTCCTCTTATATTGGCTATATAACTCACTGGCGCTAATTCTTTATTCTTGAAAATTGCTAGTGCTTGCATGGTTTAGCCTCCTATGGCGATTATATCGTTAAACTGCTTTAGATTACTATGGGTAACAAAAAAGCTATCCACCAAACTGTTATCTATTGCACGTTGCTTTTTATTGCTACCCTTGCGAGTCAATGCACCGATAACTTTACCGTCTAAGTGCCTAAGATCGGTTTTATCAAAGTTAGCTAGATTATTAGGTATCGCCAAAGCATCGCTTGCAATTAACTTTGTATTGAATGCAACCGCTATTCTATGTCCTGCTGTAACAGCTTTGCGTAATGCCGCTCTGCTTTGTTTACTGTACATACTACCCGAAAAAGTTAGATCATAGTTTGCAAGCGTATTTTTGCGCACTCTGCTCAGTTCTTTGCTGTAATCATAGAATTGGCTATTGGGTCGCGCTTTATATATATCGCTAAAATCCAGATCACTAGTACCGTTCAATCGAAATAACGAGGGTATACCTGTTTTTAAAGCTTTGCGCTCTGCTTTGTCTATTTCAGACAATAGGCAAGCGTTAAAGTAGTCGGGCCTCAATAACATCAATATGGTTCGCTTTGTCGCAGCATTCTGGCCTGTAGTCATACCTAATTGGCCGCTATCAATTAAGCAAGGCTCTTTGCAACCTGCTTTAGTAGCAAACGAGCATAGCGTTTTAATTGCTATTTTATCGGCAGGCTGTAAATACATAACATAGCTGTCGTATTTATCCGCACCTTTCTCTACTTTTAAGCTACTACCGAAAAACGTCATTGGTTTATTTAAGTATTCAATGTGATCTAACGCCCATCGTTTGGCGTTGTCGTTTATTAGATCGCTAACACTGATTTGGTACTTTGTAATATTTAACATAATACTATGCTCCATATCTGTAAATGAATGATTCGTGAATGACTACCCAACTAGCTATAACTATAATGGCTAAAAACGTACAGCATAGGATAGTGGTGATTATTTCGTCTCGCTTTGCTTTTTGTCGCTTTAACTTGTAAGCGTTATTCATTGTGGAACCCCTGTAATCATTATACTACCTTGGCTGAAATTAGCCCTTAATTGTTCGCCCGCAGTCGATTGTTCATTTTATAGCCGCCTTTATAGCTAGACTGTCGTTAAAACTGTCATCGACCAATTTAGCTTTGATCTCATTTAATCGCGCCTCTATTTGGTCAATCTCATTGCAGACTGATTCATCAAAGTCTGTCGCAAATATTGCTATACGCTTAATATCGCTAATACGTGCGTCATCCCAACGTGCTGTAAACTCCGCTCTATTTACTATTACTTCGCCAGTCCAATCGCTTACTGTAATTGTTTCCATAATGTAACTCCTAAGTGATAATGATTCTCATTTGCATTGGGGCGTATCCCCTTTGCTTCTTGCGTCCATTATAGCGAAGTCAACAAAGTACGCAATACCGATTAGCTATAAGCATATAACCATTAGTGCTATAGGATAACCAGTCTATATATAAGGAGCGGGCGCGCGCGAATAACATACGCTTAATACTATGTCAACAACTAAATAGCTATATAACTTTCAGTGATGGAATCCTGGATAGCATCATTGTTAGTGATGGTTAGGTAGTGCTGTATAGTACCACTACAGACACTCTCTCTTGTCAATCACCCTAGACTATAGTGACTATTCAGTTGAGTGATGGCTGCAAAGCTTGACAGGCTGTATCGCTGTATGCTGGAGATTCTGTAGGG
>Ga0209383_1002065_pt1 | contig 12111 bp, 11 predicted proteins | sample CoawatmetaG02DNA_FD_187510 | JGI IMG/M metagenome (GOLD analysis project Ga0209383, IMG submission 187510) | Marine microbial communities from the West Antarctic Peninsula - Coastal water metaG029-DNA (SPAdes) (version 2) | ecosystem: Environmental > Aquatic > Marine > Coastal ... | reverse complement strand
CAGGCTTGGCATGGACTGAAGTTGGTGGTGAGCTACTAACAATCGAAGCTTCACATGTAGATGGAAAGGGCAGGATAATCAAAACAGGTTCCCTTGGCGATGTTATGCAAGAATCAATTCAGGCTGCTCTTACTGTAGTTAGATCTAGAGCAAGTTCACTGGGTATAAAGTCAAATTTTTATGAGAAGCATGATATACATATTCATGTTCCTGAAGGCGCTACACCGAAGGACGGTCCAAGTGCTGGTGGTGGTATGGCTATTGCTCTTATATCAATTTTTACTGGAATACCTGTTAGGGCTGATACAGCCATGACTGGAGAGATAACTCTTAGAGGTCAAATATTAAAAATTGGCGGACTGAAAGAAAAACTTTTAGCAGCCAAAAGAGGTGGAATTAAAAACGTTATTATCCCGAAGGATAATGAAGCTGACTTAATAGAAATGCCTAAGCAGATTACAGAGTCGCTAAATATTATTCCTGTTGAATGGATTGATGAGGTTGTATCTTCTGCGTTAGTTGAGGAGCCAACACCGTTGTCAAAAATTGCAAAGACGACCAAAGATAAATCTTCGACTAGCGACTCGTCAAAAAGCGGAAATAAACAAACTCACTAAAACCCCTTATTTACTTGACTTTTATTAACTAAAAGCCATTATATAAGTTCATTTATATAAATAAATTTACACAGAGGAGTGTTTAATATGAATAAATCAGATTTGATTGATGCGGTTGCAGGTGATGCAGATATTTCTAAGGCTTCAGCAGGCAGAGCTGTTGATGCTGTTTTAGGTGGTATCGGTAATGCTTTAGGTAATGGTGATTCAGTATCACTAGTTGGCTTCGGAACTTTTAATGTAAGACATAGAGCTGCCAGAGAGGGAAGAAATCCTCAGACAGGCGCTTCAATGCACATTGCTGCTTCTAAAGTACCAGGATTTAAAGCCGGTAAAGGCCTTAAAGATAAGGTTAAAGCTAGCTAAGTTTTTTTAAACTTTAAAAGGGTGCATATGCACCCTTTTTTTATTCTATAATATACATACTATGCTTGAATCATTAAGAAATTTTTTAACGGGTCCTAGACTATTTATCGTAATCGCATGTTGCGCTTTACCTTTTGTTTTCCTAGGGACTTCATCACTATCTACTGCCTTTGGAGGTTCTTTGGGAACTATCAATGGTGAAGACGTAACTGAAACGGATTTTCAGATCGCAACAAATATAACAATACAGAAATTTAAAAGTGTTTATGGCGAGGAGTTTGATTTTAATCTTTTAGATGAAGCAACTCAGGTCGATCAAATAAAACAGGAATTAACTGTTCAAAAGGTTTTGCTATCTAAAGCAAGAAATCTTGGGTTGGTAAATAGTAGTTCTAAGAAAGTTGCAAAAAAGAATATTATTAAAAACTCAGTATTTCAGATTGATGGTGTTTTTGATGAATCAGTTTTTGAGGCTCAAGTTAACTCTAATGGACAAACAAAAGATACTTATATTGATCTAATGACAGACCTTACTGCTGCAGAGCTTTTTAGGTCGGCTCTTTCATCAATAAACTTTGTAACACAAGAAGAGTCTCTCCAGCTTGCCAAGCTCTCTGAGCAGTCATTGGATATTAACTTTTTAAAAATTGATTTTAATTCTCTTAAAGAGAGCATATCTAATAGTAGTGACGAGCTAAATGAATACTATATTAATAATCAGGGCTTATTTTACTCTGACGAAGAAAGGTCTTTTAAATATATCGTTTTAACATCTGAAGACTACAAGGATAAGGTATCAGTGCCTGAAGGATTTGTTGATAATGCATATGCTGAATATTTACTTAAAGCAAATGAAAGATCACAGACCAGAATATCTCACATTATGGTCAATAAAAGTAATCATGACTCATCTGAAGATGCATATAAGGCAATAGAAGACATTAAATCTAGCATAGATTCTGGTGGTAATTTTTCTGAGCTGGCATCAAGCTTTAGTGACGATATTGTTTCTAAAGATACTGGCGGCGATTTAGAGTATTTTTCTCCAGATATTTTCCCAGTTGAATTTGGAGAAGCTATTAAAGGTCTTGAGATTGGAGCTGTAAGTTCTATTGTAGAAATTGACGATTCATTTCATGTAATAAAAGTTACAGAGATAAATGAAGTAGAGGTTTTATCTTTGAGTAACTTAGAGAAAAAAATTGTAGCTGACTTAGTAACTTCTGAATCACTTGCTTTATTAAATGATGATTTCATTGAATTAGATAATATGATCGCTTCAAACTCGTCTATTGAATCAATAGGAGAGGTCTTGTCTCAAGATATTCTATCTAGTAATAGCTATTCTGTTAATAATTTTAAATTTGATATTGATGATAGAAGAATTGCTGATTATATCTTTTCTCCTGAATCAGAGGCTGGTGTTACGTATGCCATTGAGTTTGAAGATAGTTTTATAGTTCTTTCTATTAATGATATTAAAGAGTCTTCTCTGATGAGCTTTGAAGATGTAAGCCCTGAGGTTTCAGATTATTTATCGAGCATGAAAGCAGTTGAGAAAAAAGCCCTTATTGTTAGTGAAATTGATTTAGCTAAGACAGACGGAACATTAGAGACTGTTATAGCAGGGTATCAATTCATAGTTAAAGATAGTTTTGTTGGTGTAAAAAGAAATTCATCTCTTTTACCTTTTGAAATCCTATCTGAAGTGTTTAAGCATTCTTCAGGTGAGCAGGTATCTGTTGATTCAAATAATGGTGATCTGTATATGGTTGACGTATTAAAGTTAAACCTTCCAAGTGATGAGTATATTTCAGAGGTTATAGAGCAATATCAAAGTCTGGCTCAGGAAAGGGCATCACAGAATATGTCTATTATTATGAATGAAGACCTTTTTGATAATGCCAGAGTAAATTTAAATAATTTAGTATTCTAATCATGAAAAATTTATACATAGCCTTTGCAGTAGTTATTTTTATATCCGCATGCTCTTCAAGCGTCAGCCCTGTTGATGATGGTTTGGATAAGCAGATTTTTCATTTTGGAAACGGTTCCGAGCCACAAGGAATTGATCCTCATATAGTAACTGGAGTTCCAGAGCATCATCTTCTTATTTCCTTATGCGAAGGCCTAACTTCCTCGAATCCAAATGGTGGACAAAATCTTCCAGGTGCAGCTGAGTCTTGGGATATCAGTGAGGATGGCACTGTTTATACTTTTTATCTTCAAAAGAATGGTAAATGGTCTAATGGTGATGCCTTAACAGCTAATGATTTTGCTTGGTCTTGGCAGAGACTATTAACTCCATCTTTAGGCTCTCAATATCCTGACATGCTTTATTATGTTAAAGGTGCTTCTGATTTTCATAATGGCATAACTGATAATTTTAATGATGTTGGTGTAGAGGTCGTTGACGATTATACATTTAGAGTTCATCTAAATAATTCAACGCCATTCTTTCTAGGGTTGTTAAGTCATTACAGTACTTGGCCAGTTCATAAAGAAACTGTCTTAAAGCACGGGACTATAGATGATAGAAACGGTCAGTGGACTCGTCCAGGCAATTTTGTTTGTAATGGACCTTTCAACTTAAAGTCATGGGAGCTCAATAGCAGAATAGTTGTTGAAAAAAATCCACTTTACTGGGATGCAAATGTAGTTAAGTTAAATGAAATTCATTATTACCCAGTTCAAAACGTCATGACTGAGGACAGAATGTTTAGAGCCGGTCAACTTCATTTAACATCAACACTGCCTTCACAGAAATGCCCTGTATATATAGAAGAAAATAATCCAGACTTAAGAGTAGATCCTTATATGGGAACATATTTTTATAGGCTTAATACCAAAAATCCAGTTTTAACAGATGTGAGAGTCAGAAAGGCTTTGGCTTTTGCAATAGATAGAAAAAAATTAGTAGAAAAAGTTACTAAGTGTGGCCAGATTCCTGCCTATTCCTTCACCCCTCCAGGCTCAGCAGGCTACGAGCCTGATACTGAGATACCTTTTGATCCAGAGCTTGCTAAGCAGCTCCTAGTGGAAGCTGGTTACGGTCCTGGAAATGAATTCCCTAAACTAGAAATTTTATTTAATACTAATGAAGATCATAGAAAACTAGCCCTAGCTATTCAGCAGATGTGGCAGCAAAATCTTGGTGTTGATATTGTATTAGTCAATCAAGATTGGAAGGTCTACCTAGCAAGAGAAATGATAGGAGACTTTCAAGTTTCCAGAGCTGGCTGGATAGGAGACTATGAAGATCCAAATACATTCTTAGATACTCTTAGGCCTAATAGAGGAAACAATAAGACAGGGTGGGAGAATGAGGATTATGATCGTCTAGTAGAGCAAGCTAACTCTGAAAACAACCAAGATGTTAGATATGACCTATTAAGACAAGCTGAAAAGATATTGATAGATGAAATGCCAATAATTCCTTTATATACTTATGTAAAGTCTTATCAGCTTTCTTCGGATGTTAAGGGATACTACCCTAACTACCTAGATCATCATCACCCAAAATATATCTATTTAGAAAGAGACTAAAGCATAGATGTTTAAGGTATTTATCAAAAGAGTTTTGATGGCTATTCCAGTATTGCTGGCTGTAGCAACTATGACTTTTTTTTTAATAAAACTTGCACCTGGCGGACCTTTTGATGCTGAAAAAGCTGTTTCACCTCAGGTCTTAAAGAATCTTAATGAAGTTTATAACCTAGATGCTTCCCAATGGGAGCAATATACAGATTACATGTCAGGTATTGTAAGGGGTGATTTTGGACCATCTTTTAAATATCCTGGAAGATCTGTAACAGAGATGATTGGAATTGGTCTTCCTATAACGTTTGAGCTCGCTATATATGCTATTTTAATTGCACTAGTAATAGGGGTATTTGCTGGAGTTCTTGCTGCATTAAAAAGAAATACTCTTTTAGATTTCATACCAATGGCAATTGCAATGATTGGTATATGCGTTCCAACATTTTTAATGGGACCTCTTTTGGTTCTAATTTTTGGCATTAACCTCGAATGGCTGCCAGTAGCTGGATGGGGTCAATTAGCTGGAGACAAGATATTACCATCAGTAACGTTAGGCTTTGCCTATGCGGCATACATTGCCAGATTAAGTAGGGGAGGCATGTTAGAAGTTCTAAACCAGGACTTCATAAGAACAGCTCGAGCCAAAGGTCTTTCAGAGACAATGGTTGTGATTAAACATGCCATGCAGGGCGGATTAATACCAGTTGTATCATTCTTAGGACCTGCTATTGCAGGCTTACTTGCGGGCTCGTTCGTTGTTGAGACAATATTTCAAATACCTGGCCTAGGTAGATTTTATGTAGAAGCTGCTCTAAACAGAGATTACACAATGATTCTTGGGACAACTATATTTTTCTCAGCAATGATTGTATTTTTTAATCTTTTATCTGACTTAGCCGCTCTCTGGCTAAATCCAAGATCTAGGGATGTTTCATGAGTAATAGTGCTTCACTTTGGTCTGATGCGCTTTACAGACTAACAAGAAATAAAGCGGCAATGGTTGGAGGTTCTATCCTTATCATATTAATATTATGTGCAATTGCAGCACCTTGGATCGCTCCTTACCCTTATGCATACCAAGATTTAGATTTAGGGGCAGCGCCTCCTTCAGCGCAGCATATTTTAGGTACTGATATTCTAGGAAGAGATTTATTTAGTAGAATTCTCTACGGAGCAAGGGTTTCTCTTCTTGTAGGTTTTGTTGCAACTGGAGTTGCATTAGTCATTGGCGTCTCATGGGGCATAGTTGCTGGATTCTTTGGTGGAACAATAGACTCTGTCATGATGAGAATAGTTGATATTTTATACGGCCTTCCGTTTATCATTTTCGTAATTTTACTAATGGTTATATTTGGAAGTAACTTGTGGCTATTATTTGGTGCCATAGGTGCTGTCGAATGGCTAACAATGTCTAGAATTGTTAGAGGTCAAGTTATAGGACTCAAAAATCAAGAATTCGTTTTAGCTGCCAAGGCTATGGGTGTTAGTAATTTTTCAATGTTCAGAAGGCATTTACTTCCCAATATTCTTGGTCCAATAGCTGTTTATGCAACATTAACAATTCCACAGGTCATGCTTTTAGAGAGCTTTCTTAGTTTTCTTGGGTTGGGGATTCAGCCACCTATGAGTAGTTGGGGAACTTTGATTAAAGATGGTGTTGAGTCTATGGAAGAGTTTAGCTGGTTATTGGTATATCCAGGCATTACATTCACAATTACCTTGTTTGCCTTAAATTTCTTTGGCGATGGTTTAAGAGATGCCTTGGATCCTAAAACAACCGATAGTTAAAAAGCACTTATAGCAATCTTTATAATCTGCCCTGGCATTAAGTCAGAGTTTTCAAAATTATTAATATTCTTAATGCTTTTTATACTGACATCAAATAGATCAGATATCTTGTATAGATTGTCACCTTGTTTAACTGAGTAAAGAATTGTTCTTTTTTTCGAATCCATATTCCTATGAATATTTTTATTGCCTATAGTCAATTGCTGACCAAGCTGAAGATAAGAAGATTTATTTAAAGAATTCATCTTAGCCAGATCATCAATATCAATATTGTATTTTATTCCAATCTCCCAAAGAGTATCTCCTTCAGAAACTATATGCATTTCATAAGGAATAAAATTATTAGTTTTAGTTTTACTAAGAGGGATGAGAAGTGTTTTGCCTATAGAAAGCATCTCACCATTCATATAGTTAATTTGCTTAATAATCCCAACCTCTGTGTCATATTTTATCGCTAATTTCCATAGACTATCACCTCTCTCAATGACATGAGATATCCAATTTATATTATTCACATTATCAAAGGGATTATCTGGACTATCTAGCAAGTAGTCTTTTTCAATTGGGATATAAAAAATACTTTCATCTGTTGGTGCAGATGCCCATTTCGTATAACCAGCATTTAATTTATATACAAGCTCAGGTTTTATATCAAGATATTCACTCAGGGTAATAATCTCTACCTGTCCAGGTATCTTTATTTTTTTTACAACAGGCTCAACTGGAATACTAGGTAAATTAATTCCGTATTTTTCTGAATTAAAAATAAGTTCTTTCATCGCAATATATTTAGGAACATAGTTGGATGTCTGGTTGGATAGGTTTAGAGACCAGAAATCAGATTCCAATCCTCTCCTTTTATTCTTCCTGATTTGCTTGTCAAGATAGGTTGGACCAGCATTATAGGCAGCTAAGGCAAGATATATATCCTGATCAAATCTCTCTAAAAGATACTTAAAGTAACTAATAGCTGCATGTGTTGACCTGAATGGATCATGCCTGTCCTCAGTCCACCAAGACTTGTCTAAATTAAATAATCTGCCTGTTTTGGGCATAAACTGCCACAGACCTACAGCGCCAGAGGATGATATGGAGAAGGGGTCATAATTACTTTCAATAAAGGGCACTAAAGCTAATTCAACAGGAAGATTTGCTGCCTCTAATTCCTGAACAACGTAATAAATGAAATAGTAAGATTTGTTTAGATACTTATTAAATGCCTCTACATCCCTTAGATGAGCATTCATATAAAAAAGAGTTTGACTGTCTATTTCTTCAACAGTGTCTAAAGAAGATTTTTCTATAATGTATTCCCATATATTGGAAGCTACAAAGTTATCCACTTCAATTTCATTTATAACAATCTCGTCATCTGCATAAATTGCCACTGACTCGGTAGATAACTCATCAACAGAGATAGCTTGGTCAAGTTGACAGCTGCTAATTAAAATTAAGCTTACTATTGTTAAAAATTGTCTTTCCATTCCCTTATTACCTTAAATACATCAACTTCGATTCTTGGTGTATTAAATTTTTTATGAATACTTTCTTGGATATCGCTATTATCGCATCTTAAAAATGGATTGGTCTTAAGTTCTGATTCAAGTGTTATAGGAAGTGTAGGCATTTCTAGTCTTCTTAATTCCCTGACTTCATTTAATCGCAATTTAAGATCTTCATTTAAAGGGTCTACCTCTGAGGCAAATTTAAAATTGGATTCTGTATACTCATGACCACAATATATTTTTGTATTTTTAGGAAGACGCTTCAGCTTTTCTAATGAATCATGCATTTGTTCATGGGTTCCCTCAAAAATTCTCCCGCATCCTCCACTGAATAAGGTATCACCACAAAACAATATGGGATTGCCTTCATTAAAAGAGTAATAGGCAATGTGATCAAGCGTGTGACCTGGAATTTCTATTATCTCAAAACTCAATCCAATAACATTTATCACATCTCCATTGCTAACTCTTTTAGTTATAGATTCAATATCATTATTAGGACCATAAACATCTAAGGTGTTATTTTTATTTAAGTCACTAATTCCACCTGTGTGGTCAAAATGATGATGGGTAATGAGGACCGCGCTTAAATCCATCTGTTTATTTTTTAATAAATCTAAAGTATTTTTAGATTCACCGGGATCAATCACGATTGACCCTTCATTAGTTGTTACTAACCAAATATAATTATCGCTAAAGGCCTTAATTGGTTCTATATTAATCATATACAGATTTTAAGTTAATTTTATGAAAACAGTAAATATTTATACCGATGGAGCTTGTAGAGGAAATCCTGGAATAGGTGGATGGGGTGCCCTCATTGAATATGGCGATGTGACTAAAGAGTATTGTGGGGGTTTGAATGAAACTACCAATAATCAGATGGAGCTTCAGGCCGCAATTGAAGGATTGAAGGCTTTAAAAGAACCTTGCATAGTAAACCTCACAACTGACTCTAAGTATGTGATGCAGGGAATTACATCTTGGATTCAAAATTGGAAAAAAAATAACTGGAAGAATGCCGCCAAGAAGGACGTCAAAAATAAAGAGCTCTGGATTGAATTAGATAAATATTCTGAAAAACATGATGTAAGATGGCACTGGGTAAAAGGTCATTCCGGTCATAAGCAAAATGAAATTGCTGACCAGTTAGCTAATAAGGGCATTGATAATCTTTAATTAAATTATGGCAAAAAAATATATCATTTTAGATACAGAGACAACAGGTCTTGAGGTTCGCCAAGGTCATCGAATGATTGAGATAGGCGCCGTTGTATTAAATGATAGAAAGAAATCAGAAGAACACTTTCATACTTACCTCAATCCATCACGACTTATAGATGCAGAAGCATCAGAGGTACATGGCATATACAATAAAGACCTTGAAGACAAGCCATCCTTTGATGAGATTGCTGAAGAGTTTTTAGAGTTTATAGAAGGATCAACATTAGTTATTCATAATGCAGCATTTGATGTTGGCTTTTTAAATAATGAATTAAAATTAGCATCCTCTAAGTATCCAATGCTAGAAGAGATTTGTGAAATAGAAGATTCTTTAATGATAGCTAGAGATAAATTTCCTGGTCAGAGAAATTCTCTAGATGCTTTGGCAAACAGATTTGAAGTGTCTGGGTATGACAGGACTTTTCATGGTGCTTTACTTGATGCCAATATTCTTGCAGATGTTTATATTTTTCTTACCGGTGGTCAAAGTAAATTTGAATTTATGTCAGCTAACGGCTCTCAATCAAAAAAAGAAGAGTTATCGCATAGCACCCTTAATGCTGGCGATTATGAACTAAGCTCAATTAAGGCTTCGGATAATGATTTAAAAGAACATGATATTAAACTCACAGACATGAAGGAAAGAAGCTCTGTTGAACCTATGTGGAGAAAAGTATAGTGAAAAAGGTAATTACAAGATTTGCACCTAGCCCAACTGGGACATTACATATCGGTGGTGTGAGAACAGCACTATTCAACTATGCCTATGCAAAAAAATATAATGGTTTATTTCTTGTCCGTATTGAAGATACTGACAGAGCGAGATCAACGAAAGAGTTTGAAAAAAATATTTTAGATAGCCTTAACTCAATTGGCCTAACCCCTGATCTTGATCCAATCAACCAATCAGAAAGAAATGAAATTTATACCAATGCAGCTCAAAAAATAATTGATTCTGATCAGGCTTATTATTGTGAATGTTCTGTTGAGAGATTAGATAAGATGAGATCTGAACAACAGGCTAATGGTGAAAAACCCCAGTATGATGGAAGGTGTAGGGATCTTAATTTAGATAAATCTGATAAAAGAGTTCTAAGGCTGAAAACTCCTCAAGATGGCCAAATTGTAGTTAAGGACTTTGTAAGAGGGGATGTTATTTTCAATAACACTGAGCTTGATGATCTAATTATTTTAAGAGGAGATGGAAGCCCAACTTACCATCTTTGTAATGTTGTTGACGATTATGAGCAGGGTGTTACAACTGTTATAAGGGGCGAGGATCATACTAGTAACACACCTAGACAAATGCACATACAAAAAGCCCTAGGTTATCCAGAGCTTGAGTATGCTCACTTACCATTAGTTTTGGGTGAAGACAAGAAGAGGCTTTCAAAAAGACATGCAGCAACGAGCCTTGAAGAGTACCAAGAAGTTGGTTATTTAGACTCAGCCATCCTCAACACTCTTGCAAGACTTGGATGGTCTAAAGGAGATAGCGAAGTCTTTTATTTAGAAGATCTTATAAGAGATTTTGAGATCACTGAAGTTCAAAAATCAGGCGCTATTTTTGATATAACTAAGCTCGATTTTCTCAATTCTCAGCATATGGCAAATCTTTCATTAGTAGATTTTAAAAATCATTTAATACCATTTTTGGCTCAGCACAATATAGATATTAATACTCATCCCAAGATAGACTTACTCATAGAATCACTAAGGTCATCAGGCACAACATTTAGCAATGTCGCGCAGAATCTAAGGTGCTACTTTTTAGATGTTGAAAGTTATGATGAAAAGGCAGTTAATAAATTTATTGGAGACTCTGATGAGGTTCTTGTAGATTTAAAATCTAGAATCTCAGATATAGAAGAATGGGAAGAGGCTAATTTAGATAATCTTCTAGGCGCATACAGAGAAGAAAAAAATCTTAAAGTTCCTCAAGTTAACCAGCCCCTTCGAATAGCGCTTACAGGCTCTACTAATTCTCCATCACTTGGTTTAACAATGTTCTTATTTGATAAATCAGAAGTTATAAAAAGAATTAGCGATCTAATAGTCCAGGTTCACAAAGAAAGTTAAAGAACTTATCACAATCACTTCTTATTACTTCTTTTTTTAGCAGGGCATTAATCTCATATTCAAAATTTGTATTCTCGATATTTGATATGTTTACATTGCTTAGGTTTGCTTTTTCAGAAGTATTATCGTCAAGTATGGAAATACCGATCCCCTGACTAATCATAGACAGAGCTGCAGAGTAGGAGTCTGACTTGGCAAAAAAATTCATTTTTATATTATTTTTTATTAAATAGTTCATTATGCTATTTTCTGTATAAAGCGATAAAAGGTTAGTTATCTCAATATAAGGGAACTTAGACATATTCCTTAAATCAATGCTTTCTTTAATGTTAAAAGATTTCGGAGATACTAAAACATGTCTCCCTGTCTTTATAACAGCACTTTTAAGTTTATTTTTTTTAGGAGCATTAAAACAAATAGTCATATCAATATCTGGTTTATACCTGTCCTCAATAAGATCGATACTATTTAAGTTAATTAAATTAAATCTAGTATCAGGGTTTGTATTTAAGTATTTTTTTATGACCTTTGGAACTATTGTCTCTGCTAGCGAGGGTGTGGTGCCTATGTTTATAAAATCTGTTGATCTTGATTTAAAGGTATTTGCTATATAGTTAAAGTTTTTTAACTGACTATTAACGATTGATGCATGCTCGTATAAATCATTTGCCTCTTCACTCGGGTATAGTCTTTTACCTTCTCTTATAAACAACTTGAAACCTAGGTTTTTCTCCATCACAGAAAGTGTTTTGCTTACCGACGGTTGAGATATGCCCAATCTCTCTGCCGCTATGGTCATAGAGTTATTTTTATAAACCTCGTAAAAGATTTCTATTTGTTTAGATGACAGCATTTAAATATTCTTCTCACATAACCTTTATTTATATATATATTATAATAATAATATATATTTTTGCTATACAAAGAATAAAAATAGGAGATATACTGGGGGTTCTACATTATTCACAGGGACTACATTATGTATAAGAATC
>Ga0209383_1002060_pt1 | contig 12122 bp, 7 predicted proteins | sample CoawatmetaG02DNA_FD_187510 | JGI IMG/M metagenome (GOLD analysis project Ga0209383, IMG submission 187510) | Marine microbial communities from the West Antarctic Peninsula - Coastal water metaG029-DNA (SPAdes) (version 2) | ecosystem: Environmental > Aquatic > Marine > Coastal ... | reverse complement strand
TGTTTGGCCAACTAGAAGAGAAACCTTATTAACAACAGTAATGGTTTTTATAATGGCAGCGTTAACAGCCACATTTTTCTCTCTGATAGACTTAGCGATTAGATTTGGTCTGTCTTTGGTTATTGGTGCATAAATTTCCTGTTAAAAGTACTTGATTTATAATGATTTGAGGGTTAGTTCGGACATCAATAGAATTCATCGCGTACAACGATTCGTATTGTGCGCGGTTTTTGTTTGTGAAAACAATAAGGTAAGTGGTAAAATTGTTTGTAAATCGGTCTTTTGACTTAGAAAAGGGTTGTATTGATAATGGCTAAGCGGTGGTATTCGATCAGTGTTCTCTCGAATTACGAGAAGAAGATTGCGGAGCAAATCTTGCATGCCGTTGAGCAGGAGGGTCTTTCAAATGAGATTGAAGAGGTTCTCGTGCCAACCGAAGAAGTTCTAGAAATTAGGCGTGGAAAAAAAGTCACTTCAGAGAGACGGTTTATGCCAGGTTACGTTTTGATTAAAATGGAAATGACTGATAAAGGTTATCATATTATTAATTCGTTAAATAAGGTCACAGGTTTTCTGGGTCAACAAGGTAAACCTTCACCGATGCGGGACGCTGAAGTTAATACGATACTAAATAGAGTTGAAGAGGGTGTGGAATCTCCACGATCACTGATAACATTTGAAATGGGTGAGCAGGTAAACGTCACTGATGGTCCATTTGAAGGATTTTCTGGAATGGTTGAGGACGTTGACGATGAAAATCAGCGATTGAAAGTCACAGTATCTATTTTTGGTAGAGCTACACCAGTTGAGTTGGAATTCACGCAGATCTCGAAATAGGATTTGCGTAATATCTGTGGGAGGTTACCGCACGCGTGCTTGTAACCGTACCACGCAATCAGGAACTTAAGGACGCGCCTTAAGTTAGTTGGTGTCAGGCGAAGAATCGCTGACACGGTACAAAGGAGAGGCCTTTATGGCAAAAAAAATAGCTGGCACAATGAAACTGCAAGTTCCTGCAGGTAAGGCCAACCCATCTCCCCCAGTTGGACCCGCTTTGGGCCAAAGAGGGATAAATATTATGGAATTCTGTAAAGCTTTCAATGCAAAAACCCAGGATTTAGAGCCTGGTGCCCCATGTCCTACAATTATTACTTACTACGTTGATAAGTCTTTTGAGATGGATATTAAAACATCACCTGCTTCTTATTTCTTACGCAAAGCGTCTAAGTTAAAATCTGGCGCCAGTCTTCCAGGCAGAGAGATTGTTGGGTCTGTAACAACTGCTCAGATAAAAGAAATAGCAGAAGCAAAGATGAAAGATTTAAATGCAAATGATATTGAGGCGGCAATGCAGATAATTTTAGGCTCTGCTCGTTCAATGGGCATTGAGGTGAAAGGTTAGATTATGGCAAAGTTAGGTAAAAGAACAACTGCGGCTAGAGCAAGCTTTGCGGGCAAGTCAAACTTGTCGGTCAAAGAGGCAGTTACGTTATTAAAGAATAATGCAAACGCTAAGTTTGATGAAACAGTGGATATTTCTATAAATTTGGGTGTAGATCCACGTCATGCGGATCAGATGGTGCGTGGGACAGTTAACTTACCGAATGGCACTGGAAAAACAGTTCGAGTTGGCGTGTTTGCGCGGGGCGCAAAGGCTGATGAGGCTACGGCTGCGGGAGCAGATGTCGTAGGTGCAGAAGATTTAATGGAAGCTGTGCAAGCAGGAAAAATTGATTTTGATAGGTGTATTGCAACTCCTGATATGATGCCAATAGTTGGAAGACTTGGAAAAGTTTTAGGTCCCCGCAATTTGATGCCAAATCCAAAGGTTGGTACTGTTACAATGGATATTGAGGCAGCTGTAAAGAACGCCAAAGGTGGTGAGGTGCAGTTCCGAGTTGAGAAGGCTGGTGTTGTACATGCTGGAGTAGGAAAAGCGTCTTTTGGAGAGGTGGAATTAGCTCAAAATATTCAAGCTTTTATAGATGCTGTGTCAAAGGCAAAGCCATCTGGAACTAAAGGCGCATATATGAAGAAAATCGCTGTATCTACGACAATGGGACCTGGGGTTACATTAGATGTGGGTGCAGCAAATTCGAATTAAAGGTTTGCCCCATAATTGGGTTTAAACTTAAGTATGATGGGTGAGTGAGAGCTTATCCTTCTAGGTGGGAGAAATCTCACCATCGTCCGAGACGGAGGGTATGTGAAGACATATAAATCCTTCCTGAGATGAGTAACGTAATTATTTGGCCTTTTGGGCAATATGTGACGAGACTCTTTGAATTGGACCCACCGTTAGTTGCAATTGCAGCTAACTAATTTGAGCCGAGAGGGGCAACCTTCTCATAATTTGGAGAAAAACTGTGGATAGAGCAAAAAAAGAAAGTGTTGTCGAGGGTCTTGGCGATGTTTTTAATAGCTCTGGTGTCGTCGTGGTTGCACATTACGAAGGACTTACAGTTGCGGAAATGCAAGATTATCGACGGCGTGTAGATGCTGTGGGTGGGACTGTCCGTGTCGCCAAAAATAGGCTTGCTAAAATCGCTTTAAAAGGAAAGCCGTGCGAAAGCATAGGTGGACTTTTGAATGGAATGACTATTCTTACCTATTCTGAGGATCCAGTCGCAGCAGCAAAGGCTGCGTATGACTTTTCCAAGGAAAACGATAAGCTCACAATACTTGGTGGAGCGATGGGTGAGACGGTTTTAGATGTTGCTGGAGTTAAGGCTGTAGCAGCTCTACCATCTAGAGAAGAGTTGATTTCGTCCATCGCAGGTTGCATTGGTGCACCAGCGTCTAATTTGGCAGGAGCACTTATCTCTTCAGCGAGTAATTTAGCTAGCATATTATCTTCCATTGAGGAGAAAGCGGCAGCTTAAAAAGCAATTGTATAAGAGTGGTGTAATTTTGAACATCGGAACATAAATTAAAATAGAAATGGAAAAAGCAAATGGCTGATCTAAAAAAACTAGCAGAAGAGATTGTGGGATTAACACTTCTTGAAGCACAAGAGTTAAAAACAATACTTAAGGACGAATATGGCATTGAACCTGCTGCAGGTGGTGCTGTGATGATGGCAAGCGCTGATGGCGGTGATGCTGGATCTGCTGCAGAAGAACAATCAGAATTCGATGTTATTCTAAAGGCTCCAGGTGGTAACAAAATAGCAGTAATTAAAGAAGTTCGAGCAATTACTGGTCTTGGTCTTAAAGAGGCTAAAGATATGGTAGACGCTGGAGGCAAAGCTATTAAAGAAGGTGTCAGTAAAGAAGAAGCGGAAGAAGTAAAAGGTAAGCTTGAAGCCGCAGGTGCTGAAGTAGAAGTTAAGTAACGATTTAGTGTATTGTGATTGAGCCTGCTTTGCTGGCTCAATCACACCAGTTTTTCAAAGATATCTGACTTTCAGATATCTTTGAAAGGCAGGGTTTTTCGAGAGTTTACCTTTGGGAAGGTAAGCAAGAATAGAATAGCACTGTTTGAGTGAGCTTTAGCAAGACCGTGCCCACCGGATTGCAAGAGCGCGCAATTAAAAAGTGAGACTAGCATGGCGCAAAGTTATTCAGGACAAAAAAGAATTCGTAAACATTTTGGTAAAATCCGCGAAGTGTTGGAAATGCCAAATCTGATACAGATTCAAAAATCTAGCTACGACCTATTTTTAAATTCTGGAGAAGGAACTACGCCAACGGCTGGGGAAGGAATAATGGGTGTTTTTCAATCTGTTTTTCCAATAAAGGATTTCAATGAAACTTCAGTTTTAGAGTTTGTATCTTATGAACTTGAGCATCCAAAATATGATGTTGAAGAGTGTCAAACAAGAGATATGACGTACGCAGCTCCTTTGAAAGTTAAATTGCGATTAATTGTTTTTGATGTGGACGAAGATACAGGTGCTAGATCTGTTAAAGATATTAAAGAGCAAGATGTATTTATGGGTGACATGCCTCTAATGACTCCAACTGGTACTTTTGTTGTGAATGGGACTGAGCGAGTTATCGTATCACAAATGCACCGTTCTCCTGGAGTATTTTTTGATCATGATCGTGGAAAAACTCACTCTTCGGGGAAATTATTATATGCATGTAGAGTTATCCCCTATCGAGGTTCCTGGCTTGACTTTGAGTTTGATGCTAAAGATTTAGTCTTTGCTAGAATTGATAGAAGAAGAAAGTTACCAGTGACCACTGTTCTTTACAGTTTGGGACTGGATCGGGAAGGCATAATGGATGCCTATTATAATACAGTTATTTATAAAATTAAAAAGAATAAGGGTTGGGTGACGAAGTTTTTCCCAGATCGATTAGGCGGAACAAGGCCAACATTTGATATTGTTGATGCAAAAAGTGGAAAAGTTATAGCTGAGGCTGGAAAAAAGATCACCCCTCGAGCAGTAAAAAAATTAGTTGAGGATGGCAAAGTTACAGACATTTTAGTTCCTTTTGATGAGTTGGTAGGTAGGTTCGTAGCCAAAGAAATAATAAATGAGGAAACTGGAGAAATATGGGTTGAGGCAGGGGATGAATTAACTTGGGAGTTAGATAAGGATCTAGAAGTAAAAGGTGGTACACTTAAGAGGTTAATTGATGAGGGTGTGACTGATATCCCAGTTTTAGATATAGATCATGTTAATGTTGGTCCATATATGCGCAATACCGTTGCAGCAGACAAAAACTGGAATCGTGACACTGCGTTAATGGATATCTATCGTGTTATGAGACCCGGTGAGCCTCCCACTGTAGATGCTGCATCAGCTTTATTTGAAACTCTATTTTTTGACTCAGAGCGTTATGACTTGTCTGCGGTTGGTAGGGTCAAAATGAATATGAGATTAGACTTAGATGCACCGGATACTCATAGAACTCTACGAAAAGAAGATATCGTCGAATGCATACGTGCAATTGTTGATTTGCGTGATGGAAGAGGAGAGGTGGACGATATTGATCATCTTGGTAACCGACGGGTTCGATCCGTTGGAGAGCTTATGGAGAACCAATATAGAGTAGGCCTTTTGAGAATGGAGCGTGCAATTAAAGAGCGTATGTCATCCGTTGAAATTGATACGGTTATGCCTCAAGATTTGATCAATGCTAAACCTGCTGCTGCTGCAGTAAGGGAGTTCTTTGGATCGTCTCAGCTTAGTCAGTTTATGGACCAAACGAATCCTTTATCTGAAGTGACGCACAAGCGGAGATTGTCTGCATTGGGACCGGGTGGTTTGACCCGGGAACGTGCTGGATTTGAAGTTCGTGATGTTCACCCAACGCACTATGGTCGAATGTGCCCAATTGAGACACCAGAAGGCCCAAATATTGGATTGATAAATTCACTAGCGTCGTTTGCTAGAGTGAATAAGTATGGATTTATTGAGACACCTTATAGGAAGGTTGTGGATAGTAAGGTGACAGATGAAGTGATCTATATGTCTGCAACTGAGGAAATGAGACATACAATCGCTCAAGCCAATGCCCAATTAGACTCTAATGGGAAGTTTATAAATGAGTTGGCGTCGACTCGCAAATCTGGAGAATACACTCTTCAAGCACCTGCTAACATCGATTATATTGATGTTAGCCCAAAGCAGTTAGTTTCAGTAGCGGCCTCTTTGATTCCGTTTTTAGAAAATGATGATGCAAATAGGGCTTTAATGGGTTCAAATATGCAACGTCAGGCTGTTCCATTAATGCAAGCGACAGCTCCATTTGTTGGAACTGGCATTGAGTCTGTGGTAGCGAGAGACTCTGGTGCTGCAATAATGGCTAAGCGTGGTGGAGTAATAGACCAGGTGGATGCTACTCGGGTCGTCGTTAGGGTAACAGATGATCTTGAGGTTGGTGATCCAGGTGTGGATATTTATAGTTTACGGAAGTTTCAACGATCGAACCAGAATACATGTATTAATCAAAGGCCATTAGTAGCTGTTGGTGATACGGTAATTAAAGGAGAGGTTGTCGCAGATGGGCCGTCTACTGATATGGGCGAACTGGCTTTAGGTAAGAACGTCCTTGTGGCATTCATGCCATGGAATGGTTATAATTATGAGGACAGTATTTTGATATCTGAAAGGATAGCAAGAGATGACGTCTTTACTTCTATTCATATAGAAGAATTTGAGGTAGCTGCTCGAGACACTAAACTTGGTCCTGAAGAGATAACGCGTGATATACCTAATGTGGGAGAGGAAGCTCTACGTAATTTGGATGAAGCAGGTATAGTTTATATTGGTGCAGAGGTAGAGCCTGGAGATATTTTAGTAGGTAAAATTACTCCAAAAGGTGAGAGCCCAATGACGCCAGAAGAAAAACTACTTCGGGCAATTTTTGGCGAAAAAGCATCTGATGTAAGAGACACATCGTTGAGGGTTAAGCCTGGTGATTTTGGAACTATTGTAGAGGTTAGGGTATTTAATAGACATGGTGTAGAAAAAGATGAGCGTGCTCTTCAAATCGAGCGAGAGGAAGTTGAAACTTTGGCTCGAGATAGAGATGATGAAATAGGCATTCTTGATCGAAATATATATGCTCGTCTAAATACATTAGTATTAGGTAAAAAAGTCCTGAAAGGTCCTAAAGAAGTGAAAGCTGGATCAATAATAGATGATGAGCTTTTAAGTCATATTAGCAAAGGATTGTGGTGGCAGCTAGCCATCGATGACGAGAAATGTGCATTGGAAATTGAGGCATTAAACGGTCAGTATGAGCTTCAGAAGGATGTGCTGGAAAACCGCTTCCAGGATAAGGTTGAAAAAGTCAGAAGAGGGGACGACTTGCCTCCAGGTGTTATGAAAATGGTCAAGGTTTTCGTTGCGGTGAAGAGAAAACTGCAGCCTGGTGATAAAATGGCAGGGCGCCATGGTAATAAAGGTGTGATTTCAAAAGTTGTTCCAATGGAGGATATGCCATTTTTAGCAGATGGCACTCCCGTTGATTTTTGTTTGAATCCTCTAGGTGTGCCGTCACGAATGAACGTGGGGCAAATACTAGAGACACATATGGGTTGGGCAGCACGAGGACTGGGCGAAAGTATTTCGAATGCTTTGTCTGAGTTTAAGCGTTCTGGCGAAAAGGCTCCTTTAGATCAAGCAATGAAAAATGCTTATGGCGAAGAGCTTTTTGATGAGGCCTTTAAACCTATGTCACAAGATCAATTTATTGAGGCAGCATCCAATGTTGTTGATGGGGTGCCAATTGCTACACCTGTATTTGATGGAGCAAAAGAAAGCGATGTCAACGATGCATTGGAAAAAGCTGGATTTGATAAATCTGGCCAATCAATTGTTTTTGATGGAAGGTCGGGTGAGCAATTTGCTAGACCAGTAACTGTTGGTGTAAAATACTTGCTAAAACTTCATCATCTCGTTGATGATAAAATTCATGCACGTTCAACAGGTCCATATTCGTTGGTCACACAGCAACCTTTGGGTGGTAAAGCTCAGTTTGGTGGCCAGAGATTTGGTGAAATGGAGGTTTGGGCGCTAGAAGCATATGGCGCAGCTTACACACTTCAGGAAATGTTAACGATTAAATCTGACGATGTGGCAGGAAGAACAAAAGTATATGAGAGCATAGTAAAGGGTGAAGACAACTTTGAAGCTGGCATACCAGAAAGTTTCAATGTTTTAGTGAAAGAGGTTCGAGGCCTTGGCCTGAATATGGAACTTCTGGATGCTGTGGAAGAAGAATGATCCACCCAACAGCAATTAGCTCTCACCAAAAAAAATGTTAGGATAAGAATATGAACCAGGAAATTACAAATAACCCTTTTAATCCATTAATTAATAAAAAAGCATTTGATGAGATTAAAATATCTTTGGCATCACCCGAAAGAATCTTATCATGGTCTTTTGGTGAGATAAAAAAACCTGAAACAATAAACTATCGAACATTTAAGCCTGAGCGTGACGGTCTTTTTTGTGCAAGAATATTTGGCCCAATAAAAGATTACGAATGTCTTTGTGGTAAATATAAACGAATGAAGTACAGAGGCGTGGTTTGCGAGAAGTGCGGTGTTGAAGTTACATTACAAAAAGTAAGACGTGAACGGATGGGGCATATTGAGTTAGCCGCTCCTTGCGCGCATATTTGGTTTCTGAAGTCCTTACCCTCGCGCATAGGCTTGATGCTAGATATGACCCTTAGGGACCTAGAGCGCATATTGTATTTCGAAAATTATGTTGTGATTGAGCCTGGTTTAACAGACTTATCTTATGGTGACTTGCTCACTGAAGAAGAGTTTATGGATGCGCAAGATACTTTTGGAATAGATGCATTTACTGCTGGAATTGGTGCAGAGGCTATTAGAGAAATGTTGAAAAACATTGATTTGGAAGCTGAGGCTGATCAATTAAGGAGTGATCTGGCAGAAGCCACAGGTGAGCTTAAACCAAAGAAGATTATTAAAAGATTAAAAATTGTAGAAAATTTTCTAGAGTCAGGTAATCGACCTGAGTGGATGGTTCTTACAGTTGTTCCAGTAATACCACCAGAGCTGCGTCCTTTAGTTCCTTTAGATGGAGGGCGTTTTGCCACTTCTGATTTAAATGATTTATATAGAAGGGTGATAAACAGAAATAATCGCTTGAAGCGCTTAATTGAATTACGCGCTCCAGATATCATTGTTCGTAATGAAAAACGTATGCTACAAGAGTCAGTTGACGCTTTGTTTGATAATGGTCGCCGAGGCAGAGTAATCACTGGAGCGAATAAACGTCCACTAAAGTCTCTGTCCGATATGTTGAAGGGAAAGCAAGGTAGATTCAGACAAAACCTCCTTGGTAAAAGAGTTGATTTTTCGGGGCGTTCCGTAATTGTTACAGGTCCAGAGCTTAAGTTACATCAATGTGGGCTACCTAAGAAAATGGCATTGGAGCTTTTCAAACCGTTTATCTATTCGAGGCTTGAAGCGAAAGGCCTTTCATCAACTGTAAAACAAGCTAAAAAACTGGTGGAAAAAGAACGTCCTGAAGTGTGGGATATTCTTGATGAGGTAATTAGGGAGCACCCTGTTATGTTGAATAGGGCTCCAACGCTTCACCGTTTGGGAATTCAAGCTTTTGAACCAGTTTTGATTGAGGGTAAGGCGATACAGCTTCATCCTTTGGTTTGTTCGGCTTTTAATGCTGATTTTGATGGTGACCAAATGGCTGTGCATGTGCCCTTATCTTTGGAGGCACAATTAGAGGCTCGAGTTCTGATGATGTCAACTAATAACGTATTATCACCAGCGAACGGGAAGCCAATTATAGTTCCATCACAAGATATGATTTTGGGACTGTATTATATAACGATGATGCGCGCAGGTATGAAAGGTGAAGATAAAATTTTTGCTGACATAGAGGAAGTTCAGCATGCATTAGATGCGGGTGACGTGCATTTACATGCGAAAGTACAAGTGCGGCTGTCTCAAGTAGATGAAGAAGGTAATACTTATTTCGAGAGATTTGAAACAACCCCTGGTCGTGCTCGATTAGGATCACTTTTACCGCTTAATAATAAAGCACCATTTAGTTTGGTTAATAGGTTGGTTCGAAAAAAAGAAGTGGGTGAAGTTATTGATACAGTATATCGATACTGTGGGCAGAAGGAGAGTGTTATCTTTTGTGATCAAATTATGTCCCTTGGATTTAAAGAAGCTTTCCGTGCTGGTATATCTTTCGGTAAGGATGACATTGTAATACCCGAATCTAAATGGGAAAACGTAGATGAGACTCGAGGCCAAGTTAAAGGTTTTGAACAGCAGTATATGGATGGACTAATAACCCAGGGCGAAAAATATAATAAAGTAATTGATGCATGGTCTAAATGTAATGATAAAGTAACAGACGCGATGATGGGTGCAATTTCAAAGTCTGAGATCGATTCATCGGGAGCAGAAATGGAACCAAATTCTGTTTATATGATGGCACATTCTGGGGCTCGTGGATCAGTAACACAAATGAAACAGTTAGGTGGGATGCGTGGTTTAATGGCAAAACCTAACGGCGATATCATTGAGACTCCAATTATATCTAACTTTAAAGAAGGCTTAACGGTTTTAGAATATTTTAATTCAACACACGGAGCTAGAAAAGGCCTTTCTGATACAGCTTTAAAAACAGCAAACTCTGGTTATTTGACACGGCGATTGGTCGATGTTGCGCAAGATTGTATAGTTCGCTTGCACGATTGTGGAACTGATGCGTCAATCACAGCCAGTGCGGCTGTGAATGATGGTGAGGTTGTTGCTACTCTTTCAGAAAGAATTCTGGGAAGGGTGACGGCTGAGGATATTATGAAACCGGGGTCTGATGAGGTGTTGGTATCAAAGAATGAGCTCATTGATGAAAAAATGTCTGATACGATAGAGCGAGAGGGCGTGCAATCAATGAGAATACGTTCAGCGCTCACGTGTGAGGCTGAAGAGGGTGTTTGCGCCCTCTGTTACGGAAGAGATTTAGCCAGAGGTACCTTAGTCAATTTGGGTGAAGCTGTTGGTATTATCGCTGCTCAGTCAATTGGAGAGCCGGGTACGCAATTAACGATGCGAACCTTCCACATTGGTGGTGTTGCTCAAGGTGGACAGCAATCATTTCAAGAAAGTTCCCATGAAGGTAAAGTAGAATTTAGAGGTTCAAATTTACTGAAAAATGCTGATGGTGCAAATATAGTTATGGGTAGGAATATGCAAATCGCTATAATTGATAATCATGGTGTTGAGAGCGTTTCCTTTAAACTTAGTTATGGTTCTCAAGTGCATGTGAAAGATAAGCAAAAAGTAAAACGAGGCGATCGTTTATTTGAGTGGGACCCTTATACGTTACCTATAATAGCGGAAAAAGGTGGTGTTGCCAAATTTTCAGATTTAATAAGTGGGATATCTGTTAGAGATGATATGGACGATGCTACGGGTATATCTCAGAAGATTGTTTCTGATTGGCGCTCTGCTCAGCGTGGTGGTGATTTAAAACCAGAAGTAATTATTATCGATAAGAAGGGAGAGCCAGTTAGATTAGATAACGGTAACCCCGCCTCTTACACAATGTCAGTTGATGCTATTTTGTCCATTGAAGAGGGCCAAGATATCAAAGCAGGTGATGTAATTGCTCGTATTCCTCGTGAGGGAGCTAAAACAAAAGATATCACAGGTGGTTTGCCGCGTGTGGCTGAATTGTTTGAGGCTCGTCGACCAAAAGATCACGCCATTATAGCTGAAGCTGATGGGTATGTTAGATTTGGGAAAGATTATAAAAATAAAAGAAGAATAAGTATTGAGTCATCTGAAGAGGGTGTGGAGTCAGTAGAATATATGGTTCCAAAGGGTAAGCACATTCCTGTAGCAGAGGGTGATTTTATAAAGCGTGGAGAGTATATAATGGATGGTAACCCAGCGCCGCATGATATTTTGCAGGTTATGGGAATAGAAGCTCTGGCTGACTATTTAATTGATGAGGTCCAAGATGTGTACCGTTTGCAAGGTGTTAAGATTAATGACAAGCATATTGAGGTAATTGTTAAGCAAATGCTTCAAAAGTGGGAAATACATACGTCTGGTGGAACAACGCTGCTGAAAGGTGAGCATGTTGATAAGGCGGAATTTGACGAAGCTAACGCGAAGGCTGTGGCTGATGGTAGGGATCCCGCTACAGGCACCCCGATACTACTGGGGATAACGAAAGCATCATTGTCTACAAGATCATTTATTTCTGCTGCATCTTTTCAGGAAACCACCAGAGTTTTAACAGAAAGTTCAGTGCAAGGAAAACGAGACAAACTAATTGGGTTGAAAGAAAATGTGATTGTTGGTCGTTTGATACCAGCAGGAACTGGTGGAGCAATGTCAAATATTATGAGAGTGGCTCAAACCAGAGATAGAGTCATAATTGATGAACGACAGGCTGAGGCTCAAGAGAATATTGCATTGGAATCGCCTGACGCTTTTGAAAGTGCTGAAGATATTTTCAAAAAAAGTGAATCAGATCCTGTGATGGGCGCTTAAATTAATTTAAAATTTAAGACTTAAATTATGTGAATTGAGCCCCTAAAATGTATTTAACTTAGGGGCTCAATTATTTTTAGAGAGAAAGAATTACAAAGTTAACCTGTTTTGTGCTGTTTTACTTTATCGGTTTGAAATAATTACTTTTT
>Ga0209383_1002057_pt1 | contig 12131 bp, 7 predicted proteins | sample CoawatmetaG02DNA_FD_187510 | JGI IMG/M metagenome (GOLD analysis project Ga0209383, IMG submission 187510) | Marine microbial communities from the West Antarctic Peninsula - Coastal water metaG029-DNA (SPAdes) (version 2) | ecosystem: Environmental > Aquatic > Marine > Coastal ... | reverse complement strand
GTAGGTTCTGCGGGTGTAGGCTCAACATACAATTCGTAATTCTCAAAGTTAGCTTCAACAAACTCAGCGTCTGCAATGATGGTATTTGTGATGTTACCGTCAGCATCTTTAATATTGTATTTCATTTGTATTATCCTTATGGGATGTATTGGATGACGCAGATAGCAGCGCCACCTCTACCGCCAAAATATGAACTTTCTGGGCCGCTACCTTGACCTGGGCCACCGCCACCCCCAATTGAAGCGTCACCGCCTCTAGGAGAAGTGTTGCTCACAGCAGATCGTACCATAGCTCCACCAGACAAAGGGCCAGCGGCAGGAGGAGGCGTTCCCATTGAAGTCCCACTACTTGCCCAATCTTGGGCAGGAAGACCACCAGCTATCTGACCCATCTTGGAAGACCAAAAATCTCCAATAATGTCACACCGCGCACCCCAGCCACCGTACCATTGTCCGGTCATTGTTTGACCCGTACCTGTTAGACCAATAGCGCCACCACCAGAAGCAACAGATGACCCACCCCCTGTGTAATTGACGGAGCCTCCACTGGCCGTTCCCCCAGCAGAAGCACTAGCAGTTCCACCCGCGCCACCGTTAGCAGTCATAGTGGACAAGCTAGTACCTGAGAATGTAGAGTTACCGCCAGCAGAACCATTGGTTTGTGAAGCATAATTGCCTCGCTCACCAAAAGCCCCTAAAGATAAAGCAAATGAACCACCAGTAGTTACGGCTAAAGTGTTTTTACGTGAGTACCCACCAGCGCCTCCACCTGACCTGTTAGTTTGCCAATTGCCAGAACAAGCACCACCGCCACCAGCACCAATCAGGTGAATCATTATGTTGCCATCTTGGGGTGGAACCCAAGTCTGGGACTTGCTTAAAAAGATTGTAGGGAATGACGCAGAGCCACCACTACTGCTTATAAAATCACTAAAGTTGCTCAAGACATTACCCACCCTTGGACTGCGTCCGTATATATAAATTGAATTGATAAGTAAGCTGCATCCATAGTAAAGTCAGCATTTAGGCTCATTATCTTTGACCCGTTCCTACCTACTACTGTGTTGACAAAGTTGCCTACCGTTACAATAACTCTTTGCCCTATTGTTGGGCTGGCAGGAAGAGTAATAGTTTTTCCTGCTGCGCTGACATAAACAGCAGTGTTTACTGTAGCCGTTAAAGATGAAGCTGTAACCGTAGTAGTTATGCCTACTGAAATAGGAACCGAAGCTAACTTGGCTGCTGTTATTGCTAGGTTTGCTATCTTTGCTGTAGTTACTGCAAGGTTTGCTATCTTTGCTGTAGTTACCGCAAGGTCTGCAAGTTTAGGCGTAGTTACTGCAAGGTTTGCAAGTTTAGGAGTAGTTACTGATCCGTCTGCTGGCACATTAACTATGGTTTCTATAAACGCTGCTAACACCATCTCAATAGCAGAGTTAAGAGGAGGAGCCTGACTAAAGGTAACTACCTTTCCTAATGTGGAGTAAGTAGACTTTGACTGATACACACCGTCAATATATATAAATACGTTATTCTCAATGCCAGCTTCAGGCATAGTGAAGGCTGTAGTAGCACCATTACCTGTAAAGGAATAGACATTTAAATCTGTAGTGTCAGCAGCATTAACTTCACCCTCTACCAACGCTCTTGTCTCAACAGATGCATTCAGGGGAGGGGCTTCATAAAAGGTTAGGTTGTTACCCGATACTGTGTAAGACGATACCTGCTGCATAATACCGTCAATGGTAATCTGCAATAAGCTAGGGCTAGTAGGTGCGCTAGTCAGTGTAAAGGTAGTAGTTGTGCCATTGCCTGTAAACACATTAACATCAAGTGTCTTTAGTTCTCCCTCTACATAGTCCTTAACAAACACAGCACCAGCAGAATCGAATGTAAGCAGCTTATTAGCGCGAGTAGCAGCAACTGGTAGAACCATATTGATTGTGCTGGGATCAGCGTTAGGCATCCTTACAGAGCGATCTGTGCTGGTTATACCCTGCTGTAGTGCTAACCACAGTGCATCAAAGTCCCCGTTAACGTCTAGGGCTAGGAAGTCACCGCTGTTCTGGTAGTTAGTAGTACGCGCCAAATCCATATCTAAGTAGACAGATATCTTGTCGTTAAGAGTAGCGCCTGTAGTTAAGGTTACATTACCACCGTATGAACCTATGCCACTCAGGGTGTATTTAGACCCCAGCGATAAAGCTACGCCATTCTGCAATACCTTTATATCGCCTTCAGCTAAAGCCGTAAACGTATACGGGAATACTGTCTGCCCACTTGAGGCAATAAAGTCATCCCTAGTTGTTGCTGCTGTTACTGTCATTTCTGCACCCCAATAATTGTGCTAATTATACTACATTCGAGTTTATAGATCATTCAGTTAAAGCCTCTACTGGAGTCTCGCCTGGCGCCCACCAATAACCCTGTCCAAATTCTTTCTGTCGTTTACTTCTAATGCTGTTTAAATTGGATTGATACGCTGGATCAGCCATAAGCCTAATGTTGTCAAACATAGAGTTAGTAAATAGCTGTATTTGCCACGGATCAGGTGCAATATCTTTTACAAACTTAGCAGCTTCGCCTAGTACATTAGTCTCTTCACCTAATACAGCCTCTCTAATGTTACCAATTGTTAACTTAAAGGTATCATTAGTTAAACTAGCCATTGGCCCCATTAAAGTTTCTACAAATCCGCGACCATATTTGTTTACATCAGACATAATATAATCAGCAAATAAACTTCCAGAACCACCTTGTACAAACGCTGTTGCCCAATCTTTGCTTTCATCCATAGGTCTTGGCTCTCGGCCCGCAGCTAGGTCTTTAATCTGTAATGCAAATGCGCCCATCAATGTAGTGCTAACGGCTAATGAACCTAAATAAGCCATGCGCCCTCCCATAGATTGTTGCGTAAATCCTCGCATTAAATGCGTTGTCATCATAGTAATAGGGAATGATTTAATCATCATTACAGAACGAGCAACCTGACCAGCAACAGTGCCTCTTTCAGTACCACCTGTAGCTAAAGCTCTTACTCTTGCATCAGGAGTAGGTACAGCGTAGTCAGTCTCAGACAGAATCATACTGTGAAACTTCATGCTATTGTCTTTTGTAAGGTCAGCAAATTTAGAACCTTGCAAATCTAAAGTGTCTGAAACCCTAAACCCATCCCAATCTTCTTTAGTAATTTGATAGTTTTCAAATATCTTGCGCATAGACGGATCAAGTTCATCAAACTGCTTATTAAAGTTGTTAGCCAGTAATGCTGAATACTCCATGCCAAATGCTTTACGCCCTGATTCAGTCCAAGATTCTAAACCTGAAAATCTAAGCACAGCTTCTGCTGTCTTTGCACTTGCTCCAGTACCGTAAGTATCTGAAAATCTGTTAGCAGCATGGGCGCGACCAATCCAAGTGTTAAAGATTAGACCCATTTGAGCAGCCATAATGCGATCAGCTTCATTAGCAGGATTCATTAAACTTAACTGTCTTTTCCATACCTTAGTAGCAGACATATTGTTGTAATTAGCTGTTAGAGCTACAGTAGCAATGTCAGTAACAGACGCTAAAGCTGCACCACTAAGTTTAGACGCAACTTGTAAGTTACGCACAAACTGCATGCCATCAGCTAATGTTGTTAATTGACCGTTGTTAATGTCGCCACTAATAGTTTTATATACAGCATCAGCAGTAGCTAAGTTCTTTTCCTTAACTGGCTTGCCTCTTTCAATTTGTATTTTTTGTGCTTCTCGTTTAAGAATTTCGTATGTTTGTTTAGGGTTAGTTCCAAAAATCTGCATTAACGCTATGTCGTTACTCCGGGCGCTAATATGATCTGTTAAGGTAGTTAAGATGTCACCTTTGCCAAATTCATTTTGATATTCCATCCATGATTCAGCATCTTTAAAATACAAAAATCTTTGCTCAGAACCTTTTCTAGATAACTTAGCACCCATGTTAGGGACACTAAAATCTTTAATTTTATTTAACCCACCAGTAGTAATGCTTTCATAGACTTCTTTTAAACCTGCTTCAAAATTTGCGTCTGATAGCTGGCGGCCTTGATCGTCAACCATAAGCTCACGATTTAGTTTGCCGTCTAATTTGGCTCTCCATACTGAGTATGTTGCTTTTTTAACTCTTCGTAAATCATGCGATTGAGGTAATAACCAATTTTCATTCTTAGAAATGCTACCGCCATTGCGATTAAAATCAGCATTCATATCATCAACTATTTCTAGCCAATCTTTTGCTGCCTTATTGATGTCAGCATTATTAGACTGCTTACCATACAATGCGCCTATAAAAGCTTTTAAGCTATCTTCATCTTGAGATAAGCCAAACATTCTAGTTCTAAAAATAGATAAAGTTTCAGCAAATTTAGCGTTGTATTTGTTGGTATACACCGCAGATAGCATGTCTACATTTTGGTAAGTACCTTTGCCTGAAATGTCTTTTACCATAAACGCCATTAACCCTGTCATAGCATTACCTGACTTGTGGGTTAATATGCCATCAAAGCCTTTTGCTATTCTAATAGCCTGTATAGCAGCTTCTCTTTTTTCTCTTGTAATATTTTTAACAAGGTTTGAAATAGCATCTTCTGGGCTTTCTTCTGCTAGTATCTGTTGCCCAAGCTTAGTAGTTATGCGGCCAGCTTGTACTGCTGTATCAATACATTTACTGTAATTACTATGTACAGCATCAAGGTTTTTAGTTTTAGGTTCTTTAGCTTTAGCTTGATTAACACTTTTAGATTCAAGGCTTTCTATGCCTAGATCTAAGCCAGCTTGTTTAGACCTACCTTGAGTAGCTCCAGAAGTAACAGCAGCGTTAGATGACTCTATACCTGCATTTAAACTTACTTGTTCTCTAGGTGACTTAGCCAATGGCACATATCCTCACTGATTCTAGACCTTCAACTTGATCGTCAAAAGTTTTCATATAACTATTTGCGTCAACTAGTTTACCGTCAACATTCATTTCTTTAAGACCTAACGCCTCATAATCAGCCATATCTCTATCGTAATTAGCTGCCAGACCTTCACTGTCTAACTGCTCTCTTTGTAACCCTGTAACAGTAGCTTTAGGCGCAGCAGGTAAATCATTTACAATGTAATCGTCATAGGTTTTAGTTGGCCCAGCCATTTGCTCTGCAAACTTTTGATTAGCTTCTAAAATAGCCATGTCTTTTTTAATGTTTTCTTGGCTAATTCTTTGGTAGTAACCTTGAAAATCTACTTCGTTATCTAATGCTTTTAAGTGTTCAATTTCAACTCTTATGGCTTCAATCCGAGCATCTACTTCTGGGTCTAAAAACTTTTTAGGATCAAAAATAATTTCATTGGTAATATCCATAGCGTCTTGCTTTTGAAAATCTGCATATACACCACCATTTTGTCTAAAATGTTCTGCCAACATATCAAACTTCATGCCGCCTTGTAGACGAAATAAAGGCTTACCCACAACAGGCATTATGTTTAAATCTTTAGGATCAAACCCTTCGGCAATTGCTTGTTTTTTATCTATACCACCAGATTCGGCAATGTCTCTAGCCCAAGTAACATTTTCTTTAGTAGTTGTTACAATTCTTTTTTCTAATTTTTTAACACTAGCAGCAGTTGCAGCAAAAAAAGTTTCATATTCACCCTGCTTAAATCCATCGTAAGCTTCAAGAATATCATCTTCAATTCTTGGGCCTAACTCAGCTTTTTGTGCGGCTAACTGATCGCCCAAGTCTTGTATTATGTTTAATGATTCTTCTTCAATGGTTTTGCCAAACTTAGCTTCTACAGCAGATGCTTTAAATAAACTTTCTTTTCTAGCTTCTAGTTCAATTATCCTTGCAAGGTCAGGTTTTTCAGCTTGGCTCAATACGGATAAGTTTTTATCTATTGATTTAATAGCATCAGAAGCTGGCCTTAATGATACAAACTCTTTAGACTTTTCAGCAACTCGTCTAAAGTAACCAGACAAGCCACCCATAGCACCACCCAAAATGCTGGCACCTACAGCTACACTACCAACAGCAATCAAAGCATCTTGAAACTCATAAGGGGATTGAATGTCATGTTTGTGTTGATACACTAGTGGCTGAATAGCTAACTCAGAAGCTACGCCTACAGCAGCAGCATTACGCCCAGTCATTAATGCATTGCTTAATACGCTCATTCCTTTGTATGCAGTGCCTAGACCTATAGGTAGAGTAGCTACGTTAATAGGATCAAGCATGTATCCTGCCATGCTGCCTAAGAACTGAGCTAGACCACTACCGCGCTCTATTACATCTTGGTTTACTTCTCTGCGTTTTCTCAGTATTTCATTACGTTCGTTGTAAAGTTCTAAATTATTTTTAATTAAACCTGTATCAGAAGACACTCGGTCATAATCAATGCCACCAGTAACGCTAGTGTATGGTTTAAAATTAAATCCTTCGTTACCCATTTTTTTAATTTGGCGATCTCTTTCATTATGACCATCTCTATTTAAAAAACTAGAAATAGACATACCTTCGTCAACTACAAAGTTAAAAGCAGAAAGAGCAGTCGATGAAAAATCAGGCGCAACTAAATACTTGCCTGTTGGTGCAGTTTGATCATACTCACGTTTATCTGTAGGTGACAATATAGGCATTATAAAATGTATCCTTAATTAACAGTCTTGTAAGGAAATCTTTGATAGCTTAACTGTTTTTGTTTTTGCTCGTCTCGCATAGTTTTTATCTTTTTTGCAGTTACATTAAATACTGCTTTTTTGCCATCTTTGGTAGTTAATACAGTGCCGTCTGTTTTATAAACATGGTAATTGCCTATGCCGTCAACAGCTTTTATTCTTCCACCTTTTACAGCGTCTATTGCAGGGTAGTCATATAATGTTCGCATTTCAGGCTCTACTCTCATTCCAGCGCCAAAGCCTTCTCGGTTAAACCCAAAACTAACTCCTTTTGCGGTTATTTCGTCTACGCCCATAGTAGTTAATTCATCTGTAGTCATGGAATTAAAGTATTCATCTAAATCAGTGGCTGCAACACCAGCAGTTAACTGTGTAGGTACACCCCTTACAGTATCAACACCTCCAGTAACAGCCTGTATAGATTGATTCCATTTTGATTCATCAAATTCTCCTGTCCCGCCAGACCCATAGTAATGCATTGTTACAGCATCTAATGTATCTCGATAATCATTAACACCATAAACAATATCAACACCACCTACAGCTTTTGAAAACACCTCCATACTTCTTGTATTATCATCTTTAGAAAATTTAGGAGCTAAATCATTAGCTTTTAAAGTCATTCCTTTAAAGATAGCTTTCATAACATTAGGGTTGCCGCCAGCAGCAGCTTGAGCAAACACACCTTCATCTTTATCTGCAATCTGCCCCCATACCGCAGACCCAGGCCCAAAAAGATTAGATAATGCTGTTAACTCTGTAGTTGTCATATCGCCTATTGCGTTAGATAAAGTTGTAGCTTCTTGATCTGTCAACGGAGAAACAGAAACGCCATAGTGTTTTGTCATTTCAGCGGCTTGTGTTACACGAGCTTGAAAAGCAGATTGATTAACAGCATATTCATCTATGTCGTCAGTTGTTGGGTCATCTCCTAAAATTAAAGGATTAAATTCAACAGTATCGTCTTTAGAAATAATGCCTTGTTGAGTAGCTAAAGTTATTCCATCTTTTCTAGCGGCTGTATTAATTGCGCTGTTTGCGCTTTCTAAGGCAATAAGCTCATCTACATTTTCTAGAGTAGTAGAAGCAACACTTAATAACTCTGCACGTTCTTCAGCAGTTTTTAAAGAAAATACACTTACGTCATTAGCAATGTTAAATTGATCTTCAAACTTTGTGCCTTTAACTAGACCAGCAACTAAAGCCGTCTCTTCGGCAGACACTTGTTTGCCAGCACCTACCGCTGCCATATAGTCGCCTATAACAACAAGCTCTTCTTCACTAGCTACTTGTTTAGATGCTGTTAACCTGCTTTGCATCCTTGTTAAATTTTGAGCAGCCTTAATGCTAAAGTTTCTTCTATCATCTGGAGAGTATCCTGCTGGCAATGGTTTAGATTGCATGTCTTCTACATATTGATTAGCTGCGGCAATGCTGTCATTTTTTGCAATCTTATCAATTTTGTGTAATTCAGTTTGCTCGTATATTCTATTTTTAACTTTTCGTTTTGCACCAGCAGCATCATATTTTGAGTCAGCTACTTTTAGCGCATCTATTTCTGCATATATAAGTTTAATTTCTGATTCAGCAGCTTGTGTATTTCCTTCTCTAGCTAAAGATTCAGCAGCAATGACACCGTTATCAATATTACTATTTATTGTAGTAACATTTGTATTGTGCGTATCAATTTCAAATTGCTGATTAAGTGCTAATTGACCACTTAAAATACGACCTGAAAGAGTTTCATTTAACTGTGCTTGCAGTTCAATAGGAGCGTTGTTAACAGTAGCTTTGCGGTACTCTTCAGCAGCAGCTTGATAAGCAACCGGGTCATCTTTATACGTTGTTTTAAGGTCTGTAATGCGTTGTCGTGCGTCAACATTACGTTGAGACAATTGAGTGTTAATAACAGTATTGTTGTACTGTGAAGAACCCCAAGCCAATGGACTTCTTTTTTCTACAGATGAATAGGTAATAGTCCCATCATCAGCAACTTGACGAGAAGCTTCTGCTGCCTTAATTGCTTGTTCTGGCGCGTCTGCTGCCGCTTTAGCTTTACCTATGCCCACAGCAAGCTGGCCTACCTCTGAAGATAAGCCTGCTAATGCTTTGAATCTATCGCCAACAGTATTGTCTATGCTAGTAGGGGTAAACTTACCGTAAAAGCCAATTGGTTTTTGTGCCATCTTTATTACCCTTTATCCTTTTCGATCTTGAGCAGCATTGTATGCTTGTCCAATTTGTGCAGTACCAGACAGCAATGTACTAGCAGCAGAAAGATTACCTGCACTTTTTGCTGTTGCTCCTTGGCGTTTAAACTGAGCTTGCTTTAACCGAGAGCTTAGACCAGCCATGCCTTCACTAAGACTAGCTTGTTCAGCAGATGCTAAAGCAATACTAGAAGGCGTACCTTCCATGCCTATATTGCCAGCAGCTAAAGCAGCATTGTTAGCAGCTAAGACTTTATTTAGTTCTTGTTTACGCTGTAGCTCAAGAGATTCGGCAGCAATCTTTTCCTCTTCTGCGGCTCGATTCATTTCTATTTGCTGTGCTTTACCAGCGTTTCTCTGTCCCACTGCTGTTGTAACAGTGGAGACAGCAATAGCCGCTACGATTGCCCACATTAAACTTTCTCCGGTTCTAAAATTTGCTTGCCAATTTCTTCTGGGTCTGTAAGGTCTGTAGGATGAAACCCTACCCAGACACAATCAGTTTCTGCATAGATAATGCGTTTAGTACCCGGTATTGTTTCACCAATAAAAGGCGCTTCAATTTCTTGTTCACCAAACTGACTTGATACTTTGCACTTACCTTTCATCACCATGTACATGTGACGAGTCTTATGCAAAGCCCCTACAAGGCAAACACCAGCAGGAATAAACAATTCTCTAGCATACAGGCCATCAGAAAAATGATGCTCTACAGCTAATTCTATAGTGTCGCTAGACTGAAGCATAGACTGAAACTTATAGATGTTGTCTTGAACTGCTAGATTCACGATGATTCTACCTCGTATTCAATAGCCTGTAGGTGTAATGGTGCTGGGTCAGGTATGGTAATTGTCGGAACTACGTCTATACCCCAGCCGTTACCACCATTGTTATCCTGAATAATACCAGTTCTAATCTCAAAAGGTGTGCCTAATGGACTATCTGCTGATTCACCAAAGTTTCTAATAGGCACAGGATTGCCGTCAACGTACACCCCTGCGCTCTCATGCACTCTAATGTTCATGCGTGTGATCTTCTTCTCTCGCATCGCATTGGGCGCAGTCGCGCTTGTAGAGGTGTTTAAAGGCATGGGTACTACCTTCACTACAAAGTTTAATCCAACCTCTAGGTTTAAGTTGCCACTTGATAGTTCTTCAGCAGTTAACGTAATAGTGCCTGTGTTAGACACTGTACGCTTATCCAGGTTGTTGCCATTGCCTATAACGTTCACAATGGCCCCGTTAAGGTGTTGATGCCCTAGAGACACTGTAGTGCTAGACACGTTATTAATTTTAACTGATGCGTCTAATAAATGGTTAAAGCTCCATCGGTCTAAAGAGTACCTAAAGTTAGTACCATCGGTAATGTACCGAGTAACTACATATAGCTCGTTTTTAACTACAGAGGCAGATACTAGTAACCTAGGTATTTCTACATCACCAGTAAAATAGCCGCTTTTAGAATTAATGTAAGACGTAAATCCATTAATGTCCTGCGCTCTTACAGTGTTTAATACAGCGCCATTACCATCTTGGTTAATAATAAAGACCCAGTTAGAGTCTTCTGCTGTAGTGCCTGACAATACTGCTACGTCTTGCGGTACATCAATTAGCTGAGATGATAAGACAGAGATGTCATTAGAGGTATATGCGTCCTCATTAAAGTTAAACACATATTGTCGTAATGTCTTACCATTCTGATCAACAAACAACGTAGCGCCATCTAATGATTTAGCTTCTAAGTAAGACGATCCATGCTGTGTCTGGGATATAATAGACACTGTAGTAGGGGTATTACCTTTAACTAAGAACTCTGCGCCTGTAGTAAACACCTGTAGGCCACGATCAGAGTTAATGTCTACAATCTCTGTTTGACTGCGAGATGTAATGTTAAGAAACATACCTTCATCATCATCGCCTTCTTCAAAGAAGAAATCAAAGAATGATCCTGCTTTAGAAGCAAATAAGCTTTGAGTTTTAGATTTAGCTCCACCTAACCATAAACGGCCTTCGTGGAATGTACCCATCCTTGGGTAACCACGATTCGCACTCCAAACATCTTCTTTTCTAGGTGAACCTTGCTGGTTAACAACAAAAGCAACTGTATTATTTGCGCCTTGAGTATCCGAGGTTGGGAAGCCTGACCATTGCTCAAAATTTTTGGCTGACTCTCCAGATACTTGAATAACAAATGTTGAGTTATTAGAAGACGTAACAGTTACTCCAGAATCCCCAAACACAGGCATGTCTTGTAAATTCCGCTGTACACTGGCTGCTGATGAAGCGGCACTTCCGGTGCGAGTTATGGTTTTGCTTATTACGCCTTCCACATCTATTTGGAATCTATCGCCTTCTGAAAAATTATTTAAAGTCATTGTTGTTTGATAAGTCACCGGAATAGGACTTAAAGCATCGTTATAATCATATTGAGGAACATTAAGATAAGGAATCTCATCAATAGCAAAAGAATCCCCAGTATTAATAATTCTTTGTGACGCATAGTTTTCATGAAACATAAGCATCACGTTTTCAGTTTGGACATCACGAACTTTAGCAATTTCAGTAAACCTGTACGGAATAGACAAATTAGCGACTAGCACAGTCTCTGTAATTGTCTCGTAAGGGATTCGGTAAATAGCTAGGTTGCCAACAGGAGGAGGATTAGTTGCGCTATATGGAGGGGTCGAGGTGCCTCCACCAGTAGCTACGCACAAGTAATGCCTATTGTCTTCTACACTAAAATCAAAAGTTTTAACGTCAGAAAAGCTTAAATTATCATATTGAACATTTAATGCACCTATAGATACATATTGAGTTGCTCCACTCCAAGCAGCAGCTAGGCGAACTAGTCGCACATAAGGCGTAGCTACAGTGTCTGTAATTTTTACTCTTAAAGATTGAGCTTCTGAACTGACAGAAATGCTGCCACGATCAGTCCAAGTAGAGTTATTAGAAGATGTTTGTATTTTAAAAGATGCTGTATTTGCGTTAACAACAGACAATTGAATATTAAGCACATCAATAAACATCATGCCTAAAGTGGTAGCACTCATATCGTAATGAGCAACAACGTACTCGTTAGCATCTATAGCCGAGGTAGTAAGTGTTTTAGTAGCTGGATTAAAATCATTGATATTAGCAACAGTACCGCCTTTAGGCATGGTAGCTGTAAACTGGCTGCTTAAATATGGCCCTATAATGTTAATAGGCTTATCTATATGTTCAGTGCCAGGTCTTCTTTTAACGCC
>Ga0209383_1002056_pt1 | contig 12132 bp, 11 predicted proteins | sample CoawatmetaG02DNA_FD_187510 | JGI IMG/M metagenome (GOLD analysis project Ga0209383, IMG submission 187510) | Marine microbial communities from the West Antarctic Peninsula - Coastal water metaG029-DNA (SPAdes) (version 2) | ecosystem: Environmental > Aquatic > Marine > Coastal ... | reverse complement strand
TTTAGTCGTAGCATATTTAAAGATTATATAAAAAATTATAGAACATATTAATAAAGTGAGACCACCACTACCTCTCATAAATTCACTAGCTTTTAAAATAACTGCAGTTGGTGTGGGTAACGCAACCCCCATGCCCTCATACATTTTGGCAAAAACTGGAACTACTTTTATTAACATAAAAACTGTTACAGTGACTGCCACAGAAAACATAACAACTGGGTATGTTAAAGCACCTTTAATTTTCTTTTTTACTTTTTCTCTTTTTTCAAGAGAATCTACCAATTTTAATAAAAAAGTATCTAATTTACCACTGGCCTCTCCAGCCTTAATTAGATTGATATATACATTATCAAATATTTTAGGATATCTTTCAAAACATTTTGAAAGAGTAACACCACCTTCTAAACTTCTTCTAACATCCTCTATAATTTCCTTCATAGTCGGATGTTCAATTTGATCTCTTAACATCGTTAATACGTTTAGAATAGGCAAGCCAGCCTTAACCATTGTGGCAAACTGTTTAGAAAAAATCATAACATCTTGTGGCTTAACTGCTTTCTTTCCAAATGAAAATCCCTGGCCTTTTTTCTTTTCTTTTTCAATTTTTTTCTTTTTGGTTCTTATAATCTTTGTGATGATTACTTTTTGCTCTTTAAGTTTAAAGTTTGCTTCCTCCAAATTAACAGCTTCAATTTCACCTTCCGTGTAAGTTCCAGCAGAGATTCCTTTGTATGTAAAAGTTTCAGACATTTAATTTACCCTTCTGTGGAAAGAACCCTATCGTATTCTCTAAAATTTAAATCACCTGTTAAAATCATTTCACGTCCCATATCTTGCAAAGTTCTAAAACCTTCTTTAATAGCAATCTCTTTTATCTCGGGTGTAGTTGCTTTTCTTAGAATTGCCTCTTTAATTGGTTTTGAAACACTTAAGATTTCATAGACACCCATTCTACCTTTGTAGCCAGAGTTTTTACATTGATTGCAACCTTCTCCTTTTTGGACTTTTGCTCTTGAAGCTGCCTCAATAGTAAAACCAAATTCTGTTAAAGCTTTAGGTGTAATATCATCATCAGGAACTCTACAATTAGGACATGTTTTTCTTGCTAATCTCTGTGCTAAAATTAAAGTTACCGCAGCACTTATTAAATAGTCTGGTGTTCCCATATTCTGTAATCTAGTAATTGAACTTGGGGCATCATTAGTATGAAGTGTACTAAAAACTAGGTGACCAGTTAATGCAGCCTTAAGTCCAATATCAACCGTTTCTTTATCTCTCATCTCTCCAATCAGAATAATCTCGGGATCTTGTCTTAAAAAAGATCTTAATGCTCTTTGAAAGCTATAACCAATATCATCTTTAATTTGAACCTGTCCTACACCATCTAATTCATACTCAACAGGATCTTCAGCTGTTAAAATATTTAAGTGGGGTTTAGAAACTTCTTTTAAAATACTATACAAAGTAGTTGTCTTTCCTGATCCAGTGGGACCTGTAACTAAAACTAAGCCTTGCGTACCATGAATAGCTTTTCTTAAATTCTTTAAATCCTGCTCTTCAAAATTTAATTGCTCTAAACTAATATCTCCAGCATCTTTGTTTAGAACCCTCATTACAATTCTTTCATTAGTTGCTGTTGGCAAAAGTGATAGTCGTAAGTCGACAACCTTCCCGTCTATTCTAAAAGGAATTGCTCCATCTTGGGGCAAACGTCTCTCAGCAATATCTAATTTTCCCATAATTTTAAACCTTGTAACTACAGCGCCATAATTAGAATGTAAAAATTTAGCAAAGTGGACTTGTTCTGATAAAATTCCATCAGTTCTAAATCTCACTCTTGATGAAAATCTAAATGGCTCTATGTGAATATCTGAACAACCACCTTTAATCGCTTCAGCAACAACTGCTGTACTAAATTTAATTACATCAGACTCGTTTTCAATAGCCTCAATATCTTCCTCTGGTGCTTCTGATAAAAGTTCAGCACTTTCATCTACCTCATAATCAAAAGTTTTAACTTTTTCTTGATTGTTTTGTTGAATTTTTTGGCTTGTAACTTCACCTCCTGCCTCAATTTTTTGAATAAAGTCTGAAATTTGTGAAACTTTAGCACCATGTAGCTCAATTTCCTTTTTTGTAATTGTTTTTAAATTTCTCATCAAACTTAACTTCGAGCTATCTGGAATTGCTATATGTAAAGTATTTGTTTCTACCTTGAAGGGTGCAATAAAATTAATATTAATATAATTTGTCGGCAGAATTGACTTAATTTCATCGGTAATTTCATAAGTTGATAAATCAACAGTTTCCAAAGACTGTTCTTTAGTGAGTAAATCTAATATTTTATCTTCATCTGTTAATTTTAATTCAAAAACTGACTCAAGTTGGGATTTTTCATTTTCAGAGGATAGTTTTTTTATTTCTATTAAATCTTTTCCTGAAATAACATCTTGATCAATTAAAATGTTAATAAGGTTTATTTCAGCATCTCTACTAATTTTTAACATTTTATAAAATTCTTGGTGCTATGAATATGAGTAGCTCCTCTAGCTTATCTTGCTGTTTATTTTGTTTTAACAAATTTCCAATTACAGGTACATTTCCTAATCCAGGAACTTGGCCCTTACCTTTGGTAATGTTTTCAGATTTAATCCCACCAATTACAACAATATCTCCATCCGCAACTAATAATTTAGTAATAATTTCCATTTTAGATATTGGAGGAGTTGTTCCTTGTGATGTATCTGGACTATCATTATTAACTTGTATCTGTAACAAGACATTTCCATCTCCAATTATACTTGGGGTTACTTGAAGTTTTAGAGCAGCCTCTTTAAATGAAGTTGTTGTTGCACCATCGGAAGACTCTTCATATGGAATTTCTTTACCTTGTGTGACTGAAGCAGCCTGATTATTTAATGTAAAAACTTTAGGGTTTGAAATTGTTTCAACAATTCCAAGTTTTTCTAAAGCTGATATTTGAGCTTTTAATACACCAGATCCAGTTCTTTTTAAAATTCCTATTCCACTTGTCGCACTTCCTGGAAAATTTGTTAACATATCTTTTGTTACTGACGCACCTAGTGCAGCTGATGTTTCATCAAGGGTTCCTGCTGATGAAGTACCTAAAATACCTCCAATTTGCTCACCTTGTCTATTATAATATCCACCTAATCTCGTACCTAACTCTTTTTCAAAAGTTGAACTAGCTTTTACAATAAATGCTTCAATTAAAACTTGTTGTGTTTTAATATCAATTTCTTGAAGAACCTTATCAACTGTATCAAGATCTTCTTTTTTACCTCTCACAATAATTGATCTTGTTGCACTTTCTTCAGTAATTCTTATCGATGAAGATGAACTGTCGCCTGTTCCTGTTTGAAATAATGCTTCAATTGTATTTTTTGCAAGTTCTGGTGATATATAATAAAGTCTAAAAATCTCAGAAATGATTGGTTCAACACTATTTTCCATCTCAACTTTATTCTTAACTGCAATAGCTCTTTCTGACTTATAACTTTCTTGTGAAGTTAAAACTGATGGTGAATGAATTCTAATTAAGTTGCTAACAACATCTATATCAGATGCATAATTCTTCATATCTAGTAAAGCTTGAAATGCTTTATCCCATGGCACATCTATTAGCTCAGCACTGATTGCTCCTGCCACCTCATCTCCAACTAGCATATTTACCTCACCAATTTTTCCCATTAAAATCATAGTTTCTTTAAAATCTAAATTTTTAAATTTTAGGGTAATTCGCTGCTTTAATAGAGGATATGAGTTAGGTATCATCAAATAGTTTGTTTGGGCTTCAGAGCTAATAATTTTTCTCTTCTGTCTTATCATGTTTCCATCAACTGGCTTTGGTCCCATCTCAAGTGTTTTAGCAATTTCAGACTGTTTTGCAGTCATGATGTCAGTTTTTATTAATGGAGTATTATGTTTAAAAGGTTTTTTATCATCTATTTTTATCTGTCCTTGCATTTGGGCACAGCCAGTTAAGATTAAACCTAAGATCAACACCAGTGATAAATGAAATATTTTTTTAATATTCATCAGACTCTCTTATTTGTTGATTGAAATCAATAATCATATAAGTGTCATTTTCTTTTTTAAAAATTGCCTCTGTTAGTCTTAAGTCAATTAATTTTATTTTACCCAAATATTGTCCAAGCGTTAGGGTTAAAATTTCCCCTGAAGAGTTTGCTAAACTTATGTAGCTATTGTCCGTACCTGAAATGATTCCAGATAGTTTAAAATTATATAAACTCATCTCATCTCTCTCTTCGCCAGTTTCAACATCAATATTATTATTATTATTATTAGAACCTTCATTGCCAGCAAATGGATCATTAAGAGGAACTTCCTCATCTTCAAGAGCGTCACTTTCTAAATTTTCTGCTATTTCCTTTGCTTTTTTTAATAATTCTTCTTTTTTATTATGGTTATCTGCAATAGCTGCTCCAAAACTTAGGACGAAGAGTATAACGGTTATCTTTTTAAAAAAATTCATCTGGTATTCCCACTATCGTTAATTCACCTGTTGCTGTTATAGCGCCAGTCTCATTTTGTACTACACTAATGCTTTCTTTGTCAAAGTTTAACATTTTATTTGACTTGGCAATATCTCTTTTAAATTTAATATAACCTAAAAAGTTACCTTTTATTTCATATTCGACTGGAATCTTGAAATAAGACACGTCATTTTTATTTAACAAGTCTTCTGGTTGATCTGCAACCCCCTCTTTCAAAACTGGTACTGGTTTCTTTTTTTCTATTTTTGATATAATCAAACCATTTACACCAGCATATCTGCTCAAGCTTTGATACAAACCTTCAACCTCTGCTTTTGAGTGAAACAATGTTGATTGCACTTTATATTCAGGTTCTAGTTTTTTTAGTTTCTTTTTATTTTTAATAATTTCATTTTTAAATTGAACAATTTCATTTTCTTTTAATATTTTATCATCTAATAAAAATTTTTTCTCTTTTACTATTGGGCTTAAAATTGCATAATAAATAATTAGAAAAATTATTATTCCTCCAAAACCAATTCCAAATTTAATTAAAGTTTTTTTATCAAAATTTTGTAGTTTTTCTTTTATATCGCTTACTTTAATATTATTTAAATCCATCTAAATACTCTCCAATACACAGACTACTTTAAAGCCTTTCATTGCTTGTTTGCCTTGCTGATTTCCCTCAGGCAAAGTCATCGTTGCTAAAGACGCCTGAGCAATTAATTTTTTATTATTAAGATTACTAATAAGTTTTAAAATATCTTGATCGCTAAAAGCACCACCCTCAATGATTATTTGACTATTACCATCATATTCAATTGAATTAAATTTAACTCTTTTTGGAACTGCTGAAGCTATTTGAGCCAAAACTCTAAAACTTACTATTTTGTTTGATTTAATACTTCTGCTTATATCCAAAGATTTAACTATTTTTGCAATTTCTCTTTGAATTTTTTTATTTTCAAGGGTTCTGAGCTCATGGGCTTGTAAAACATCGTCATAATCAACCAACTTATTATTGTATGTTTTTATATTCCAAAATGACAGCCCAAATAATAAAATATAAATTATACTTACAACGCCAATAACTCCCTTGAATGCAAAATTTGAAAAAACTTTTGCTTTTTTTTTAGCAATCATGTTATCTCTATTAGGCAACAAGTTAATATTCTTGACTGCTGTTACAAATTTAAAGTATCCAAATACGTCTAGCTTTCTAAAAGCTAAACCAATCACGGTAGCAAAATAAGATCTATTATCAAATTTAATATTTTCCTCTAATTGAGCAGGCACCTTGATATCCTTTATAGGATCAAATAAATTAAATCCTGTATTAACTAAATTTTTTCTAAAACTTGCAAGATAAGTTTCAACATTACTTAAATTCGAAACAACTTTTAAATTCCTAATTCTTTTTTCATATTTAGTTTCAAAATCTTGAATTGCTTGCTTAACTTGAGTTGTATATCTTCTAACCAGGGCATCCATTTCTTCCTGGTTATCTGAGTTTTGTAAAGTAACTCTATCTTGTGATCGAAGAAAAATATCAGTTATAATTGGATTGCTTTCATGTAAGATCATAATATAATTTTCATCAAGCCCAAACTCTAATACAGCCGTTAAATTACTTTCTTCAATTGATCCTGCTATTTGATTGGTTTGATCAATGGCTGACTTTAATGCAAAACATTTAACATCAATAATTACTGCATTAAGGCCGCCTTTTTTTATAATTGCGGTATAACTATTTATGTCTGAAAGTTTAGATGCTACAAAAAGAATTTCCATTGTATTCGCAGTATTGTTTCTATTAATAACTTGATGAAAAATAGAATAATCATTTAAATTATCAGTTAATTGTACCAAGTTCTCCCAAAGTGAATCTGATCCAATTGCGGTACCCAATTCTTCATCTGTCATTAATGGTGCAGTGATAACTCTTATGATTGCGCTGGTAACTGGGATCGCAATAGCTGCATTTGTAGTGGTAATTTTTGATCTTTGTAGTGCTATTTTTAATTCGTCTCCAATTTTATCTTGATTGTCTAAAACTGAAGTATTTTCATCCAAATTTTTAATCTCATGAACAAAAAATTTATCCAAAACCCATTGATTAGATTTATTAGAACTTAATTGAGCCAATCTAATTTCAGTGGTAGTAAGCTCAACACCTACAATTTCTTCTCCTTGAATCGCAGATTTACCTAATCTATTTTTTAAAAATTTATCGAAAAAACTATTTTTCTTTTTTTCAGTAGATTGAGGCTTTAGTTCTGCAGTGTTAGAGTTTTTAGCTTTTTTTTTAAATAAGTTTAATAAATTTTTCATGTAATATGATGTAAAATCCTATCATTATAATATTTTTAACATTAATCAACTATTACTCGAACTACACCTAGTTAATATGATTTTAATTAAAATAAAAGTATTAAATAGTTTTTTTTTCTATAATAGATAATGTTATGTTTGAAAAACTAGAGCAACTAGCAAAAGATAATAAAAAAATTTCTGATTTTCACCTTCGTGCAGGTTCTACTATGGCCTACAGACAAACTGGTGAAATTGTAAAAGTACCAGACACGCAAGTGACAGCACAAGATCTTAAAGATTTAATTTCTATGAACTGTAATGAATCTGAAGCTGAGCGTTTTGATAAAACACACGAACTTGATTCAGCAGTCATGTTAAGTGGGTTAAGATTTAGAGCAAATTTTTACAAAACAATTAATGGACCTGCTGCAGTACTAAGAAGAGTTGAAAGTAAAATTCCAGACATGGATGATTTTAATTTACCTCAAGCTCTTTACGATATTGTTGATTTTCATAAAGGTCTAGTTTTAGTCACTGGACCTACTGGTTCAGGAAAATCGACAACACTTGCTGCAATTATTAATGAAATAAATAAGACGAGAACATCAAATATAATTACTGTTGAAGATCCAGTAGAATTTATTCACAAAGATAATAAAAGTATTATTTCGCACAGAGAAGTTGGAAAACAAACTCAATCATTTGGTGCTGCATTAAGAGCAGCCTTAAGAGAAGACCCAGATGTAATTCTTGTGGGAGAGATGAGGGACCTAGAAACCGTTAGTCTTGCCTTAACCGCAGCTGAAACGGGTCACTTAGTGTTTGGCACTCTACATACTAGTGGTGCTCCAAGTACAATTAATAGAATAATTGACGTATTCCCTCCAGAACAACAAGAGCAAATACGTGCACAGATTTCTACATCTTTAAAAATGGTAGTCACACAGAGATTGCTCAAAACTAAAGATGGTCAAGGTAGAGTTGGTGCATTTGAAGTAATGAAATGTACACCTCCAATTCAAAACTTAATTAGAGAAGCAAAAATTCATCAAATTCCAAGTATAATGCAAACTGGAGTTAGAGATGGAATGGTTACAATGGAAAAATCTTTAGAGGAACTAGTTAACTCAGGTAAAATAGATCCAGGTGCAGCAAAATCAGGACATTAAGGGTTTTTCTCTTTTAGAATTATTAGTTGTTATAGCTTTAATAGGTATAATATCTGGAGCTGCGTATCCAAATTTTTCATCATGGCAACAAGAAAGAAAAGTAAGAGTTGCAACTGAAAAAGTTTCTAACATGATTTCAAACTTAAGTACTCAAGTTAGCAGAGGATCTTATGCTTACACGCAGCTTATGATAAAACCAATTTCTGGAAAAAGCCCAGTTTTTTTTACGAAAGGTATGCGTAATTCTACTTTTACAAATATTATTAATCAGGGAAACAAACCTGATTGTAAAATTACAAAAATAGGTACTTGGGATAATATTAGTGGTCAAACCACTTCTATCGATGGAGATGCATACAGTGGATATATTGAGTATTATAATCCAGAGGCTGGTATAGATAATTCAGAAATTTCTGTTCAGTTCTCGCAAGAATCTGCAGTTTGTTTTGGTAGGTCTGGAAACTATTATAAGCCGATGGGTGCTCTTGCAAAAGCCGTAAACTCAAATCAAAAAATTGAAGGCTTGGATACTCCAAACTATATTATAATTTGTACCAAAGGAAATGCTGAAAAAGCAGGAAAAAGTCTAACTAATTCATCAGGGTCATGTCCAAGAGGGGGAAGTACACTAGAAAAACCTGCTTATTTGATTAAATGGTCAAGATTTGGCAATATCAGTAAATATAAATGGACAATAAATTCAAAAACAAAAAATGGCACTTGGGAAAGACAATAAAAAATTTATAGAAAAAGGCCTAACATTAATTGAGGCTTTAATTTCAACTGCTATAGTTGGCATTGGTTTTATTGCTGTTTTTCAAATGGTAAATTATTCTGTTCAATCAATTGGCGTCTCGGGAGACAGAACAAAAGTAAGTTACTTATCTTCTATGATAGTTGAAGACTTAATTGGTGATAGCTCCACTAATAAAGGAAGTAAAAAAATGTACAAACATTTGGCTGATCAAACAAACTCTAACTCATTTGCTTGGAAAATCGATAGCTGCAATGCAGTTAGTGGTTCAACTTATAACAACAATACTGATGCCTATGACAACAAGTCTAATAGATGGCAGCATAGAATGGCTCCAGGCAAAAATTTAAAATGCAGAACTGGTGATGTAAAAAATTTAAAAGTTTACGAGATATGCAAAGATAATGTTAAAGTTGATGGAAAAGTCAGGGCTGCTTGTTATCATAATAATGATACTGCTTTTGACAAAATTTATATTGGCAGAACAGAAATTAAAATTAATAAGGGTTCTAAAAAAAAGTTTCTTTATTTTCAAATTAAGTGATGAAGCATAAATTTTCAAAAATTACTGGAGCTACTTTAGTAGAAATTTTAATTGGGATTGTAATTTCAGTTTTAATGATGGCGGCAATATTTACTTCTTATAGCGCAATTAACAATACCTACTCCCAGGTAATTGATAAAGCAAAAATCAGTCAAACAGGCAGAAGTATAATGGGTATGTTGATAAGAGATATTCGAATTGCAGGTTTTAAACACTTTGATGATACCAGTAAAGCACCATCGGATTATATTCCAATCTTGATTACCAAAAATTCTGGTGGATGTGACAAACTACAATTGATGTATGCAGATAGAAGGTATAATCCAAAAACATCCCCCCCAACCTACACCTATGTTACATATAAAATAACTTATGAATGCAAAGCATCCAACATTGTAGATAAAAAAACTACGCAAAAAATTAGTGCTTTTGCAGTTTATAAATCAAAATCAAAATGGAACGGTTCATCATGGCAGCAGGCATCAACGTCAACAGATGATTTTCTCTATAACAATGAATTAGTTGTAGATCATGTTCAGGATTTAATTTTTAACCCTTTGGATAAAAATGGCAAACTCATGAGCCCTACTCCAAACAATTTAAATACTAGCAATAAAATCAAAGTGATCGACATTGCTTTTTCAACAAGGTCTCAAGGAGAATTTTTTAAAAAAAATAAAAAAAAAACTGTTTACTCTCTTGGTAGTAAGGGTGATACAAATTTTACAGATAAATTTTTAAGAGAGACAATAGTGGTAACGGCTCATACCAGAAATACAGGTTTAGAATGATAAACCATTCAGAAAAAGGTTTCACAATGGTTTTGTCTCTAGTGCTCCTGCTAGCAATGTCACTTATGGGTGGTGCTTTAATATTGATTTCATCTAATGACCATCAAAGCAATAATACCAGTGATAAATATCAACAAACATTTTATGCAGCAGAAATGGCTTTGCTTGAGGGAGAAAAATACTTGTTAAATGAAAAAATTGGACCATGGAATTTAAGTACAAAAGCTAGAGATTTAAGTAAAAAAAATCTACCTGAAATACATGCCTCAAAGTTTACCGGAACATTGACAGCAGCTAATTATACTAAAGGTGCTACATTTAAATTTGAAAATTCAGCAACAAGATCTAATAATAAAAAAATCGCGGATACAGCTGCTAGATGTTTTAATAGCTTTCCAGAATCAAATAGAGGAAATATATATCTAGCCAAAGATTCAAGTGGGGCAATGATGGCTAAAAGTTTTAATCTTGGGATTTTTTTAGAAAATAGTATTGGTAAACCTGCTAAACGTAAATCAACAGTATCAGATGAACAACTTGAAACAACTAGGCTTAAAAATTATTTTTATGAATTCTTTATAGAGCGTATTGGAGCGGCAACATTCAAAGGATTTGGCCAAAGTGTCAAAAAAAAAAGTTCAGATGCATCTAAAAGTGGTATTGCCTATAGGGTTTATGCTTGTGGTCTTTATATAGATACTAATAGTACTGGCAAAATCTTAGATGAAATGATCGTTCCTATTGAAAGTATAGTTATATTGCCTCAAAATTAAAAAAGGCACCCTTTTAGATAAATACGACTATTTATATTTTCACAAATTTAGTAAATACAGTAATATAATTTTATGAATTTAATAAAAAATTTTCTTTATATCTTAATATTAATTTTTTTTACTTTTACAGCAAACGCGTCTTGCAAGTTCGATCTAGAATTTGGTGATGATTTTTCTAAAATTGAAAATAAATATGGCCCTGCTCTACCGGCTATGTTTCCTGAAATTAAAATACTGCCCATTCAGGCAATTGAAATTTGCCCTAATGAAAGATTAAAAGATATTGCAGCAGAATATAGATTTTTAAATAATAAATTAGCTGCTATTAATCTTGTGGCGCTGAATGATGAAAATAACTCAGCTTCTAATAAATTAATATTAATGAAGTATGCTAAAAGAAATTATGGTCAGTTTGATACGGGACAAAATGAAAAAGATTTTCGAGGCTACCACGTTTTTGAAAAAGGAGGATATTTTGTAGTTTATCAAAAAACAATTGGTGAAAATAATATAATAAATGAAGAAATTTATATTTCCAATAATGAGTATGACAAATTACTAGGAAAATTTTATAACAATAAAGAAGAAGAGCAATTCAAAGATATAATAAAAAACAATGAAAATTAAAAATTTAATAATTAGTTTTGTAATATTTATTTTTTGTTTAATTAATAATTCATTTGCTAAAACATTACCTCCAGGCACAGGAACGCAAGCTGACGTTCCATCAAATGTTTTGATATTGCTTGATAAATCAGGAAGTATGGGGTGGAGAATGAGTAGTGCTCAATCAGTCAATTATCCTATGCAATCAACAACTGATAGTTCAGGTAATATTTTCGTATCTCAATATTATACTTATGGTATTAAAAAATTTACTTATGCAGACAAAAAGATAGACACCAGCTGGGGAGACGGTGGTGTTCATAAAGGACGAACTAATTCTAGTCAGTGCAGAGTTTATTATAATTATGGAGGAGTAAAAATTCAAAATGGTATAATTTATGTACCTAGTTACTATGATAGAAAAATTAGAATGATCAGACAATCTGATGGAGCTTGTCTTGGATCCATCAATATAGGTCAATATATTAGAGGTTTTGATATTCATACAATATCAGGAACTGCTCATCTTTTTGCATTACATTCTGGTGGAGTTTACACACGTAACTTATCAAACAATGTTAGCAAAACTTGTCCACATGGTAACAATAGCTATCTAAGAAATACTTTTGCTGCCGCTGCTAGTGGTAATTATCTGTACACAT
>Ga0209383_1002055_pt1 | contig 12133 bp, 8 predicted proteins | sample CoawatmetaG02DNA_FD_187510 | JGI IMG/M metagenome (GOLD analysis project Ga0209383, IMG submission 187510) | Marine microbial communities from the West Antarctic Peninsula - Coastal water metaG029-DNA (SPAdes) (version 2) | ecosystem: Environmental > Aquatic > Marine > Coastal ... | reverse complement strand
TAAAAGGTGCAAAAGGATTACTAGTAAATATTACTGGTGGTAAGGATCTTAAACTTTTTGAAGTTGATGAAGTTGTTAATAAAATAAGAGCTGAAGTAGATCCAGAAGCTGAAGTAATTATTGGTGCAATTACATCTGGAGACCTTGATGGAAAAATCAGAGTATCAATTGTTGCAACAGCATTAGATGGTCAACAACCAGAAAGTAAATCTGTAATCAATATGGTTCACAGAATACAAAATAGAAACCCTGGTTATTCAGATTTTAACAGTGCAAGTTCTGCCCAATCGTTTAACTTTTCACCTACAATGACTAGCCCCATTTCACATGGAGCAAATGCATTAAAGTTAGAAAATGAAATAATTGCAGAGCCAGTTACAAACACTGCATCATCGGAAATGATGAATGAGCAAACTGCTACTAATCAAGAGACTGAAAGTATTGTTGAAAATAATCAATCAAATGATTATGAGCAATCTTTTTCAGAGGAAGCACTTACAGCCGCACAACCTGAAGAAAATAACCCAATAGAGGAAGAACATGTTTCTAATGGACTTGAAAACTTTGGTGTAGAAGGTGAAGACGCTCCAGATCTATTTAGTTCGGATAGTGCAACTTCAGAGACAGAAGGATTTTTATCAACTGAAACTTCAGAAAATACTTCAGAAGATGATGATCTAGAAATTCCGGCATTTTTAAGAAGACAAAAAAATTAATGGTCTTCAAAAAAATAAATGATAGCTACCATAATACCAGATGTGAGAAATCATTATCCGGTATTGCTAAGTGAAATAATTAGAATTATTACCCCTCAATATGGTGGCACATTTATTGACTGTACCTTCGGTCAAGGCGGATACACAAAAAAAATACTAAAATTCCCAGCAACAAAAGTAATTGCATTAGATAGAGATTCTGAGAGTTCTAAAAAAGCTCAAGAACTTCAAAATAGTTTTGAAGATAGGCTGTTATTTAAAAATATCAAATTTAGTCAATTAAATAATCTAAAGTTAAAGGATGAAAATATCAAAGCTGTAATTTTTGATTTAGGGTATTCATTGAATCAGATTAAAGACCCAAAAAAAGGTCTTTCATTTGATACTATAGGCGAACTTAATATGAAAATGGGGATAAATGATTTTTCAGCAAAAGAAGCAATTAATCAATTAGATGAAAAAGAGCTAACAAAGATATTTAAATATTTTGGTGATGAAGCAGACAGTAAAAGAATAGCACACAATATTGTTGAAGACAGATCCAAAAGAGAAATCACAACAGAAGAGTTAGTTAGAATTATAGAGTCTTCGAAAAGAAAAAGAAATTATAAGACACATAGTGCAACTAAAATTTTCCAAGCATTAAGAATATTTGTAAATAAAGAAATTAGTGAACTAATTTATGGATTAATTAATGCAGCTAAAGTTGTTAAAAAAGATGGTGTTATTGCAGTTGTAACATTTCATTCGTTAGAAGATAAAATTGTTAAATACTTTTTTAAAAGTTTATCTGAAAATAAAAGTGTCTCAAGACATATGCCAAAAACTGAAGAAAAATTAAATTTATTTAGATCTGTTATAAAAAAACCAATAGTACCAAGTGATAAAGAAATTAGAGAAAATCCACCCTCTAGATCAGCCAAGTTACGATATGTAGTTAAAAAAGAAGACTTTTTCGATTTTGAAACAGATATTTTGGATAAATTTAAAAATTTAATTGACATTGAGAATTTGTCAAAAAAACTATGAAACAATTAGTTTTAGTTGTTATTTTGGTATTAATACTGATCACATCACTTGTTAAGAATTCCACAAAAGAAATAGAAGATCAAATTTTTGTAATCAATGAAAACACAAGACCATTAAAATCAGAACTCGAAGATGTACTGCTTGAGTTTAATTATTTGAGCTCTCCTGAAAAACTAGTTCAGTATCAGACGCAATATTTTGAAAAAGATTTAATTAAAATTGAAATTATGAATATTAAAGAAATCATTGAAAACAATGAAACTTTAGAAATAAACGACTTAATCAGCAAAAATAGCAATGAATAATAAAAAAAATATTATTCTAGAAGAATATGAAAATGAATTTTCATATAAAAAAAGTAAAACTAATTTAGATATACAGTTTAATAGAATAGCCTTTATTTTTTTTGTTTTTTTAATGATTTCAGTAATTTATTCAATACAATTGCTTCATTTAGGCTCGTTAAAAGCAGAAAATAACAAGGAATTCTTAACTATAAACAAAAACCATAGAGCAGACATACTTGATAGGAATGGAAATTATTTAGTTAAAACAGTTAAGTCGATAGATATTGGTATTAATCCTATTGAGGTAATTGATAAAAAAAAACTATTAATTAATTTACAGTTAATATTCCCAGATAAAAACTATGCAGAGATTACTAAGAAGCTTAAAAAAAATAAATTCTTTTATTTTGAAAAAAAAATATCTTCTGACAATTATGAAAAAATTATGTTACTTGGTGATAAATCAATTAAATCAGAAGAAAAATTAACTAGAATTTATCCTCAAAAAAATCTCTTTAGTCATATTATTGGTCAAATAGATGATGACAATAAAGGTATATCAGGACTTGAAAAATCCTTTAATGAAAAATTAAAACAAACAAACGAACCACTTAAATTAACAGTAGATACTGACATACAATTTTTAATTAGAGAAGAATTGGTAAAGTTTCAATCTGTATTTAGAAGCAAAGGTAGTACAGCAATTTTGATGAATGTTAATAATGGAGAAATTATATCTATGGTTTCATATCCAGATTTTGATCTTAATAAAAGAGAAAAGATAGTGGATCTCAAATTTATTAATAGAGCAACAAAAGGAGTGTATGAGTTGGGCTCGGTATTTAAAACTTTTACAGTAGCAGCTGGATTAGAAGAAGGTTTAATTAATACTGACACAGAATTTTTAAATTTAGAAAAAAAACTACAATGTGGAAAAAGTAGCATATCTGAATATGATAACAAAATACCATCCGATCTTACTGTAGAACAAATTTTAATTAGGTCTGGAAACATAGGATCTGTAAGAATTGGACAAAAACTAGAAATTATTAAATTAAAAGCTTTTTTAGAAAAAATTGGAATCCTAAGTAAAATAAATTTTGACATAGAGGAGGTTGGAGAGCCCATTCCATTTAAATGGGGAAAATGTAAGCTTGCGACTGTATCATTTGGGCATGGAATAACTACAACCCCATTACAGTTGGCAAAAGCTTATGCAATAATATCAAACGGTGGTTTTGCTGTTGAGCCCAGCTTAATAAAAAGTGAATTAAAAAATAATCAGCAAAAAAAAAGAATAATCAAAGCTGGTATTTCAGAGAAAATAAACCCGATACTTAGAAAAATTGTAACTACCAAAGAAGGTACAGCGGGACTTGTAAACATTGAAGGTTATGAAGTTGGTGGAAAAACCGGAACTGCTCAAAAAACAATAGTAGGTGGTTATTCTAAAGCAAAAGTTAATACATTTGCAGGCATTTTTCCCACTTCTAATCCTAAATATGTGCTGATAGTTCTACTCGATGAGCCGAAAACATCATCAGATTACGTATATGAATATAAAAATAAAAAAGGTTCATACAAAGGAACCCCATTTAATACAGCAGGGTGGACATCTGTTGAGGTGGCAGGAAAAATCATAGAAAAAATTGGTCCTATTCTAGCCACAAAATATATAGAAAATTAAAATTATATGTTGATAGGTGGTTTTCTTAAAAATACTAAAAAGGAATTTAGGAATCGTTATTTTTCTGGTCTAAGTTTTAACAGCGCAGATTGTAAAAAAGATTATATTTTTTTTGCAATTAAAGGAACAAAGTCGGATGGAGGTAAATTCATTAATGAAGCTATTAAAAAAGGTGCAACAATAATTATTTCAAAGAAAAAATTTGAAGGCATAAAAAATAAAGTATTATTTTTAAGATCCAAAAATGTTAGAAAATTATTATCAGAATTATCGTATAAGATAAAAAAAAATAGACCTAAAAATTTAATTGCTGTAACAGGAACAAATGGAAAATCATCAATTGCAGATTTTTATTTTCAACTACTCAACTTAAGTAAGAAAAAAGTAGCTTCTATTGGAACATTAGGAATTAAGACAAAAAATAATTTAAAGAAGATTTCTAATACCACACTAGATTCAATTGAGTTAAGCAAAATATTAAATGACTTAAAAAAACAAAGAATTGACAATGTTATATTAGAAGCTTCTAGTCATGGACTAAAGCAAAATAGACTTGATGGCTTGAAATTTAATACTGCAATTTTTACAAATTTATCTCATGATCATTTAGATTATCATAAAACATTTAATGATTACCTTAAATCAAAATTGTATCTATTTGAGAAACTATTAAAACCTAGAGGAAGCATCATTACCGATAGTAAGATTCCGGAATATAAAGATTTAAAAAAAATATCGCTAAATAATAAATTTAATCTTCAGGTTTTATCAAAAAGTAATAATGGAATAGATATTTATTCACATCAATTTAAGAGTGATAAACAAATAATTGAAATTACACACAATAAAAAACATTATAAATTAAAAACAGACTTAATTGGTAAAATTCAATTAAAAAACTTATTTATGGCAATGCTTGCTGCTAAAAAAAGTAATCTAAAATTTGATGAAATAATGAAATTAGCCTCAAGGGTAAAATCAGTAAGTGGTAGGTTTGAAAAAATTGGAACTTTAAAAAATAAATCAAAAGTTATTTTAGATTATGCCCATACACCCGATGCACTAAATACTTGTTTGTCTAATTTGAAAGAACAATTTGAAAATAAAAGAATCCTCATTGTATTTGGATGCGGTGGTAATAGAGATAAAGACAAGAGACCCATGATGGGAAAAATAGCCAATCAATATTGTGACAGAGTTTATTTAACAGACGATAATCCAAGAGATGAAAATCCAAAAAAGATAAGATTAGCTATTAAAAAAACCATTGATAAATCAAAAGTTTTTGAGATTTCAAACAGGTCTAAAGCTATTCATGAGGCTATATTTGATTTAAATACTGGCGATATTTTAGTTATTGCAGGCAAAGGTCATGAACAGACGCAAGATTATGGAAAGTTTGTAAATAAATTTTCTGACAGATTAGAAATACTAAAAAATATTAAATTAAAAAATAAAATTCTTTCAACTAATCTTAAAATAAATATCTTAAAAGAGATTAGCAACTCTCCTCAAATTAATCCTAAGATAAAAACAAGTAATGCATCAATTAATTCTAAAAAAATAAATAAAAATGACATATTCTTTGCAATAAAAGGAAATAATAAAGATGGAAACTTATATGTTAACGAGGCTTTTCAAAATGGTGCATCACTAGTAATAGCTAATAATCAAACAAAATCTAAAAAAAAAATTATAGTAAATAATACGTTGCAGCTTTTAACATATGCATCAGCAAAATTAAGAGAAAATTTATCTAGTAAAATTATATCTATAACTGGTAGTTGTGGAAAAACCTCACTTAAAGAATTGTTAGGAAAAACTTTAAGTAAGATTAGTAATGTAACTTATTCTCCAAAATCTTTTAATAATAAATTTGGGGTACCGTTAAGTTTATTTAATTTAAGAGAAAATGACGAATTTGGCATTTTTGAAATTGGAATGGATAAAAAGGGTGAGATTGATTATTTATCAAAAATAATCAAACCTGATGTTGGTGTTATTACAAATGTTTCCTATGCACATATTAAGAATTTTAAAAATATTCATCAAGTAGCTTTAGCAAAGTCAGAAATTATTGATAATATAAAAACAAATGGATATTGTGTTTTAAATCAAGATGACAAATTTTATAATTTGCATAAAAAAATTGCTAATAAAAGGAACATAAATATTTTTACATTTAGTTTAAAAAATAAATTAGCAAATATTTTTATAAAAAAGATAACTAAAGAAAAATATAAATATAAAATATTTGTAAATATTAATAAAAAACAAAGCTATTTTTATGTAAGATCAATTTTTGAAAATAATTTAAAAAATTTATTAGCAGCAATTGCAATTATATCAATTTTTAAAGATACACAAAAATTAGATAAAAATATATTTTTTGATTATGAAATAGCAAAAGGTCGTGGAGATATAACAAGAGTTAAATTAAATAAAAAAAATATTAATATTGTAGATGAAAGTTATAACTCTAATCCGTTATCATTAAAGTCTGCTATAAAAAATTTTGATGAATTAAAAATTGATAACTCTAAAAAAAAATTAATACTGGGTGATATGTTAGAATTAGGAAGTTATTCAAAGAAGCTACACCTAGAAGCTGGTAAAGATATTAACAAAACTTCTCTTAAAAATATTAATGTAGTGGGCAAACATATTTTACACACTTATAAAAACCTTGATAAGCACCGCAGAGGTGTCATTTTGAAAGATAAGTCTAAAATAATTGATTTGATTAAAAATGATTTAAATAATAATGATTATTTAATGATTAAGGGTTCAAACTCTACTGGACTTAACAATCTAGTTAACAAATTAAAAACTGGTAAATTTAATGCTTTATAGTCTTATTACTCAATTAATTGACCAATATAGTTTTCTAAATGTATTTAAGTATTTAACATTTAGAACAGGGCTTGCAATGTTTACGTCAATGTTTGTGGTTTTATTAATAGGCACTCCTTTTATTAAATTTTTTTCAGCTAGAAAAATCTTAAATCCAATAAGAGATGACGGTCCTACTGAACATATAATCAAGAAAATTGGAACACCAACAATGGGGGGTGTTTTAATTCTACTTGGACTGTTTTCAGGAATATTACTTTGGGGTGATCTATCAAATTATCATATATGGTTTTTGTTATTTATTGTTACAGGGTTTGGGTTATTAGGTGCATATGATGATTATAAAAAAATTAAGTTTAAAAATTCATCTGGTGTATCATTTAAATTTAAAATTATTTCCCAAATTTTAATAGCCTTTATCGGAATTTTTGGTTTAACTCAATTATCTCAAAATATCGAACTTACAAACTTATATTTTCCTTTCTTTAAAAATTTAATTATTAACCTTGGATGGTTTTTTATTCCGTTTTCTATTTTTATAATTGTTGGATCATCTAATGCAGTTAATTTAACAGATGGGTTAGATGGCTTAGCAACAGTGCCGGTGATATTAGTGGCAGCTTGTTTTGCGTTTATTAGCTACGTAACTGGCAATATTGTATTTTCAGAATATTTAAACATTCCCTATCTTGAAGGTATGGGAGAAGTATCAGTTTTTTGTGGATCAATCATAGGTGCTTGTTTAGGATTTTTATGGTTCAACGCACCACCTGCTAAAATATTTATGGGTGATACTGGCTCATTGGCATTAGGTGGATCATTAGGGGCAATTGGTATTATTACTAAACATGAGATTGTTTTAGCAATAACAGGTGGGTTATTTGTACTAGAAGCTGTCTCAGTTATAATTCAAGTATTTTCATTCAAGTTAACAGGTAAAAGAATTTTTAGAATGGCACCTATACACCATCATTTTGAAAAAAAAGGTTGGGCAGAATCAACAGTTGTAATTAGATTTTGGATTATATCAATAATCTTAGCAATGATTGGATTAGCGACATTAAAACTTAGATAATGTTAAATCTAGAAAAAAACTTTTTTAAAAAAAGAATATTAATTTATGGTCTAGGTAAAAGTGGTCTATCTGCTTATAGTTTTTTAAAAAAAAATAATGTTATTAGTTTATTTGATGATCGAATAATTACTAAAAAAAAAATTAAAGATACCCACACAACATACAAAAAAATAATTAAAAAGGAATTTGACTGCATTATAATCAGTCCAGGAATAGACATTAATAAATGTAAATTAAGTAAATTTTTAAAAAAAAATCATAAAAAAATTTATACAGATTTAGATATTTTTTATAGTCGATATGCTCTTAATCAAAAAATAACTATTACAGGTACAAATGGTAAATCAACTACTGCTAAGCTTTTATACAATATATTAAAAGACCAAAAAAAAGATGTTCGTTTAGTTGGCAATATAGGTAATCCAATTTTACTGGAAAAAAAGATCAAAAAAGACACTCTATTTGTAATAGAAGCTTCATCTTATCAGCTAGAATACAGTAGGTTATTTAAGACAAATATATCTATAATCTTAAACATTACACCAGATCACCTTGAAAGACACAAGACTATAAATAAATATGTAAGTGCTAAATTTAAATTAATAAAGAATCAATCTAAAATTGATATTGCAATTTTAAATACAGAAAATTTTTACATTAAAAAAGAATTAAAGCAAAAAAAATTTGCACCATTAATTCTGAAAATAGAAAAATATACAAGTGATAAGTTTATTAAAAAAATTGATAATTATTATTTTGATACAGATGGTAATAAAGAAAATTTGACATTTGTACTAAAGGTTTCAAAGCTATTAAATTTAGATAATAACTTGCTATTAAAAACATTAAAAAATTTTAAAGGATTAAGTTTTAGACAAGAAATAATTCATAATTCTAAATTTTTAAAAATTATTAACGATTCTAAAGCAACAAGCTTTTCTTCATCAGAAAAATTATTGAAATCGTTAAAAAATATTTATTGGATAATAGGTGGTTTACCTAAAAAGGGAGATAAATTTTTACTTAAAAAAGATGATTGTAAAAAGATCAAGTTATATATTTTTGGTAAAAATCAAAAATTTTTTATTAATCAATTAAAAAACAAAATGGAGTTTCAATCATTTTTAAATTTAAAGACTTTAGTGGCTAAGATTTTTTTAGATATTAAAAATAAAAATAATTTTATTAACAAGACAATTCTTTTTAGCCCGGCTTCTGCATCATTTGATAGTTTTAAAAACTTTGAAGAAAGAGGTAAATATTTTAATAAACTTATAAAAAATTATATAAAATGATAAATATTAGTTCACTTAATTCAATATATTATAACTGGTGGAAAAATATAGATAAAACAATTTTTTTATTAATAATATTTTTATTTAGTTTGGGTTTATTTTTTTCTTTAGTTTCAACTTCATTAATTGCTTCTGATAAATTAGATACAAATAATTATTTTTTCTTTTTTAAACATTTGGCCTATATTTTCATTGGGATGGTAACTTTAGTGTTTTTCTCCTCACTTAGTGAAAGTAATCTTTTTAGAATCTCTATTTATCTTTTTTTTATTACTTTATTTTTTTTATTTTTAGTGCCAATTCTTGGAACTGAAGTTAAAGGTTCAAAAAGATGGCTAAATCTTTTTTTTCTTCCTCAATTTCAACCAATTGAATTACTAAAACCATTCATAATTATTTTTGTAGCAACAATTTTATGTAGTGAAAAAAATTATAATATTTATATCAAGTATTTATTGACTATTATTGCCATTATACCAACCGCCTTACTATTAATAATGCAGCCTGATATTGGTCAAACACTTTTAGTGTTTTTATCTTGGGCAATATTAGTTTTCATATCTGGTATAAATCTACTATTGATTTTATTATTTATAAGTTTTGCTATTTTAGCCTTGTTATATGTGGTTTTTTTTATCCCAAAATTTATTTATATTAAAAGTCGTATTCTTTCTTTCTTTAACCCTGATGGAGGAACCCATAATTTTCAATCTGATAAGGCTATTGAAGCAATCAGTAGTGGTGGTTTTTTTGGTAAAGGAATAGGAGAAGGCACATTAAAAACAAGAGTTCCAGAGGCTCATACTGATTATATAGTTTCAGTTATCTCTGAGGAGTTTGGTGTTATTGCAATAATATTTTTATTAATTTTATTTTTATTTTTTATTTACTCTGTTATTAAAAAAATTTATTTAGAAAAAAGTGAAAAAATTAAACTAGTACTAACTGGAGCAATAAGCCTAATAATTTTTCAAGCATTAATACATCTTGGAGTTAATATAAGACTATTTCCCACAACAGGAATGACATTGCCATTTTTAAGTTATGGGGGTTCTTCAATTATTGGAGTTTCTATATTATCTGGAATAATTTTAAATTTAACAAAAAGAAAAATTGATTAGATGAATAAAAAAATACTAATTAGCACCGGTGGATCAGGAGGTCACGTTATACCTGCAACCATAATATATAAACATCTAGAGGGTAATTTTGACGTTTCAATGACATCTGACCTTAGGGGTGTAAAATTTTTAAACAAAGATGAGTACAATTTAAAGATATTTAATGTGAGGTCAATTTCAAAAAACTTACTAACAATGCCATTTGACTTTATTTTTATGATACTTTTGATTTTCAAATCTATTTTTTTCTTAAGAAAAAATAAAATTAACATATTAATTTCAACAGGTGGATACATGTCACTACCCCTATGCTTAGGCGCTAAAATTTTAGATATTAAGCTGTTGTTATTTGAACCAAATATGGTTTTAGGTAGATCAAACAAGTTCTTTATAAGTTACTGTCAAAAAATATTTTGTTATTCTAATAATATCAAAAAATTTCCTATTAAATTTACAAATAAAATTAAAGTAATTCCAGCATTCTTAAGAAAAAATTTTTATAATAATAAGGATTACAATAACTCCTTAGATACAATTAATTTACTTATAATAGGCGGTAGTCAAGGAGCTAAAATATTTGATGATTTAGTTAAAAATGTAATTATTGAATTAGCTAAAAAATATAAACTAAAAATTTATCAACAAACTAGTTCTATTAACTTTGAAAGTTTTAAAAAAACCTACGAAGATAACAATATTCAATGTGAATTATTCAATTTTAACGATGATGTCATAAATTTTATGCAAAAAGCAGACTTATGCATTACTAGAGCAGGTGCATCAACATTAGCTGAGTTAAATTTTACCGAGACTCCATATTTAGCAATACCTTTGCCAACTGCAAAAGATAACCATCAATTTGAAAATGCATATTTTTATAATAAACTTGGCTTTAATTGGTTGTTAAATCAAAAAGAAATGGATGAGAAAATATTACTCAATAAACTGATTAATATTATTGATAATAAAGAGGAATATCTTGCAAAAAAAAAGAACATGAAAGATTTTAACTATGAAAATACATGGAATAATATAAATCTGAAAATTATATCTGTTATTAATGAAAATTGAATTAGCTAAAACTGAGATTATACATTTTGTCGGTATAGGGGGTATTGGAATGAGCGGCCTTGCACTCATTATGAAAAGAATGGGGTTTAATGTGCAGGGTAGTGACATCCTTGTAAATAAAAATATTGAAAGATTAAAAAAAGATAAGATCAAAATTACAATTAGCCATACTAAAAAAAATATAGCAAAAGCAACAATTGTTGTCATTTCATCAGCTATTAAAAATAATAACCCTGAATTAATTGAAGCCAAACTAAAACAATTACCTATTTATAAAAGAGGAGAGATGTTGGCAAATATAGTCTCTTTAACAAAAAATATAGTTGTTACAGGTTCACATGGAAAAACAACAACTACGTCTCTATTAGCCTCAATATTTTCAAAGACAAAATTGGACCCAACAATTATTAACGGTGGTGTTCTTAATGCAATAAAAAATTCTGCAAAACTAGGTAAAAGTGATTGGTGTATATTAGAAGCTGATGAGTCAGATGGTAGCTTTATACATGTGCCACCAACTTATTCTATAGTAACAAATATTGATCGTGAACATATGGATTTTTATAATTCAATGAAAGACCTAAAAGAATTATTTATTAAATTTATCAATAAGGTCCCCTCGTTTGGGAAGTCTTTTATTTGTATAGATGACAAAAATAATAAAGGTTTATTAAGTAAATTAAAAATGAAGAATTATTATACATATGGAATTGACTATAAATCAAATTTCTGTATTAAAAATATAAAACAAGAAAAAGAATATTCCCAATATGATCTTGCTATAAATTTGCCAGGAAAAAAGAATTTAACTATAAAAAAAATTAAATTACCATTATTAGGAATTCACAATATTAGAAACTCTACAGCAGCAGTAGCTGTGGCATTAACAATTGGAATATCACAAAATATTATCAAAAAAGGATTGAAAGAATTTAAGGGTGTTCAAAGAAGATTTAATAAAATTTTTACACATAGAGAAACTAATTTTTATGATGATTA
>Ga0209383_1002046_pt1 | contig 12154 bp, 13 predicted proteins | sample CoawatmetaG02DNA_FD_187510 | JGI IMG/M metagenome (GOLD analysis project Ga0209383, IMG submission 187510) | Marine microbial communities from the West Antarctic Peninsula - Coastal water metaG029-DNA (SPAdes) (version 2) | ecosystem: Environmental > Aquatic > Marine > Coastal ... | reverse complement strand
CTACTTCTAGGTAATGATCATTAAATGTTGAATTTTGCTCTGGATCTAGTGCTTCTAATAATGCTGAAGACGGATCACCTCTATAGTCATTTCCAATTTTATCAATTTCATCAAGAAGAATTAAAGGATTTTTAGTTCCTGCTTTCTTCATCATTTGAATAATTTTTCCCGGTAAAGATCCTATATAAGTCCTTCTGTGACCTCTAATCTCAGCTTCGTCTCGCATGCCACCTACAGAAACTCTAACAAACTCCCTGTTAGTAGCTTTTGCAATAGATTTTCCTAACGATGTTTTACCGACACCTGGAGGGCCGACTAAACATAAAATTGGGCCTTTAATTTTTTCCATTCTTTTTTGAACTGCTAAAAATTCAATAATTCTTTCTTTGACTTTTTCCAAACCAAAATGGTCTCCATCAAGTACCGCAAGTGCTTTCTTAAGATCAATAGCAACTTCACTTTTTTTATACCAAGGTAGATCTGTCATCCAATCTAAATAATTTCTGATAACAGTAGCCTCAGCAGACATTGGACTCATATTTTTTAATTTTTTAAGCTCAGCCATACATTTCTTTTCAACATCTTTTGGCATTTTTGATTTAATAATTAATTTATTTAAACTTGATGTCTCATCTTTCCCATCTTCAATTTCACCTAATTCTTTTTGAATAGCTTTAAGCTGTTCATTTAAATAATATTCTCTTTGAGTTTTCTCCATTTGAGTTTTAACTCTACCTCTAATTCTCTTTTCAACTCCAATAATACTAGTTTCATTCTCCATTATCTTAATTATAGAATTAAGTCTTTTCTTAACATCTATAGTTTCAAAAATTTGTTGCTTCTCTGAAATAGTGGCAGTTAGGTGAGACGCAATATTGTCAGCAATATGTGATGCATCAGCTAGTTTTTTAATATTATTAATTGTTTCACTTGATATTTTTTTATTAATTGAAGTCAACTTTTCTAGCCTCCTTACTGCAGTCATTGCTAGTGGTATCAGGTCTTCATCTTTAGTTACCACATCGTGCTGGTGAGCATATTCACAAATAATAAATTTCTCATTATCTTTAAAGTTTAAGATTTTTATTCTTTTGCTTCCTTCAACTAAAACTTTAACCGTCCCATCTGGTAATTTTAATAATTGTAAAATATTACCTTCACAACCATACATAAAAACATCAGTTTTTTTGGGATCATCTATTTCTGAATTTTTCTGGGTAACTAGAACAATTTTTTTGTCCTTTTTCATAACTTCATTTAAGGCTGCAATAGATTTATCTCTACCAACAAACAAAGGGATAACCATATTTGGAAATACAACAATGTCTCTTAACGGTAATAAAGGTCGCTCAATTTTAACATCCATATCCTAAATATGGATATTAAATAAGATATTGCAATAGCTATTTATTAGTTATTAACGTTAAAATTACGCAGCAGAAGTTTTATCTGTCTTAGTTTTGTTGTTATTTTTTGAGTGAACTATTATGGGTTGAGTTAGACCTTTGGCCGCACCAGAATCAACTATCACCTCTTCAACATTATCCTGGCTTGGTAAATCATACATTGTTTTTAATAAAATATTTTCTAAAATTGACCTTAATCCTCTTGCCCCAGTTTTTTTATTTATTGCTTTTTGTGCAATTTCTTTCATAGCATTATCTTTAAAACTTAACTTGGCTCCATCTAATTTGAATAATTCTTGATACTGTTTTATTAAAGAGTTTTTGGGCTCTTGTAATATTTTAATTAGTGATTTTTCATCAAGATCCTCTAACGTTGCTATCATCGGCAATCTACCAATAAATTCTGGTATCAAGCCGTATCTTAATAAATCCTCTGGTTCTAAACTCTTCATCCACTCACCTGTTTTTTTATCCTCTGTTTTTTTAATATTAGCACCAAATCCTATTGACGTCCCTTTATCTCTTTGAGAAATTATTTTATCCAGTCCAGAAAATGCTCCACCACAAATAAATAAGATATTTGTCGTATCTACTTGTAAAAATTCTTGTTGAGGATGTTTTCTACCTCCTTGTGGGGGAACACTTGCAACTGTTCCTTCCATAATTTTTAATAGTGCCTGTTGGACACCTTCTCCAGATACATCTCTTGTAATAGATGGGTTTTCAGATTTTCTACTAATCTTATCTACTTCATCAATATAAACTATACCTCTCTGGGCTTTTTCGACGTTGTAATCAGCAGCTTGTAATAATTTTAAAATAATATTTTCAACATCTTCACCAACATAACCTGCTTCTGTTAATGTTGTAGCATCCGCCATAGTGAAAGGAACATCAAGAATTCTAGCTAAAGTTTGAGCCAATAAAGTTTTTCCACATCCGGTAGGTCCAACTAAAAGAATGTTTGATTTTGACAGCTCAACTGTCTTGCTAGTTTTGCTTTCATAATTAAGTCTTTTATAATGATTATGTACAGCTACAGATAAAACTTTTTTTGCATGCTGTTGACCTATGACATAATCGTCTAATACTTTACATATTTCTTTAGGTGGTGGCAATCCATCTTGATGTTTAACAAAATTTTCTTTACTCTCTTCTTTGATAATATCCATACAAAGCTCAACACACTCATCACAAATAAAAACTGTTGGGCCTGCAATTAATTTTCTAACTTCGTGCTGACTTTTGCCACAAAATGAACAGTAGAGAATATTTTTACTATTAGTAGTCATAATTTTTAAAACGAATCAATTATCATACTTTAATATATAAAACCTTAACTAATCAAGTGTGCGTTTAGGGATTATCAAGATATTGTGTTTTAAGATCTTTTTTCTACCACTTCATCGATTAAACCAAAATTTTTAGCGACATCAGGTGTCATAAAGTTATCTCTCTCGAGTGCTTTTTTTATATCATCAACAGAATTATCAGTATGTTTTGAATAAATTTCATTAAGTCTTTTTTTTAATGCTAAAACTTCATTAGCATGTATTTCAATATCTGTTGCTTGGCCTTGAAATCCAGCTGATGGCTGATGAACCATTATTCTAGAATTAGGAAGTGAAAATCTTTTACCTTTTTTTCCAGCAGCCAATATAAAGGATCCCATCGAAGCTGCTTGACCAATACATAAGGTTGAAACATCCGGCTTTATATATTGCATTGTGTCATATATGCCTAAACCCGCAGTAACGAGCCCTCCAGGACTATTAATATATAAACTAATTTCTTTTTTTGGGTCTTCAGATTCTAAAAATAAAAGTTGTGCAGTTACTAACGAAGCAACATTATCATTTATAGGCCCAACTAAAAAAATGATTCTTTCTTTTAAAAGCCTTGAATAAATATCGTATGCTCTTTCACCTTTACTGGATTGTTCCACAACCATTGGAACTAGATTATTCATTTTTTCAGAAAAATTTATTGTCATAAGCTGATTCTTTTAACTTATACAACTTGTGATTACTTATTGCTAACTTTTTTTGCTTTAGTTTCGTTGGATTTTGTACTTTTTGGCTTAGCTGTATCTTTTTTTTCAGCAACTTTTTTAGTTGCAGCTTTTTTTTCTTTATGGTCATGATCATGACTGTGGTCATGATCTTGTTTTTGATGTTCTTTTAAAATTTTTTCTGCCTCTTCTTTGCTTATTTCTTTTTTATTAGGTTTTGCTTTTGTTTTAATTAAATCAATAATTTTTTCTTCATAAACTGTACCTCTTAAACTTGCTAATGCAGATGGGTTTTTTTGATAAAATTCCATAACCATTTTTTCTTGTCCAGGCATCATTCTAAGTTGTTTTTGAACTTCAGCCTGAACTTCTTGTTCGGTAACTTTAATTTTATTTTGTTCACCAAACTCATTTAAAATTAATCCCACCTTAATCCTTTTTTTGGCAATATTTTCAAAATTTTTTTTATTTTTTTTAGTATCTTCTTCACTCATTCCTTGAGCTAATATTTTAACCTCTTCTTCTACTAAGTTATTAGGAATTTCATCAACTTTAAAATTTTCAATTTCTTTTAATATTTGCGTTTTTGCTAACTTGTCTAAAGAATTTCTATATTCATCATTAATTTGTTTTGAAACTAATGTTTTTAAATCAACAAGATCTTTTGCACCTAAGTTTTTTGCAAAAACGTCATCAATTTTTACTTCTTCGGATTTCTTTACAGCTAAAATCTTACAATTAAAGTTGGCTTTTTTCTTTGCAAATTCTTTTTGTGGATAATTTTCAGGAAGTGTTGCCTCTACTGATTTTTCATCATTCTTTTTGACACCAACTAATTGTTTATCAAAACCTTTAATAAATAAATCTTTTCCGAGTATTAATTGTGTATTTTTCCCTTCACCACCAGTAAAATCTTTTCCGTCAATTGTTGCCTTGTAATCAAAAATAACAGAATTACCTTCAGTAGCTTTAACTTCATCAGCAACATCTACAAAATTATTTTGACTTTTTGCTATTTCTTTAATTCTTTTATCGGTCTCATTAGCTTCAATTTTAACAGAATATTCGTCATATTTAATATTTTCAACCGACTTTAACTCAACTTTTGGAAGCTCTGTTACTGACATTACATATTCTAAATCTTTATCTTCACCATAAGTTTTTAGATCAAGCTTAGGCTGACCAGCTGGTTTAATTTTATTATCCTCTAAAGCTTTAACGGATGTGTCTTTCAAAACTTTATCAAGGACCTCACTAAAAACTGCTTGTCCAAATTGTCTTTTCAGAATTTCCCTCGGAACTTTTCCTGGTCTAAAACCTTTTAAGTTAACAGTATTTTTAATCTCTTCATATTTTTTATCCATATGATCGTTCATAGTTTTTTTATCTATGAAAACCTTGATGTCTTTATTTAAACCTTTTATATTTTCTACTGTTACTTTCATAATTTTAAAACATTTTTGGTAGGCGAAAAAGGACTCGAACCTTCACATCTTTCAATACTGGTTCCTAAGACCAGCGCGTCTACCAATTCCGCCATTCGCCCATAATTACTTGGGTTTTATATATTATTGATCTCATTTGTCCAATGACAATAATTATGAAATATATTAATATTCATTTATATTAAATATTAATTTAAAAAAGTTTAAATAATGAATAAATCAACAATAGTGGTCATAATTTATATTATTGGTGTAATGATTGGTGCACTTTTTCTAGATATTTGGGGTGCAGAAACATCATTTATCAAAACAATATCGATATTTATTTGGACAATTATTTTTTTAATCACGCTATTTTATGCAGATAAGAATGAAGCAAAATAATACTGAAATTAAGTTTTTAATATTTTTGGTATTTTTGGTTAACTTTAAAACTATAGTTTTTTCAGAAATAATGCTTTTGACAGGATGTAAAAATTTGAATGATAGTTTTATTAAAAATGAATACATTCTAGATTTTGAAAAATCTTTAATGGTTAGAAACTATGTTTATGACAACAAAACATATAAAAAGCATAAAAGAACAGACTTAAGTATAAAAAAAGAGAATACTTTAGAAAGATTTGTATATGAGGATAAAAATCTAATCTTTACAGATAGAATTGGTTACCCTCAATTTTACACTCAACTAGTTTTTGAAAAAAATAACCCCATAATTAATATTAAAACTGTAATTAATGGTGAAGAAGCTATTTCAAAAGTATCAACTTGCAACAATGTAGAAATTTTTGAAAAAGAAAGTTAAGACTTTTTATTTACAGCACTGGTCTTGTTGGTCTTGATAACAAAATTTAATTTTTTTGCTCCAAATTTAGTATTTGTAATATTGCTTCGGTGCTTTGCAAAAGCTTGTTTTTGAGCTAGCTTCATTGCTTTTTTTGATGACATTAATATATTCTATATTTTATTATAAAAAAATATACATTTAATTCCTAGAAGTTTTTTGCCTAGCTAGAATATTAAAATCTTTATCTGTTATGACAATTTCACCCGATGAAATAGATAAATTTAAAATTTCAAAAATTACAACATAATGTGTAACAAAAGTTAAGTTACCTTTACCATTCCACTCTTTTATAAATTCTTTTAATTCTTTAATCTGTTTTGCTTTGTTGTAAGCAAATTTTTGACTAAAAAATGAATTTAAAAAGCTTATAGTTTTGTAATTTTTAAAGGCATATTTAGCTGTTTGCTTACACCTGCACCATTCACTAGATAGAACTGTGTTGTTATCAATAAGATTTTTTAGAAAAAATTTATTGATATTCTTTGCTTGATTAATGCCATCCTGATTCAAATTCCTTTGTGAAGCGCAATTAGATAAATCAAAATTATCTGGATCACCACTTCCTGGGGCATACGCATGTCTTATAAATATTAATTTTCCTCCCTCACTTAGTAAATTCTGCAAATCATCATTTGAATTAGCTACTAACGGTGTACTAAAGGATATAAATAAGAATATAATAACTTTAATTAACTTCATTCATGAACATTAAATTTAAAAAACTAAATAATTCAATAATTAAATGTAAAAAATGTCCTAGATTAATTAAATTTAGTAAAAAAATATCAACTATTAAAAGAAAACAACACATGTCAGAAACTTATTGGGGGAAGCCAGTTACGGGCTTTGGAGATATTAATGCAAAGTTAATGATTATTGGTCTTGCACCAGCAGCACATGGTGGAACAAGAACTGGTAGGGCATTTACAGGTGATAAGTCTGGTAACTTTCTGTTCAATTGTTTATACGCAGCAGGTATCTCAAGTTTACCTACATCATTACATATAAAAGATGGTTTAAAACTTAATAGTACTTATATCACTAATATCTTAAAATGTGTTCCACCAGATGACAAACCTTTAGGTATAGAGCTAAATAACTGTTCAGATTATTTTGACATTGAAATTCAAAGTTTGAAAAATTTAAAAGTAATAATAACATTGGGAAAATTAGCTTTTGATAATTGTATAACGTTTTATAAAAAAAAATATCCAATTAATAAAAAGATACTTTTTAAACATGGTAAAAAATATACTCTACCTGATGGAAAATTTTTAATACCCTCTTATCATCCAAGTCCAAGAAATGTAAATACTAAACTTATTAATCTTAAAATGATGAAAAGCTTATTTGTTAAAGCAAAGAAATTAACTTAAACTTTTAACTTTTATGCTATCACAAAAGTAAGGTTTAAAATCTTTAAACAAATTGTCTGGAATTTTAATTGGTCTACCTTTTTCATTAATAAAAACCAAATGAATCTTTGCCTCAACCAATAGATCATCTCCTCTAGATATAAATTGATTCATGATAAAAGATGTTTTTGTGATTGATTTAACAAATGATCTAATACTTAATTCATCTTCTAAATAAGCTGATTTTTTGTAATCAATATTGCATGTTTTAACAATAATTAATGCTCCAAATTCATCTTTAATTTTTTTATTACTAAAACCTAGGGTAACCAAAGCTTCTGTTCGAGCTCTTTCAAGAAAATTTAAATAATTTGCATAATAAACAACTCCACCAGCATCGGTATCTTCATAGTAAACCTTAAGTTTATAAAAAAAATTTTTATGCATAATTATATGATAACTAAAAAAACTATCTAAATAACTCTTTATTCAGCAGAAAAGTAAATATTTTGGTAATACGATATAGCTTTTAATTTTGAATTATCAGTGTCGGTCATAATAGCAACTCCAGATATATTTGATACTTCTATCCCAAGTAGTTTCTTAAAATCTTCTTTAACATTGGCTTTAGCAGTTACCCAAGTATTCAAGTTGTCTTTTGTTGATGACAATACATAATCAATTGATTTTTTTGTATATGGGCTAGGCCAATTTTCCCCGATATCATTATTGCTAGAAAATACATAATTAATTGCTCTATTTGATAATGCTGTAGACCCAGTTTTCTTTATAACAAACACTCTAGCTGCGTAATCGTGTCCTTTTTTGCTATTTTCTACTATACCTGACAAATCTTTTTCTACTTTCCAAGTGATATTAATAAAAGGTGTTTTTAATAAATCAATTGTAATCTCCTTACCTAAGCCTGAACCCTTACCCTGAGCTACAGCTTTAATAAAATTACCTTTTTCATTAGAGCCTAGGCTCCATGTGGTTTCACCTTTAACTCTTTTTACCTTCAGTTTCTTATATTCTTTTTCTGTAAAATCAAAAATATTAACTTTTTCAGCAATTACAATGTTTGAAAAAAAAAAAGAAGCTAACAATATTGTCAGAAAATTTTTTTTCATAAAACCTTATATATCTAATATTAATTAAAACAATGTTTGAACACACTTTGAACATTCTAAGATCTACATTGAGTACTAAAAGATAAATATGAAATCAATTTCTATATTTATTCTCTTGATCTATTGGTCAATAATCTTACTAGCACCTGTAATATCTGGAGAGAATAAAACTGATAGATTGGAGTTAAAGTTCAAAATAAAATCTAATAAGTAGATCTACCACCACTAATATCAAAAACAGCAGCAGTAGAAAATGAGTTTTCTTCAGATGAGAGCCAACAAATTAATGAGGTAAACTCCTCAATTTCTAAAAATCTACCTCTAGGTACTTTTGACAACATCTTAGCAACATGTTCTTTTGACATTTGATTCAAAATTCTAGTTTTGGCACCAGCTGGTGTAACAGCATTAATAGCAATATTCTTATCAGCCAATTCTTTTCCTAATGATTTAGTTAGTCCAATAACGCCTGCTTTAGCAGAGCTATAAGCACTAGCATTAGCATTGCCATCTTTGCCAGCAACAGAGGCAACATTTACAATTCTACCATAGTTATTTTTAATCATTTTTGGAACCACACATTTACAACAGTTAAATGTACCCATTAAGTTAATTTGAATAATCTTATTCCATTCGTCAACGTCATAATCCCATAAGGATGATGTTGAACCAGTAATTCCAGCATTATTAATCAAAATATCAATATTTGAATTTTTGGTTATTTTATCTACAGTTTTGTTAACACTTTCAAAGTTAGAGACATCAACAACATAGTATGAAAGGCTTAAACTATTTATTTCCGTTGATGCTTTAATTAGTTCTTTTTCATCTATGTCCCAGATAATAGCTTTAGCTCCAGAGTTTATAAACCTTTTAGCGATATCTAAGCCAAAACCTTGTGCTCCACCAGTAATAACAGCTGTTTTTTCTTTTAAATCAAATTTATGCATTAAAAATTACTTACTAGCTAAAAGATAATAAGTTAAAGAAGAAATAAAAGCACCTATCATCCAAGAATAAGACTGAAGGTTCATTAAACTTTCATTCCAAATTGTTGAGGCTGCAAAAATAAATCCTAAAACTAAACAATAAATAGCTTTAATGTGCCACCCATTAGAATAATGATATAAACTTTTAATATCCATAGAAAAGATATCTCTATTGTTCAGGTAGCTTTTTTTAACTAAATAATAATCAACAACCATAATTCCAAATAAGGGTCCAAAAAAAGAACCTAAAGTATCCACAAATGCTAAGATTCCTATTTGACTTAATAAGGGTAGCCAAAAAATTCCAATAACAAATCCTAAAACAGATATAACAAAAGCAGTATTTCTTAAATTTAATTTATCTGGTAAAAAATTTAATAGTGAGTTTTGTGCAGGAATATAGTTAGCAACTAAATTAGTTGAAGCAGATGCAAAAATTGTAAAAAATAAAACTATTACTGTAATTTCAATATTATCTATTTTTCCAATAATATCAGTTGGGTTTGTCAAGATTCTCTCCATATTTTCTAGGTTTTTATTTAAAAAAATGTCCGAGCCAATGGCAATAAAAACAGCAAAAAAAGAAAAAATTAATAAATTTAGGATTAAACTTAAGTTGCCTTTTTTTAATTCATTTTCATTTTTTACATATCGACTAAAATCACCAAAATTTATAATTATTGCAGAGAAGTAAGCAAAAATAGTGCCTGCAACAGTGATTAATGGTGTTAAATTACTTTTATCAAAAATATTTTTTAGAGAAAAAATATCAGCGAAGGCTGCAGTGACAGTTTTTACATCATAAAGCAACACTACTAAAAAAAACACCGACATGCCTGAATAAACAATTATTGCAGAAAATTTTATAATAGATTTATTAAATTTATGACTTTTACTGAATATGAAAGCTTGGAATAAAACAGTAAAAATAAAAGCTATCCAATCAATGATATTTAATCCTAAGTAAAAAAGTAAAAAAACATCCTGTTCAAGGATTATACTGTCGTATGAAAAAATTAATATTCTAATAATATAACTAAATAATCTAGATAAAAAGTATGTTTGAACTCCAAACATAAAAATTCCAACAAACCCCCTTATAAGAGCAAAGTATTTTGCACCTTTTATTCCAAATGATGCCCTTAAAATTGTAGGAAAAGGAAGGCCTGATTTTTGTGATGGCTTACCAATTAAATTTGCAAAAAAGTAAACAAAGAAAGAACCTATTAAGCTACCAAATAAAACAACAATAACATTTAGTTCATATACCAAGTATAGCGAAGCTATTAGAGAAAATGCGACTACACTTTGAATGTTGATTCCCCAAAAACAAAACAAATCTTTCCAATCCCAATTTTTATCATTAGGATTAACTGAAACCAGCTCCCAATTCATTAAATGATCTTTTGATTTATTTTGATTCACTAATAGATAATAAACTAATAAATTCTACTGTCCATATAGATAGGCTGGAAGCCATAAAGCAATCTGTGGAAATACTATAATTAAAATTAAACCAATAACTTGGATGACCATAAACTGCATCATTCCATGATAAATATCTTTAAGATCCCATTCTGGAACTACACCTTTTAAAAAATAAGCTGATAACGCAACAGGTGGTGAGAGCCAAGCAGTCTGGAGATTTACAGCAACAAGAATTGCAAACCACGTTAAATTAAATCCAAGTGCCTCAACTAATGGTAATATAATTGGCACTATAATCATAACAATTGGCACCCACTCTAAAGGCCACCCTAAAAGAAAAATCATAACCATAATCATTCCAAGGATTAGGTATCTATTCATCTCTAAACCTAGCAAGAAATCAGTTAGTAACATTGGTGTTCCTAATCTAGAAAATACAGCTCCAAAGAAGTTTGATGCTGCAACAAGAACCATTATTAATGCAGAAATTTCTAAAGTTTTAACCAAAGCTTCTTGTAATCTTCCAAATGTTAATTTTCTATAAGCAAAAGCTAAAAGCAAAGAGCCCATTGCACCACAACCAGCTGCCTCTGTGGGTGTGGCAAAACCAAATAAAATACTTCCAAGTGAAGCAAAAACTAACGCCGCTGGAGGAACCAACCCAATAAAAAATTCTTTCCAAACAGCTACCATACTGGTGGCTCTTAACTCAACTGGCAACACCGGTCCTAAACTTGGATCAATCCAACATCTAATTGTTGTATAACCAGCATAAAGTGTTGCTAATAATATTCCTGGAATAATCGCTGCAGCAAATAAATCTGTAACTGGTATTTCCATTATTGGCCCCATTACAACAAGCATAATACTTGGTGGAATTAAAATACCTAAGGTTCCCCCTGCTGTAATTGTTCCTGCTGCTAATCGAACATTGTAACCAGATTTGTTCATAGATTTAGCTGCCATTATTCCTAAAATTGTTACTGATGCTCCAACAATTCCTGTTGCTGCTGCAAAAATAACCGAAACAAATAGCACCGCATAATATAAGGAGCCTCTTACTTTTGCTAACATTAATTGGAATGCTGAAAATAATCTTTCCATTAATCCAGCTTGCTCCATCATTATTCCCATAAAGACAAAGAGTGGAACGGCTGCAAGAGTTTGTTCTGTCATGACCATTGAAAACTGTAAGGTCATTAAATAAAATACCAATTTACCAAATCCTAAATACCCAAAGAAAAAACCTAGAAATATTAACGTAAATGATATTGGAAAACCTACAAATATAGAAAATAACATTACCCCTATAAGGATGAAACCTAGAATGGCTGGATCCATAAATTCAGCTAACATTACTCTCCTCCTCCTGGCCACACACCTTTAGTGGCTGCCCAATAACTTTTAAATATTTCCGATACTCCTTGGACAAGTAAAAATACTATTCCTAACCATAAAGATGATTTTATTGGCCACATGTATGGCATCCAAGCAGTGTCCATGCCTCTTTCACCTCTCATAATTGATTCCTGAACAAATCCAG
>Ga0209383_1002043_pt1 | contig 12166 bp, 11 predicted proteins | sample CoawatmetaG02DNA_FD_187510 | JGI IMG/M metagenome (GOLD analysis project Ga0209383, IMG submission 187510) | Marine microbial communities from the West Antarctic Peninsula - Coastal water metaG029-DNA (SPAdes) (version 2) | ecosystem: Environmental > Aquatic > Marine > Coastal ... | reverse complement strand
GTAGACCGCTTCAAAAAGGACCACTCTTTTTACATGGCAGAAGACTATGAACTATGTACTTATGAAAAGCATCATAAGCAAAAGATACTGCTATTTCTATCTTCTATGAGGTCATATGCGGATATGCTTAAGGTGAATAAATACAAAGTTGAATATTCTAAAATTGAGGACAAGGATTTTAAAGACACTTATTTTAAGAAATTAAAGATTATCATTGATAAAAAAAAAATTACTGAAATTTCAAGCTTTGAGGTTGAAGATAAATTTTTTGAAAAGAAAATTTCACAATTTTTAAAAAAAGAAAAAATTAACTGGAATATTGTTCAAACTCCAATGTTTTTAAACTCAAGAGATGAGTTTAAAAGTTATTTAGCAAAATCAAAAAAACCTTTTATGGCAACATTTTACAAGGAGGTTCGTAAAAAATCAGGAATATTAATGGGAGCAGATGGAAACCCTATTGGAGGCAAATGGAGTTTTGATGAAGATAACAGAAATAAATTACCAAAAGATATATCAATACCAAAATTTCCAAAAATTAACGAAACTAGTCATACTAAAAAATTAAAACCTGTTATTGAAAAGTTATTTAAAGACCATCCCGGAAGTACAAATAATTTTTGGTTAGCAACAGAATATAATGATGTGGTTAAGCTTTTAGATTTTTTTATTAAAGAAAAATCAAATTTATTTGGTGATTATGAGGATGCTGTTAATCAAAAAGACAATATTTTATTTCATAGTGCATTAAGCCCGTACATTAATTTAGGATTGATAACTCCTGAAATTATCATTCAAAAAATTTTAGAATTTCATAAAAAACACAAAATTAGAATGAACTCACTTGAAGGTTATATCCGTCAAATAATAGGCTGGAGAGAGTTTATGCGTGGAATTTACCAAGGTTACTCTGATGAAATGGAAACAAAAAATTTTTTTAAACATGAAAGAAAAATGAAAAGATCCTGGTATGAGGGCACAACTGGTTTGCCCCCATTAGATCATGCAATTAAAAATGCCGTTAATCATGGCTGGTCTCATCATATAGAAAGGTTAATGATTTTATCAAATATAATGAACCTTTGTGAGGTTAAGCCAACGACTGTTTACAAGTGGTTTATGGAGATGTTTGTGGACTCATCTGATTGGGTGATGGTTCCTAATGTTTATGGAATGGGCTTATTTAGTGATGGAGGAATTTTTGCAACCAAACCATACATCTGCGGATCAAGTTATTTTATGAAAATGATGGATTTTAAAAAAGGAGAATGGTGCAATACAATGGATGGCCTGTACTGGAGATTTATAGATAAAAATAGAAAATTTTTTTTAAAGAACCCTAGACTATCAATGATGGTTTATGTTTTTGATAAAATGAAAGATGAAAGAAAGAAAATGATTTTATCTGAAGCTGACAAGTTTATTAAATTAAATACAAATTAAAAATGTTAAAAAGCTTATTTATTATTTTTTTTTATCAACTTTTAGGCGAAGCTATTCAGAAATTTCTTGAAATAAATATTCCAGGACCTGTTATTGGTTTAATTTTATTATTATTATCATTCATATTATTTCCTAAAAACATTAAACAATCTAAGAAAATAATTAAAGAAATTTCTTTAACTAGCCATCAGATTATAAGCTACTTATCATTATTATTTGTTCCAATAGGTGTTGGGGTTGTAATGCATATAAATTACCTAGGAGATAATTTATTCAAAATTTTTAGTATAATAATTATTGGTACGCTCACTACCTTAGTATTCACAGCATTCGTTATGGAAAAAATAATTAACCTAGAAAAGAAAAATGGCAAGAGAAGATAAACTTTATAAAATTTGGGTATATTTGCAGGCAGAGCCTCTTTTCTGGATCACCCTAACGCTAGGAGCATATTTGGTAGGTGATTATTTATATAAAAAATCTAAGTTAAATCCATTGGTAAACCCTGTTGCAATAAGTATCTTTATTGTTTCCTCAGTTTTATTAGTCTTAGATGTCTCCTATGATAGATATTTTGAGGGTGCAAAATTTATTCACTTCATGTTAGGTCCAGCAACAGTTGCTTTGGCTATACCAATTTTTGAAAAAAGAAAATTGATCACAAAAGAAGTTAAACCAATTATTTTTTCAATTTGTCTTGGAATACCTTTTGCAATTTTAATTACTTTTTATTTGGGAAAATTTTTTGGATTAAGTAATGAGATGATTTTAACAATGATACCTAGAAATGTGACGGCTCCTATTGCAATGGGTATCTCAGAGCTTATTGGTGGAATACCGTCTTTAACTGCAATAATTACAATAATTACTGGTATAATTGGTGCTTCATTGGGAACTTTTTTATTAAATGTTTTCAAAATAAAAGACATGAGTGCTAGAGGTTTTGCGTTTGGTTTGGCAAGTCATGGCATTGGAACAGCAAGAGCAATGAGTAAAAATAAAACAGCAGGTGTATTTGCTGCTCTAGCGATGGGTCTAAGTGGCATTGCAACTTCACTTTTTGTTTTAATTATAATTAAGCTTCTTATTTAATTTGTGAAAAAAGAAAATCTACCCTCAAAAATTTGCCCTGTTTGTAAAAGACCTTTTACATGGCGTAAGAAATGGAAGTTAAATTGGGATAAGGTAAAGTATTGTTCTAAGAAGTGCTCGAAGTGATTTATTTATCTTTATTTACTATATCTTTTTTAGCTGCAACCATTTTACCATTTTCATCTGAACTTACATTGGCAGGATTAATTGCAACATCAAATTATGATAATCTATTATTATTAATCGTTGCAAGCTTTGGGAATGTTTTAGGATCTGTTGTTAACTGGGTCTTAGGGTTTTATTCAATAAATCTTACCACAAAAAAATGGTTTCCCTTTAAAGGAAGACAAATTGAAAGCTCTTCAAAATGGTTTGATAAATTTGGTAAATGGTCTTTATTATTTGCCTGGGTGCCTATTATTGGAGATCCACTAACATTAGCTGCAGGATTATTGAGGGTTAAATTTTTAGAATTCTTAATTTTAGTATCGATTGGTAAATTTAGTAGATACCTTCTTATTTATTATTTCATTTGACAGTTAAAGACAAAAGTGATGATATGTAGTTGCGCTGAGTTAAGTTAAATTGCAGAGCGCGTTATAAATCCTGCTAAAGCGACGCTTCAACCACCGCTTTAGACAGGTGGTTTTTTTTTATCTTTCATAAAATTAAGCCGGGCAGTTGAACCATATTGTGCGCCCTGCATTTGCTTAAGCACTAAAAAGGAGAAAAGAGGCCTATGGATTTAACCCTCTTGTTAGTTTGTTACCTTTTTTCTCCAAAAAACTTGGAGAAAAAAAATGAGTACAAATAGATTAAAAGAAAGATTAGATAAAGGACCTGTTATATGTGCAGAAGGTTTTTTATTTGAGATAGAAAGACGTGGATATATGTCATCTGGAGAGTTTGTCCCACTGGTATCCCTTGAACATCCTGAAGTTTTAGAAAATTTACATAGAGAGTTTCAGCATGCAGGATCTGATGTAGTTGAGGCTTTTACATACAATGGACATCGTGAAAAAATGCGTGTTATTGGCAAAGAAGAACTTCTTGAACCTCTAAATCGTTCAGCATTAAAAATTGCTAAAAAAGTTGCACTAGATACACCTAAAGGATCTCAACCAAATTTGATGGCAGGTAATATCTCAAATTCAAATATCTGGAAACATAATGATCCAAAATCTCAAAAAGAAGTTGAAGGAATGTTTTCTGAAATGATTGGATGGGCTGTAGAAGAGGGAGCTGACATGTTAATTGGTGAAACTTTTTATTATGCAGAAGAAGCCTTTAAAGCTTTAGAGATAATGAAAAAAACAGGTTTACCAACTGTATTAACTATATCTCCAATGGGTGAAAATAAAATGAGAGATGGAAAATCTGTTGTTGATACATGTAAAGAACTCGAACAGTTAGGAGCCGATGTTGTTGGTTTAAATTGTTTTAGAGGACCAGCTACAATGTTTCCTTTTTTAAAAGAAATTAGAGAAGCAGTTAAATGTCATGTTGGAGCTTTGCCTATTCCCTACAGAACTAGTGAAGATTACCCAACATTTTTTAATCTACCAGATAGAAGTAATTGTCAGTGTCCGTCACCACATGGAAGAACGTTTCCAACAGCATTGGACCCACATTTTTGTAATAGATATGAAATAGGTAAATTTGCAAAAGACGCTTATGCCCTAGGCATTAATTATTTAGGAGTATGTTGTGGAGCAAACCCAATGTTAATTAGGGAAGTTGCCGAGTCTATTGGTTTAACTGTTCCAGCAAGCAAATATCGAGAGAACATGGAAAATCATTTTATGTATGGAAAAAATAAAAGAATTCCAAAACATATGACTGAATACGGAGATAAAGCGTAAATAAATTAAGAAGGGCATTTAACTAAATTGTGCGCCTGACATATGTCGAAGCACTAAAACAGGAGAAGATATGACTAATAAGTTAAAAGAAACAATAAGTAATCTACAGAAGGATTTTACAGCTAACCCAAAAAATGCTGTGGTCCAATATGAAAGCAACTCAATACTTAAGGAAGGGCTTCAATCTGTAGTAACTCTTAGAGAGCATAAATTAATTGTTGATGAACCAAAAAGTTTTGGTGGCAAAGATGAGGGACCCAGTCCAGTAGAGTTGATATTGGCAGCTTTAGCAACGTGTCAGGAGATAACCTATAAAGCCTTTGCTACAGCAGCTGGTATTAATATTGAGAGTATTAGTGTTAATTTAACAGGTACGCTTGATTTACAGGGTTTTCTAGCTTTAAATAAAAACACTAGACCTGGCTTTCAGCACATCTCAGGTACTGTTGATATTAAATCTTCATCACCTAAAACTGAAATAGATAAATTGATTGATACGGTAAATACACATTGTCCAGTATTAGACATTTTATCAAAAGGAGTTCCTATTAAATTATTTCAAAAGGTTTCTTCGAATAACTCTAATAATGCAGTGCAAAATGAAAAAAGAGCAAGTGCTGCTTAGCTAATATAATTTAGGCCTTATGAAAAATTGTGCTTAATTATAAATATTTAGTTACCTAGGCTTACTAAGTTTAGGTAACCATGTTACACAAGCAGATGCTTGAAATATTTATTCAAACTTTCTTTTTATATTTTATTGTCATTGATCCACTAGGAAATACGCCATTATTTTTAGCAGTAACTCAAAACATGAGTAGTCAACAAAGAGTTAAAACTGCATTGAGTGCAACAATAATTGCATCAATTATATTGTTATTTTTTGCATTACTTGGAAGCACTTTATTAAGTTATTTGAATATATCTTTTCCAGCGTTTACAATTGGTGGAGGAATTATTTTATTAATAATTTCTATGGAAATGTTGTTTGATAAAAGACAACAAAGAAAAGAGGATGACATTGATTTTAACTCTGAAAATGTAAGTGTATTTCCCCTGGCTACACCTATTATAGCGGGACCTGCTGCAATTACATCTGTTATTGTTTCTGTTTCAGATATGGGAAGTAATTTTACAAACCAATCTGTTGGAATGATTGCTTTAGCTTCAGTTTTAATTTTAACTTTTATATTTTTTTTTACAGCTTCAAAATTTTCTCAGATAATAAACAAAAAAGTTATTAGTGTAATTTCAAGAGTAATAGCAATTATTTTAGTTGGATTAAGTGTTCAATATATTTTAGATGGAATAAAAACTTTTTTAGCTTAAAATATTGTTCTAGAGGATATTTTAAAATACTATAAATTTGTAATGAATATAATTGTCTTACAACACATTAAGATTGAAGACCCAGGTTTTATTAAGGATTTAATGTTGGCTGACAATGTTAATTTGACCACTATAGAATTAGATGAAGGTGAAAAAATACCAAATGATCTGACAAAGTTTGATGGAATGTTTTGTATGGGTGGTCCAATGGATACCTACATGGAAAGTGAACACCCCTGGCTAGTTGATGAAAAAAAAAAAATTAAAGAATTTGTCGTAGACCTTAAAAAACCATATTTAGGTTTTTGTCTAGGTTGTCAATTATTAGGTGAAGTTGTAGGTGGTAAGGTTATAAAATCTAAATTTGCAGAAATAGGAATAATGGATATTAATTTTTCTAAAGAAAAAAATAATGATATTTTATTCTCTTCTTTTCCCGAAAAAATAAAAAGTTTGCAATGGCATTCTTATGAAGTTGATGGGCTTGATAACAATAAAGATATAACGGTTTTAGCTTCATCTCCAATTACCAAATATCAAATTTTTAAATATCAAAACCATGCTTATGGGATTCAATTTCATATAGAAATTAAAGATACAACGGTTAATGAATGGGGATGTGTTCCTGAATATAAGCAGGCTCTAGAAAATCAATTAGGTGAAGGTGCTCTGGATAAATTTGATCAAGCAGCAAAAGAAAATATGAAAAAAATGAACAACTACTCTAAAATTTTATATTCTAAGTTTAAAGCAATAATTCCAGTAAAATAATGTTGTTTTTTATTTGTTTCGTGGTTAGATTTATGTTTGAATATCAATATTAAATAACAAGAGAGAGGAAAATTATGTCTATAATAAAAAAAATAAGTCTTACATTTGCAGCAGTCATTTTATCAATGACTTTTGCAGTGCAGAGTGCTTATGCGGGAAACGTAGTAATTAACTTAGGTCATGGAAACACTGAAGGTAGTGCTTATGATCCTTTAGCTAAAAAATTTGCAGAATTAGCAGAAAAATATTCTAACGGTAGTATAAAAGTAAAAGTTAGATGTTGTGCTTCATTGGTAAAAGAAGATGAAGCTTTTAAAGCAATGCAACTAGGTACAGTTGATATGGCTATAATTACAGGTAATAACTTATCACCACACTTTGGTTTAACAGACGCTTTTGTTTTACCTTACATTTTTAAAGATAAAGCTCATGCTTATAAAGTTTTAGAAGGACCGGTTGGAGATAGTTATAAGAAAAAATTACTTGATGCTACTGGAATAACTATTTTAGCTTTTGGTTTTGTTGGTGATCGTGATTTTTACAATTCAAGAAAACCTATTAAGTCAATGGCTGATATGAAGGGCTTAAAAGTTAGAGTTCCAAAAAATCAAGTAATGATAGATACATTTAAAGAGTTTGGTGCTGCACCGATAGCTTTACCGTGGGCAGATACACCAACTGCATTACAAACAGGAACAGTTCAAGGTGCTGATAATGGGACTTCTTTCATCAAATCTGCAAAATTTTATGAAATAATGCCTTACTTCACTGCTCTTGAACACTTCACATATTTTTCACCTCTAATGGCAAGTCCAAAATTGATGAAAAAACTTGATGCTGATCAGAAGAAAGCAGTTATCAGAGCTGGTAAAGAAGCTAATGATTATCAAAAAGCAGTAATGTCAAAAAGAGTTGGAGAAATTCGTAAGTTTCTTACAACTGAAGGTCAAGGTGGAATGAAAACTACTGAGTTTGATAGAACAGACTTTATCGCTGCTGGACAACGTGTTCAGGATCGTTATGCGACTTCAAAAGGAGCAGAGTTTACAGCGTTTGTTAATGCAATAAGAGCTGCAGCAAACTAGGTTTTACTTTTAATTAAATTTTAAGGGGCGCACAGTATCTAAAGTGCTGGTGCCCTTTTTTAATTTTTAATAGAATTCAAATAATGCTTAAAAAATTAAATCAATACTTTGAAGAAGTGCTTTGTACATTTTTTTTAAGTGTTGTATTTATTTCAGTGATAACTCAGGTAGTTTTAAGGTTTGGATTTTCATCTGCAGCAGTTTGGGCAGAAGAAACAGCAGTATATGGTTTAATTTTTGCTACTTATCTTGGGGCTTCTTTAGGAATAAAGAGACGAGAACATGTTAGAATTACCTTTATAGTATTATCTTTTCCAAAAAAATTAAAAGTTGTCTCAATCATTTTAGCAGACATTTTGTGGTTAGGGTTTTTAGCCTTAATGATTGTTCAAACTATAGTTTATACAAAGCTTTTATTTGACGTCAGTTATGTTCTTCCAGGTTTAAAAATTGAATTAAGATGGCTACAAATGTTTATGCCACTTACTTTTTGTTTAATGGTCTATAGAGTTTTTGAAGTATACTGGGAGTGGAAAAAAACTGGTTGGAAAGGTTTACCTTTATAATGGAGTTTTTTAATGGTCCAATAGTGATGGCGCTTGTCTTTGTTTTTACAATGATAATTGGAGTGCCAATTCCATTTGCAGCTGGTATAGCAACTGTCGCAGGTTTAATTATAGCTGATATTCCATTATCACTTATGGCGTTAAGTGCCTGGACCGCATTTGAACCTTTTCCATTAGTTACAATACCTTTGTTCATTTTAGCAGGACAACTCATGGAACATGGAGGTATGTCAGAAAAATTAGTTACAATTTCAAAAAAATTAGTTGGAGCCTACAAAGGAGGGATGGGCTTAGTAACAGTTGTGGCTTGTATGTTTTTTGCTGCTTTATCTGGATCAGGTCCAGCGACTACAGCTGCTATAGGCTCTATTACTATCCCTGCAATGAAAAAAGAAGGTTACGATTCAGGCTTTGCAGGTGGAATTGCAGCTGCTGCAGGTGCGCTGGGAAGCATGATACCACCTTCAAATTTAATAATTATATTTGCTCTTGTAAGTGATGTTTCTATTCCAAGGCTTTTTTTAGCAGGAATTTTACCAGGTATAGCACTTGGTTTAATGCTTATGGTAGTTGTTTTTATTATTTCATTAAAAAATAATTATGGTGGAGCTGATGCAAAATTTCAGTTTAGGCCTTTGCTTTGTGCATTATGGGATGGAAAATGGGCAATGTTTGCACCAATAATTATTCTAGGAGGAATTTATGCTGGTATATTTACACCATCAGAAGCGGCAGCAGTAGCAGTTGCATATGGATTATTTGTAGGTTTGTTTATTTATAAAGGACTAACGGTAAAAAAATTAGTAGAAGCATTTAAATTTACCGCTGTTGTGATTGGTACGGTTATGTTTATTTTAGGCTCTACAAAAGCGTTTGGTCAACTAGTAACAATTTACGATATTCCAGAATCAATATTAAATTTATTTCAAGGACTAGCAAACCATCCTGAGTTAGTTTTATTATTGATAGGAATATTTTATATATTTATTGGTATGTGGTTAGAAAGTGTTGCACAGATTATTATTTTTACAGCAGTATTTTTACCGTTGGTCACAAAACTTGGAATAGACCCTGTGGTGTTTGGTATTTTTACAGTTCTTACATGTGAAATAGGTTTTTTAACACCACCAATCGGAATTAATCTTTTCGTTGCAGCGCGTATTACTGGAGATTCAATTGAAAAAATATCCATTGGAGTATTACCTCTTCTAGTACCTTATATTTTAATGGTTCTAATTTTAGTTTACTTTTCAGATTGGGTAACTTATTTGCCAGATTTAGTTTACGGAGTCAGTAAATGACGAGAATTCCTTTAGTGGGATACTCTGATAAACTTTCATTACGACCGAATGAAACTGTCTCATTTAAAATATCCTCGAACTTAAAAAAATCCTTTTCTGCATCTTTAAAAAGGTCTATTAGTGCTGACCCAAATCCTAAGGGTGTGGGTATAATAGAAGAGGATGCATCGAAATACTTTAAAACAACCTCCTATAAATCTAGAGAACAAACCTTTAACCCTGGTTCTTATGCGGTTAGCAAAAAACCAATAAAGATTTCTATTAAGAAAAATTTAACTTTATCAGTAATAATTTTTCCAACAATCTCTTCTTCTAGAGACCAATCAATTATTGCAATTGGTAATGTTGAAATTTATATAAATTCTAAAGGGTCATCTTCTATCAGAGCTGGCAAGAAATCCATTTCCATTAAAGAACCGCTGGAATTAAGATCTTGGTATAAAATTAAAGTTAAAATTTCTATTAATGGAAATGTAAGCATTTCACAGAAAGTGCTAAAATATAAAGATAAAAAAGAAATAATAAATAAAGGTAAACTGAATATAAATAGAGATGTTTCAAGTAAAATATCTTTAGCTGCAATCATATCTAAAGGAGGGGCTTCTAATTATTTTAATGGAAAAATTGAGTCTCCTCAAATAAAAATAGATAATAAGATTATTGGAGATTGGGATTTATCCACCAATACACCTTCTACAACCGTAGACTCAATTGTTGGGCCTACATTAAAATTAAAAAACTTTCCAACTCGAGCTGTTACGGGGTCTAAGTGGGATAGCTCTGAAATGAACTGGCAACATAAGCCTGAGCATTATGCTGCGATCCATTTTCATGAAGATGACATATATGATTTTGAGTGGGACACTGACTTTAAATTCACAGTTCCAAAGAATATGCCATCAGGGATATATATAATGAAAATTAAATGTGAAGAGCACGAGGATTCAATGCCTTTTTTTGTTGCCCCAACTATAAATAAATCAAAAGCTAAAATCTGTGTTTTAATTTCTACATTCACCTATTCTATTTATGGGAACCACGCTCGTGTTGATTATGATAGCAGCTGGTTAAATAGAATTAAGGAGTGGAATGCTTATCCACATAATCCTGCCAATCATAAAGAATATGGTTTATCTACATACAATTATCACTCAGATGGTGCTGGGATTTGTCATGCTTCACATCGAAGACCACTTTTTAATATACGCCCAGGCTATATAACATTTGGAGGATCAGAATCCCCATGTTCTGGATTAAGGCATTTTCAAGCAGATAGTCATTTAATTAGTTGGTTGCATGCTAAAAATTTTGAATATGAAATAATTACAGATGAACAACTTCATCAAGATGGTCTTAAAGCTATAAAAAAATATAAAGCAGTCATAACAGGAACGCACCCAGAATATCATACAAAAGAAACATTAGATGCTCTACGTGACTATCGTGATAACGGAGGATCACTTAATTATCTAGGGGGCAATGGCTTTTACTGGCGTATTGCCATTCACAAAGAGAATAAAAGTTTACTTGAAATTAGACGACCAGAAGGTGGAATACGTGCCTGGGCATCAGAGCCTGGAGAAGCTTATAACGCTTTTGATGGAACTTATGGAGGTCTATGGAGAAGAAACGGAAGAGCACCTCAAGAACTTGTTGGAGTAGGATTTACAGCGCAAGGTAATTTTTATGGCCATCCTTATAAACGTAAATGCCATGACCCTAAATTTGATTGGGTTTTTGAAGGTATAAAAGATGATCAGATAGGAGATTTTGGTTTTAGTGGTAATGGAGCTGCCGGATTTGAATTAGATCATATAGATACACGTCTTGGCTCTAACAAAGATATAACTTTACTAGCACAATCAAAAGCGTCGAAAGATCCAAAGGAAAATTTTATACTTACTCCAGAAGAAAGATTAACTCATTTATCAACTTTAAGCGGACACACTGAAGAAGAGGTTTTGCAAGCAGACATGGTTTATTTTGAAGTGCCAGGGGGTGGTTCAGTTTTTTCAACTGGCTCAATAACGTTTTGTGGTAGCTTACCTTGGAATAATTATCAAAATAATATTTCAAAACTTTTAGAAAATGTTATTAAAAAATCTTTACAAAAATAGTAAAAGATTAAATTATTTTAAATGAATAATGAGCTTTTAATTAAATTTAGCTATTATTTTTGGAATGTAGTTCTTAAAATTAAAAAAACCTTTATTGCAATACTGCCAAGAAAATTGATCTAATTTTCTGTATAAAAATTTAATATTCTTTAATTGATTATTTTGAATAAAATCCAAGTTTTCACCAACGGTTGGATAAATTGCATAAACTTCTTCAGTAATATTTTTTAAATCACCAATGTTAATAGTTTCACAATTAATTGATTTTTCTTCTAATCTTATTTTTTGATCTTCTAAAAGATTAGTTTTAAATTTCAACACTTTTTCACCTAATTTGATAGTTCTATTTGTATCATTTGAGACCAACAAAATTTTTTTAAATTTATGTTCTTTAAAATCAGAAAATTCAAATGTCATATTATTTTCAAATATTAATAAAGTTTTATCTTCAGAAATCTCAGAATTTTCGAAGTTCTTATTGGTAACAGAATATATTTTATCACTGGATATAGGCTTGGCATTTTCATTAAGTTTTATGTTTTTAAATCTATTGTTTGTAAATTTATTAATATTCCATTCACTCGCGAGATAATGTTTGCC
>Ga0209383_1002042_pt1 | contig 12168 bp, 10 predicted proteins | sample CoawatmetaG02DNA_FD_187510 | JGI IMG/M metagenome (GOLD analysis project Ga0209383, IMG submission 187510) | Marine microbial communities from the West Antarctic Peninsula - Coastal water metaG029-DNA (SPAdes) (version 2) | ecosystem: Environmental > Aquatic > Marine > Coastal ... | reverse complement strand
TGTAATTGTGAGTTTTTTGAGTTTGATTATATCTTTTATAAACTCAGACTTTAGTAATGAGACAGTCTTTAATAACTCTCACACAACTAAACCATTATTCTATAAAATCTCAGGAACTTGGGGAAATCATGAAGGAAGTTTATTGCTATGGTTATTAGTATTAACTTTATTTATTTTTCTATTTTTAATTAAATCAAAAGAACAGCCTAAAAAGTATAGAATTTTAACCTTATTATTCCAGCAAATAATAATTATTGGATTTTTCTTATTTGTATTAATGACATCTAATCCTTTTAATTATTTGTTTCCAATTCCTAATGAAGGCCTTGGTCTTAATCCAATTTTACAAGATCCAGCATTAGCAATACATCCTCCAATTCTATATTTAGGTTATGTTGGGACTTCTATAATATTTTCATCATCTCTTGCTGCAGTTACACAAAACTATGTTTCAAAACAATGGGGCCAACATATTAAAAAATGGGTTTTAGTTTCTTGGATTTTTCTAACTATAGGCATTATGCTTGGATCAATTTGGGCATATTATGAACTAGGTTGGGGAGGTTTCTGGTTTTGGGACCCAGTTGAAAATGTTTCTTTAATGCCATGGCTAACATTAACTGCATTATTACATTGTATTGCGGCGTTAGAAAGAAGAGACGCTTTAACATCTTGGGTAGTTATATTATCTATTACAACTTTTACCCTAAGTATGTGTGGAACTTTCTTAGTAAGGTCTGGAATATTAAATTCTGTACATACATTTGCTAATGATCCTGCAAGAGGTATTTTTATATTAATATTTTTATTTGCATTAATTGTCTTATCGTTGGGAATATTTTTTATATTTCACAGAGAAAATAATAAAAGATTAAATAATTTTTTCTGGCTTAGTAGAGAAACTTCCATCTTAATAAACAATTGGTTTATGATGTATTTTTTATCTGTTGTTCTAATAGGTACAGTATATCCAATTTTTCTAGATGTAATATCTAGTGAAAAAATTTCAGTAGGGCCTCCTTTTTACCAAAAATTAATTGTTCCTTTTTTAATACCATTTCTATTATTTATGTCTCTTGGACCACGACTTAAATGGATTAAATCTAAAATTGAGAATAAGAACTCACTTATTGTCATATTTATAGCATCGTTAATATTAACTTTTTTTATTATTAAAAATTTAACTACAGACTTACTTTTTTATACAGTTTTAATTTCTGCTGCTTTTTTTTTATTCTTTACAACTTTAAAAGAATTATTTATTAAAAAATTTAATAATATTTCTCAAACGGTTTCACATTTAGGTTTTAGCCTATTAATATTAAGTATTTTGTTTAACAGCATCTTATCGTCAGAAATTATAACCAACATAAAAATTGGTGAAAAATATGATTATGATAAAGGTGAAATTTTTTTTAAAAAGATAGAAGAAATAAAAGAAAGTAATTTTAACTCCATCATTGCCTCCTTTGAAATAAAAGACAAAAATGGAAAAACTATTGAATTAAAACCTGAGATTAGAATTTATAATCAGCCTGTAATTATTACTAGTGAGGCAGATATAAGAACAACACTATTAGAAGACAAGTTTTTAGTAATGAACCTTGTAAAGGGCAATGAATATTTTAATATTAGATATCAAGTAAAGCCATTTATGGTTTGGATATGGATATCAATTTTGTTATTAAGTCTTGGTGGATTAATGAGTTTATTTAAAAGAAAGACATGAAAAATAAATTTAACTTATTTGTTGCAGTTATTTTTGTAAGCTTTTGTTTTGTTATTTTTTACAAAGGATTGAATAATTCTAATATTTATGCGCCTAAAATTAATGATAAAAAGAGTATACCTATTTTTGAAGCAAAAGATTTTAACTCAAGTGCTTATCTAAATTCAAAAAAAATTTTTGAAGAAGATACTTTTTTTATTGTAAATATATGGGCCTCATGGTGTGTTCCCTGCAGAACAGAGCACCCTTTATTAATGAGATTAAGCAAAAATCAATCAGTTAAATTAATTGGTTTAAATTATAGAGATGACCCAAATAACGCTAAAAAGTTTATTAATGAATTTGGAAATCCATATTCTCAAATTATAATTGATAATGATGGCGCTTTGAGTATAGAGTTTGGAGCTTACGGTGTGCCAGAAACTTTCATAATTGATAAAAATAAAAAAATTATAAGAAAATTTATAGGACCAATTAATGAAGAAATAGTGGAAGAAATTAAATTGATTATTAAATGAAAACTTTAAAGATATTTATAATTATATTTTTGTTCATCAGTTTTCCCCATCTCAAAGCTGATGAAAAAAATGATGAAATGAAAAGTAAAATCTTAAAAAATATTCGATGTTTAGTTTGTCAAGGGCAATCCGTTTATGATTCAGAATCGGATTTCGCTTCTAGTATAAAATTGATTGTTAATAGAAAAGTTAATGAAGGATTAAAGGAGAAACGAATTTATGAATTTTTGAGAGAAAAGTATGGTGATTGGATAATCTACGAGCCGCAACTAAACAAAAACACTTATGCCTTATGGCTATTGCCACTATTGTTATTTTTGCTTGGTGGTGTCATAATGCGAAAAAAACTTAAGTTTAAAAATTAATTATTTATTTTATGAGATTAAGAAAATTTGATCTATTGCTGTTGTTGTTGCTTTTTTTTACTCCTGTGAAAAGTGAAGGAGAGTATAGTTTTTTTTTAGGTACTTTTGATACCATCGATAAGGAGGGTGATGATAAAGCAAATTTATATGGTTTTGAACACAAGAATCCAATCTTATTTCGAGACACCATTTTAGGAAAATTTTCCCCAATTAGTGGTGGATTTATTACAGATAAAAATTCAATTTATTTGTACACAGGTGTCCAAGCACAATATGAGATGGGACCTTTAAATATTATACCAAGTTTTGCACCCGGTTATTATGAAAAGGGTGATGGTAAAGATTTAGGTAGTGTCTTAGAATTTAAAAGTGAAATCAGCTTTAGTTTTGATATATCCAAAAATTCAACACTAGGATATTCTTATAGTCATGTTTCAAATAATGACTGGGGTAAAGGTGGCAAAAATCCAGGTGTAGACAATAAAGCCATTTCATTCTCTAAAATTTTTTAGTTAAATGAATTTAAACGATTGTTATAATTTTAATGATTTTAAAAAATTAGCTAAAAAAAATTTACCCTCACCAATATTCCATTACATAGATGGTGGGGCAGATGATGAAACAACATTAAAAAGAAATACAGATTCTTTTGATGATTGTGATTTAATTCCCAATGTTCTTGCAAGCGTAGGTAAACCAGATCTCTCAACAACTATTTTTGGAAAAAAAATTGATATGCCAATTTTTCTTTCGCCGACTGCAATGCAGAGACTTTATCACCACGAAGGAGACAAAGCATCAGCAAGAGCTGCTGAAAAATTTGGAACATTTTATAGTATGTCTACTATGGCCAATAATACAATTGAAGAGGTTTCAGCTGTTTCAAATGGCCCAAAACTATTTCAACTTTATGTCCATAAAGATCAGTCAATAACAGATGATTTGATAGATAGATGTAGGGTATCTGGGTTTGATGGAATGTGTTTAACAGTTGATACCTTGGTTGCAGGAAATAGAGAAAAAGATCATAGAACAGGATTTACAACACCTCCAAAGCTTACACTTCAAAGTTTAATGAGTTTTGCAATGCATCCTAAGTGGGTGTTTAATTATTTAACACATGCAAAATTTGAATTATCTAATGTTAAAAATAAAACAGATAAAGGAACTAATATTTCAAAGTCTGTAATTGAATATATAAATGAACAATATGATCCAGCCATGAACTGGAAAGATGCGGAATATTGTGTAAAAAAATGGAATGGCCCTTTTGCTCTTAAAGGGGTTATGTCAGTTGAAGACGCAAAAAGAGCAATAGATATTGGATGTACAGCAATTATGATATCAAATCATGGAGGCAGACAATTAGATGGCTCAAGATCACCCTTTGATCAAGTTAACGCAATTAGAGAAACTGTTGGAGATAAACTCGAAATAATTTTAGATGGTGGTGTGAGAAGAGGAACCCATGTTTTAAAAGCTTTAGCAGCAGGTGCAACAGCATGTAGTTTTGGAAAAATGTTTTTATTTGCATTGAGTGCTGGCGGCCAACCAGGTGTGGAACGGTTATTACAAAATATGCATGATGAAATTAATAGAAACATGGTATTAATGGGCTGTAAGACTTTAAAAGAACTGAATGCGTCAAAAATAATCTATAGAAAATAATTTTTACTTATTAAAGTTAGTTATAAAAAAAATAGATTAAATTAAAAAATATTAACAGTACGATTACTAATGAAATTAGCTAAAAATTTAGAAAGATTAGGAACTGAGTCAGCATTTGGTATTTTAGCTGAGGCAAAAAAATTAGAAGCTCAAGGTAAACCAATGATCCATCTGGGTCTTGGTCAACCTGATTTTAAAACTCCACAACATGTTGTAGATGCAGCGAAGAAAGCTTTAGATGATGGTCATCATGGATATGTTATGTCCAACGGTATTTTAGAATGCAGACAAGCTGTAACCAGAAAAATTAAAAAACTTTATAATAAAGATATTGATCCAGAAAGAGTTTTGATAATGCCAGGTGGAAAACCAACAATGTATTATGCTATACAATGTTTTGGTGAGCCAGGTGCAGAAATTATACACCCAACACCAGCATTTCCAATTTATGAGTCTATGATTAATTATACAGGCTCAACTGCTGTGCCTTATGATTTAACTGAAGATAAAGATCTAAAGTTTAATGCTGAAAAAATTTTATCATTAATTACTGAAAAAACTAGACTGTTAATTTTAATTAATCCTAACAATCCAACAGGAAGTTTTGTAGAAAAAGCAGAGATAGATATATTAGCAGAAGGACTTAAAAAGTATCCACATGTAGTAATCCTTAGTGACGAAATTTATAGTAGACAAATTTATGATGGAAAAGAAATGCCAACATTTTTTAACTACCCTGACCTTCAAGATAGATTAATAGTTTTAGACGGTTGGAGTAAAGCTTATTCCATGACAGGCTGGAGAATGGGCTGGAGTGTATGGCCTGAAGAATTAATACCTCATGTAAATAAATTAATTATCAACAGTGTTTCATGTGTTAATGCACCCTCACAGTTTGCAGGAATTGCTGCACTAGATGGGCCAGATGATGCTATTCATGAAATGATGAAAGAATTTGACATTAGAAGAAAATTAATTCACGAAGGCCTTAATAGTTTACCAGGTATTGAATGTAGCCTTCCAGAGGGAGCATTTTATGTTTTTCCAAAGGTGATAGGAACAGGGATGAATGGTTCAGAATTTGCAAAAAAGTGTATGTATGAAGCAGGAGTAGCAATAGTCCCAGGAACAGCTTTTGGTAAAACTTCCAAGGATTATGTGAGATTTAGTTACGCAGCCTCTCAGGACAACATATCTAACGCATTGGAAAATATTAAAAAAATGCTAGGTTAGGCTAATGTCAGAATTAGTCTTACCAAAAGTAAATAAAAAAACTTTAGATAAAAAAGAGTATATTTTTAAAGCACTTGCTAAATTAACAAAACCTGAAAATGTTTTAAGTCATGCTGATGAGATTAAGCCCTATGAAACTGATGCATTAGCAGCTTATAAGCAAACCCCGCTAGCAGTAATAATGCCAGAAAACACTCAAGAGGTAAGTAGTATTTTAAAATTTTGCTATGAAGAAAATATAAAAGTTGTTCCAAGAGGAGCTGGTACTGGCCTTTCAGGTGGAGCCTTACCTTTAAATGATGCAGTTTTATTGAGCCTTGGAAAATTTAATAAAATTTTAGAAATTGATTTTGAAAATAAATGTGTAGTAACTCAGCCAGGTGTTACTAACTTAGGACTTACACATGCAGTACAACATAAAGGTTTTTATTATGCTCCAGATCCATCAAGTCAACTTGCTTGTTCGATAGGTGGAAATGTTGCTGAAAATTCAGGTGGCGTTCATTCTTTAAAGTACGGAACAACTACTAACAACATTTTAGGTATTGAAATGGTTATGATGGATGGAACTATTTGTAGAATTGGCGGAAAAACTCTTGATCAGGAAGGATATGATTTAATGGGACTGATTTGTGGTTCTGAAGGTTTGTTAGGCGTGATTACTGAAGTTACTGCAAAAATTTTAAAAAAACCGCAAGTTGTTAAGGCGGCATTAATAGGATTTCCAACCATTGAAGAAGGTGGAAACGCAGCCACAGAAATTATTTCTCATGGAATAGTTCCAGCAGGCATGGAAATAATGGATAAAGCCTTAATTGAAGCAACAGATAATTTTAGCAAAGCAGGCTATCCAAGAGATGCAGAACTTTTATTGATTGTTGAGTTAGATGGAACAGAATCTGAAGTTAACGAATTATTAAAACAAGTTAGTAATATTTGTAAAAAAAATAATTGTTCAAGTTTGAAATTGAGTAAAAATGAAAAAGAAAGATTATCATTTTGGGCAGGAAGAAAAGCAGCATTTCCAGCTTGTGGTGCAATGGCACCAGACTACTATTGTATGGATGGCTCTATTCCAAGAGGAAAATTAGCAGAAGCCTTATTGGAAATAAAAGCTTTATCTAAAAAATACAATTTGCCTGTAGCTAATTGTTTTCATGCAGGTGATGGAAACTTACATCCATTGATTATGTATGATGGAGGTGACAAGGAGCAATTAAGAAAAACAGAAGAGTTTGGTGCAGAAATTCTTAAAGCATGTGTGAGATTAGGTGGTGTTATTACAGGTGAGCATGGTGTAGGAGTTGAAAAAAGAGAACTAATGTGTGAAATGTTTAATGATAATGATATTCAACAACAATTAGATATTAAATCATCACTAGACGAAAAAAATTTATTAAATCCTGGCAAAGTTTATCCAATATTAAGAAAATGCGCAGAGGAAGGGAGGGTTCATGTCCACAGAGGAGAAGAGAAATTCCCAGATCTTCCAAGATTCTAATAATATTTACTACCCTGAAGACGAAGCACAGGTCTCAAATGTAGTTAAAGAGTTATATAAAAAAAATTTACCAACAGAACTCATAGGAACGGGTTCAAAAAGTTTTATTGGTAATAAAATTCAGTCAGCAAAAAAGCTATCACTTTCAAAATTATCGGGAGTAGTTGAGTATTTACCAGAAGAGCTTTATATTAAAGTTAAGGCCAACACACCGCTAGAGTTAATCGAAAAAGAATTAGAAAAAAATAATCAAGAATTAGCCTTCGAGCCTATTGATTTTGGATTTATTGAAACTGGCAAATCAAACAAAGGAACAATAGCAGGGTATTTGGCATGTAATTTTGCTGGATCGAGAAGGTTTAAGGTGGGCAGTGCAAGAGATCACATTTTGGGTTTTAGAGGTGTTAATGGAAAAGGAGATATAATTAAATCGGGTGGTACAGTTGTTAAAAATGTTACTGGTTATGATTTGTCAAAACTTGTTACAGGATCTTTCGGAACCCTGGTTGCATTAACAGAGGTTGTTTTAAAAGTTTTACCAAAAAAAAATCTATCTAATACAATAACAATTCACACAGAAGATAAAAAGTTAGTTAATGAACTGTTTGAAAAAATTTCAAGTTCTAGTAGTGAAATCTCAGGTGCAGTTTATATTCCAGATGAACCACAGGATGAAAATTATAAGCACAATAAAGAAATGGTATTTAAATTTAATGATCTTGAATCCAAAGGTTCATTTTTAGCTCTAAGGATAGAGGGAGACAAAGTATCAATCGATGAAAGAATTAAAGCATTAACACAAGAGCTAGAGCTCAATAAGTTAAATATCTCAATACTAGATGTGTATCAATCAGTCCCATTTTGGAAAAAAATTAATAATCTTGAGCTTTTTGCAGAAACAAAAAATAATTTACTAAGAGCTGTTATACCACCATCTAAAGGAAATGAATTAATGCAAAAACTTGGAAATAAATATAAATATTACATTGATTGGTGTGGATCATTATATTGGATAGAAGTTAAATCAAAAAAAAATATGAAAATTACAGAAATAAAAAAATCCATTAAAGAACTTGGTGGTTATTTAACAATTGTTAAAACTTCGGCAGACTATGATTATGAAGAAACTATATTTACAGTCGATGATACAAGACTATTAATATCAGAAAAAATTAAAAAAAGCTTTGATCCCAAAAGAGTTTTTAACCCTGGCAAGATGTATAGAGGAATTTAATGCAAACAAATTTTACTGAAAAACAATTAGAAAATAAAGACAATCAATCTACAGAAAAAATATTTAAAAAGTGTGTTCATTGTGGAATGTGTAATGCAACATGCCCAACTTACCAGTTATTAGGAGATGAATTAGACGGACCTAGGGGTAGAATTTATTTAATACAAGACATGTTAGAAAATGAAAAAAAGCCAACAGCAAAGGTTGTAAAACATATTGATAGATGCCTTTCATGTTACAGTTGCATGACCACATGCCCAGCTGGAGTTAATTATATGCATGTAATTGATCATGGTAAAAGATATATTGAAAAAAATTTTGAGAGATCATTTTTTGATAGAACCATTAGAAGCTTTTTATCAGTTGTCCTTCCAAACGTAAGGTACTTTAGACTTGCAAGTTTATTAGTTAAATTAGTTAAACCTTTTAAATTTTTAATGCCTTTAAAAATAAAAGACATGATGAATCTAATGCCAACAACCTTTCCGAAAAAAACCCTAAAGGAAAAAGAGGTTTATTCTGTTACTGGCCAAAAAAAGATTGCAAGAGTTGCTCTTTTAACCGGATGTGTTCAAAAAGAAATTTCACCACAAATAAATGAGTCCACAATTCGACTTTTAAATAGACATGGCGTTGAAGTAATTGTGCCTAAAAAGATAAGATGTTGTGGATCTTTAAACCATCATTTGGGTAAAGAAGATGATGCCCATCAAGACTTTAAAAACAATATTAATACTTGGTACGATGAACATCTAAAAGGTAATTTAGATGCGATTTTATCTAATACATCTGGCTGTGGTACTACTATGAAAGATTATGGTTTTATCTTTAAAGATGACCAAGAAATGAAAAAGAAAGCAAGAGTAATATCTGAATTAACAAAAGATGTGTCTGAATATCTAAGTGAAAGTATAAAATTAAATTTTACGGTAAAAGATAAGAAATATAAAATAGCTTATCATTCAGCATGTTCAATGCAACATGGACAAAAAGTGCACGATCAACCCATTTCATTACTAAAGAAAACAGACAATGAAATAATGGAAATTCCAGAAGGGCATATTTGCTGTGGATCAGCTGGTACATATAATATCTTACAAACTGAAATCGCAAAAGAACTATTAAAGAAAAAAGTAAATAATATTGAGAGTTTAAAATCAGATTTTATTTTAACAGGCAATATAGGTTGTATCACCCAAATCTCTAATGGAACCAAAACACCAATTTTACATACTATTGAAGTATTAGATTGGTATACTGGTGGACCTAAACCAAAAATAATACAAAAAAATTAACTATGAAAAAAATTATAATTACGAGAAGACTTTTAAAAGAATCTGAAGAAAAAGCTTTAAAAATTTTTGATGCAAAACTTAACGGTAATGATGAATTATATTCTCAATCAAAACTTATTGAGTTAAGTGAAGGGAATGATGCAATCTTAACATCTTTGACGGATAAGATGGATGAAGAAACAATCAATAAACTACCAAGCAGTATTAAAGTTATTTCGAATTTTGCAGTCGGTTTTGGAAATATAGATGTGGAAGCTGCAAAAAAAAAAGGAATTGCAGTAACAAATACACCTGAAGTTTTATCAGATGCTACAGCAGAAATTGGAATTTTATTAATATTAGGTGCCTGTAGAAGAGTCCCAGAAGGAATTCAAAGTGCAAAAGAAAGCAGCTGGAAATGGTCTGCTGATTTTCTGATAGGAAAACAGTTAACTGGTGCAAGGCTTGGAGTTTTAGGAATGGGAAGAATAGGACAAAAGATTGCTAAAATTGCTAAAGCTTTAGGAATGGTTATTCACTATCACAATAGATCAAAATTAAACAAAGAAAAAGAACAGGGCGCGATCTATCACGATAGTTTAAAGAGTCTTTTTTCAGTTTCAGATGTACTATCTATTTGTTGCCCAGCAACAAAAGAAACAGAAAATTTAATTAATAAAGAAACATTAGAATATTTTCCAACAGGAGCTGTTATTACAAATGTAGCTAGAGGAGACATTGTCGATGATGAAGCATTAATTGATGCATTAAATAGAAGAAAAATTTATGCTGCAGGATTAGATGTTTATAAAGGTGAGCCAAATTTAAATCCTGGTTATCTTAAAACAAAAAGTGCTTTTATTTTACCCCACCTTGGAAGCTCCACTAAGCACACAAGAACAGCAATGGCTAATTTAGCAATAGATAATATTGAAGAGTTTCTAAAAACTGGAAATTGTAAAAATAAAGTAAATTAGTTTTCTAATATATTTTAATTAATGCATAAGGCTATTTTGCCAAAATATAAATCAATAAAACCCCATATTGTAAAAAAAAACATATATTTTACAGTACTTCTTTCCCGTATTATTTTATTTGATATTTTTATAGTATTATTTATGAAACGTAAAAACTTACATAGTTCAATAATGCATTACCATTGATAAAAAATGTATTTAAAAACCCTAAATATAGAAAGCCAGAACAGAGAAAAGAGAATAGTTAAGAGATTAAATTTACAAAAACTTCCTTTTAAAATAGGCGTAAATGACTTCTGTAGCATGTACATAGACATGATGCAGGGACTTAGAGAAAGTTTTAAGTATCAAGATGTTAAACCTGGTATGTCATGGTGTTTATCAACAATAAAAAAATTTAAAGTTTTTTTATTAATATTTGAAGCAAACGAAGCTGGAAGTGAAATTTATAAAGAAAGTTTATCCAATAAATTACCCGAATATTCTTACAAAACAATTGCTCAAATTGTTGATGAAGGGTTAGAAAAAGGATTTTTCATAAAATTAGCTCCACGTATTAAAGAAAAACATGATTTAAAAATAAGAAACATTAGACCCTCAGAAGATATTACTGTTGAATTTATAAACTGGAATATAGATATTGTCTCTTCGTTAGAATATTTTGCAAAACAATATAAATAATTATTTTTTATTAAAAGGTCAGTGATTAAACCGACCTTTTGACTTTGGGGGTCATCATATTAATAACAGTCAAGGTTTGTACAGAATAGTTTTCGAACTTAAACGGAATTAAGTACGGTAAAAATTATCCATATAATTAAACAGGAAAAAAACAAATGGCTTATCTACATTCTACTATGGATTGTATCTATGACTGCATATGTCATTTTGTCTATAGACAATAAACTCAATATATAATTAAGTATAATTAGTTAATTAACTAATAGAGGAGAAATAATGATTAAAGATAAAAAATCTTTGAAGGCTACAACACCTTCAAGACGTAAGTTCTTTAAAGCAGCAGCAGTCACAGGTGCAGCAGCAGCAACAGCTGTAGCAATGCCTACGATCGCTAATGCAGCACCAGTAACATTAAAGATGCAAGCAGCTTGGCCTTCAGGCGCAAACATCTTTTTTGAAATGGCGCAAGACTACTGTAATATGGTTAGTGACATGTCTGGTGGATCACTTAAGATTGATCTTCAGCCTGTTAACTCAATCGTTAAAACTTCGGAAATCGGAGCAGCGGTAAGTGATGGAATCGTTGATATGGGTCACTGGGTGACTGCATATTGGTACGGTAAAAACGCTGCAGCTTCACTTTTTGGAACTGGTCCTTCATACGGAATGTCATCTCAAGAAGTTATGGGATGGATGGAGTATGGTGGAGGAAGAAAACTATATGAAGAAGCAGTAGCTAGTGTTGGATTTAACTACACTGGATTCTTTCATATGCCTATGCCAGCACAACCTTTTGGTTGGTTCAAAAAGAACGTAACTAAAGTATCTGATGTTAAAGGCATGAAGTATAGAACAGTTGGTTTAGCGACTAACGTTTTAACTGCTATGGGAATGGTCGTAAGACAATTACCAGGTGGTGAAATCCAACCAGCAATGAAAACTGGTTTGATTGATGCTGCAGAGTTTAACAACCCAACATCAGACTCAC
>Ga0209383_1002039_pt1 | contig 12177 bp, 6 predicted proteins | sample CoawatmetaG02DNA_FD_187510 | JGI IMG/M metagenome (GOLD analysis project Ga0209383, IMG submission 187510) | Marine microbial communities from the West Antarctic Peninsula - Coastal water metaG029-DNA (SPAdes) (version 2) | ecosystem: Environmental > Aquatic > Marine > Coastal ... | reverse complement strand
AGAAAGGAATAATTCGAAATTGTTTGCGCGCGCAGAAGCTTGATCAATATCAGAATCAAGGCTGCTCTCGCGTGTACATGAGGCCAAAACATCCCATAGGGCTATACCATTTGATTTTAGTATTCTGATTCTCAGCGCATAGGGGAGAGTCCTAGTAGCTACTATCAAATCACCCATAATTGGCCAGAAAGAGTTACGGCTATGTGCGTAGTATTGTCCTACTAGCAGAGATGTTTTACTTGGCATACTTCCTAGAATAAGGAGTTTTGCGTTAGAGTCCTCAATTGGAGCGAAACTATTAATATAATTCATATTAATGTCGTTCTTTGTTGTAACCCCGAGTGTAAGGGTTATAAACCCATTTATTTAATAATCTTCGGGCGGAATCTGTAATTTCTGATGCGGTTATTCCTACAGGACCACCAGCTTGCTCCAATAGCTCATCTGCAGCAGCGCCATGTAGGTAAACCGAAAGTAATAGTGCCTTTTTTACAGTTAATCCTTGCGCCAGTAGAGCACCAATGATGCCGGATAATACGTCACCTGTTCCGGCGCTACTCAGACTAGGGTTGCCACTAGTGTTTATGTAATATTTTCCGTCAGGTAGCATACATATGCTACCTGCACCCTTAAGTACCGCATAACAATTAAAGCGTTTCACTAGCCCTCTTATTGTTTCTATACGGTTATTTTGGGCATCAGTAGAAGAGATCCCTAAAATTCTTGCCGCTTCTGCAGCATGGGGTGTAAGTACAGTATGTGCATTACGGTTACTTAGTGTATTGGCAAGCTCCGGATAAACTGAAATAAGGTTCAACGCATCAGCATCTAGTACTAATGATTGTGAAGATTTAAGTGCGCAGTCAAGCCAGGAATAAGCATCAGCGCTCATACCTAATCCTGGTCCAATAACCAGACAATTCAAATGATCTAGCTTAAATAATTCGTGAGGTGAGCGGAACATTAATTCGGGCTGTACTGGGCTAAACGCAAGTGTATTTTCAGTAATTAAGCCAAGGTATACGCGCCCCGATCCTAATTTTAATGCTGCTGTTCCTGCAAGGAGAGCTGCCCCTGTCATTCCGGCTGAACCACCAATAATACCAACGCTACCAAACATCCCTTTATGGCTATTAGCAGGTCGAGGTGGAGGTAGTAATTGTTGTATGTACGGTAGATCTAATACCCATGATTGAGGTTCTATAAGGGTAGAGGTATCAATATCAAGATTACGTAAAATAATTTCCCCAGAGTACTCAGTCCCTTGGTGGGTCAGGAGCCCAGGTTTCATGCCAATGAATGTAACAGTGGTATTGGCATAAATTGCCGAACCGCATACCCGTCCGTCCTCACTGTTCAGGCCACTAGGAATGTCTAGCGAAAGTACAGGCAGATTCATATGGTTTATTGCATTAACCAGTTCATAGATAGGACCTTCCAAGTCTCGTGAAAGGCCGATACCGAATAATCCATCTACTATGGCATTCCATTCATTCTTAATTGGAATCTCAGAAAGTATTTTGCCGCCTGCAGCGGTCCAGGCATCCATTGAATTTTTCGCTTCATCAGATAATTTTGCAGGAGTTCCGGTAAATACAAGGGTGACCTTAAACCACCATTCCTGTAGATGACGAGCAACAACAAAAGCATCGCCACCATTATTACCAGGGCCTGCCAGAACCAGAACTTTATTTTTCTCGCTGGTTAGTAGCTTATCTCGTACAACTTCCGCCGCAGCCAAACCTGCTTTTTCCATTAAATTTGTAGGAACGGAAGTACTAGTAGCAAGCTTTTCAAGCTTACGTATTTCTTTAGCGAGATAAATAGGAGTATTTTTATTCATATAATTAATTATCAGGGTAACGGTTTTAAGGCTGTGGGTAGCGAGCCTTCTCGTGTAAAATTATACTTTCAATTTCAATGTCACATTCCATCTAATGCTTCGATTCCGTGGTGGTAGTGCACTATCTTCCTTTCGTCTGAAAAAATTAGCTGACGAAATAAAAATACTTGTTCCTCAAGTTTCCCACATTTCTGCCGAGTATTGGCATTTTTGCTCAGAAGCACGTGGTTTGGGGGAAAAAGAAACTACTATTCTTGAGAAACTGCTTACCTATGGTGCAGCAACAGAGAAGAATACGATTTCTTGCGGTGAATTATTACTGGTATTACCTCGTCCCGGAACCATCTCTATTTGGTCATCAAAAGCAACGGATATTGCCAGTCAATGTGGATTAGGCACGATCGGGAGATTGGAGCGTGGTGTAGCCTTTTATATAAAATCATCCGAGGGAGAGCTTTCCGTCGAGGAAAGAACTCTGTTACTGCCATTAATCCATGACCGAATGACTGAGGCAGTATTTGGATCATTTAGCGATGCTGAAAATTTATTCCGGTATGTGGATCCTGTTCCTCTAAGCATAGTTGATATACGGGTCAGTACATTAGAGACGCTGCAACAAGCTAATAACGAGATGGGTCTTGCTTTATCACCTGAAGAAATTAAATATCTTTCAGATCATTATTCGAGAATTGGGCGGAATCCTACCGATGTGGAATTGATGATGTTTGCCCAAGCTAATTCGGAGCATTGTCGCCACAAGATCTTTAATGCGGATTGGGTAATAGATGGCAAGCCGCAGTCTAAATCATTATTTTCAATGATTCGTAATACCCATGAACTGAATCCGGAAGGTACGGTAGTAGCTTATACAGATAACTCTTCAGTTATTGAAGGGTCGAAAATTGCTCGTTTTTATCCTGAAAAGGATAATTGCTATACATATGCTATGGAGCAGATACATATCCTGATGAAAGTGGAGACTCACAATCATCCCACTGCAATATCTCCTTATTCTGGTGCTGCCACTGGAGCAGGAGGAGAGATTCGTGATGAAGGGGCTACTGGTCGTGGTTCAAAGCCAAGAGCCGGATTAACTGGTTTCTCAGTCTCAAATTTAAATATTCCTGAATTTATTCAACCTTGGGAGAGGTACTCGGAATTAGGAAAGACAGATTCATATGGTAAGCCATCTCGTATTTCGTCAGCCTTGCAAATTATGCTAGAAGGGCCGATTGGTGCGGCAGCATACAATAATGAGTTTGGTCGCCCTAATTTAGCTGGGTATTTCCGTACTTTTGAGGAATTGATCAGGGGTGAAATGCGCGGGTATCACAAACCTATTATGTTGGCAGGAGGGGTCGGACACATTTCTAGCGATCATTCATTCAAGGAAGAATTTCCACCTGGTGCATTAATGATTCAATTAGGTGGACCGGGAATGTTGATTGGATTGGGTGGTGGTGCGGCCTCAAGTATGGATACCGGGGACAATGAAGAGGACTTAGATTTTAATTCAGTGCAGCGTGGTAATGCAGAGATGGAGCGGCGCGCTCAGGAAGTAATAAATAGGTGCTGGCAGATTGAAAGAACGGGGAAAGCAAACCCAATTCTTTCAATTCATGATGTTGGTGCGGGTGGATTGTCTAATGCCTTGCCAGAGTTGTTACATGATTCTCGACGTGGCGGGAATATTGATCTACGTGAGATTCCTTTGGAAGAGCATGGTATGTCACCAATGCAAATTTGGAGTAATGAAGCACAGGAGCGTTATGTGTTGTCAATTTTGCCAGAGTCTCTTGAATTATTCAGGGCAATATGTAAACGCGAGCGTTGTCCATTCTCGGTAGTAGGAAAAGCAACAGAGAAAGAACAACTTTCCGTTACTGATTCAGTTTTCGATAACCATCCAGTTGATATGGAGATTTCAGTATTACTCGGGAAATCTCCAAAGATGTTACGTGAGGTTACTCATGTTAAGAAGCTATCGGTACCATTTAATACAGCGGAATTAGATTTGAAAGAGTGCGCTTATAAGGTGTTGCGATTACCTGTAGTTGCGGATAAAACTTTTCTCATAAGTATTGGTGATCGTACTGTCGGAGGAGTGACAGCACGTGATCAAATGGTAGGCCCATGGCAAGTTCCTGTGGCGGATGTAGCGGTAACCTCAATGGGCTACCAAACTTATCAGGGTGAGGCATTTGCTGTAGGTGAGAAAGCGCCATTAGCACTACTTAATCCTGCGTCGGCTGCACGTATGGCAGTAGGCGAGGCTGTTACTAATATAGCGGCCACATTGATTGAGAATATTGAAGAAATAAAGCTTTCGGCGAACTGGATGGCGGCAGCAGGGCATCCTGGCGAAGATGCGGATTTGTTCGATGCGGTTCATGCGATAGGCATGGAACTTTGTCCAGAGTTAGGCATCAGTATTCCAGTTGGGAAAGACTCGATGTCAATGAAGACAGTATGGGAAGATAAATCTGACAATAAATATAGTGGCTCGAGGAAGGAAGTAACTTCTCCTTTATCTCTAGTTATCTCTGCTTTTGCAAGAGTAACAGATGTTCGAAAAACACTTACACCGCAGCTACAAACCGACTGTGGTGAGACGGAATTGATTCTAATTGATCTTGGAGCGGGCAAGAACCGGCTTGGGGGTTCTGCGCTGGCACAAGTCTACAAACAAATAGGAGATAAAGCACCTGATCTTGAAGGTCCAGATGATGTAAAGGAACTTAAAGGATTTTTTGCTGCCATACAGTTATTAAACAAAGAAAATAAAATATTAGCCTATCATGACCGATCAGATGGAGGTTTATTTGCGACACTATGCGAAATGTCTTTTGCCGGTCACGTGGGGGTGTCTGTAAACCTGGATCAACTCTGTTTTGATGTTCTTGCTAACGATGTGGATGGGTATGAATTGAAGCAGGAAGTATTAAGCGGAAGATCTCTAGAGCGCATGATATCTGTTTTGTTTAATGAAGAACTCGGGGCGGTAGTTCAGATAAGAACTAGAGACCACGATGATTTTATGAAAGTTATATCTGAGGCGGGATTACGTGACGTAAGTTTTGTAATTGGTAGCCTGAACAGTAATGATGAAATACGGTTAATGCGAAATAATGAACCAGTACTTTTGGAGAAGCGTACAGAGTTACATCGCACCTGGTCAGAAACGACTTACGAAATGCAAAAATTACGTGATAACCCAGTTTGTGCCCAACAAGAATATGATTTAAAGCTTGATATCTCTGATCCAGGATTACAGGTCAAGTTAAGCTTTGAAACAGATAATAATATAGCTGCACCTTATATTCAAAAAGGAGTCAGACCAAGAATTGCTATTTTGCGCGAGCAAGGTGTTAACGGTCACGTTGAGATGGCTGCCGCTTTTGATCGGGCTGGATTTCTAGCAACAGATGTACACATGAGCGACATTATTGAGAGGCGCGTTTCTCTGAAGGATTACAAAGGTCTTGCTGTGTGTGGAGGATTTTCCTATGGAGATGTGTTAGGTGCTGGAGAAGGCTGGGCAAAATCTATTCTATTCAATAATTCTGTCCGCGATGAGTTTGCAGCTTTTTTTAAACGGACTGATACTTTTGCATTAGGTGTGTGTAATGGCTGTCAAATGATGAGTAATCTGTATGAACTAATTCCAGGGGCAGAGAATTGGCCGCATTTTATTCGTAATAAATCAGAGCAGTTCGAAGCGCGCTTTGCATCCGTGGAAATTCAGGAAAGCTCGTCATTGTTTTTCGATGGAATGGCCGGAAGCATCATGCCAATTGTTGTTTCGCATGGAGAAGGATATGCGGAATTTACAAATAAGGAAAAATTTGAAGCTACTCAGCCATTAGTAACAATGCGTTTTGTAAACAATTATGGAAAACCTACTGAGACTTACCCTCTGAACCCCAATGGCTCGCCCATGGGAGTTGCCGGCATGACAACACCTGACGGGCGGTTTAGCATACTTATGCCACATCCGGAGCGGGTATTTCGTACAACTCAGCATTCTTGGCATCCAAAAGACTGGCAAGAAGATGCACCATGGATCAGGATGTTCAGGAATGCAAGAAGATGGGTTGGATAGACTCTGATAATAGTATCTGTTGAAATAATTAGAAAATAACAGTGTGGAGATTAACAAAATGGTAGTGTCCGGACGCGTGATATATATAAATATTCTTGTTCTATTTCTTCTGATACCAAGTACAGAATTCAATATGGCACTTGCAGAAGTAGTGCCGAATAATGGGCAGGAAGAATGCGTTCCCATCGGGAGCTGGAAAGTGCCGGGAGGTGAAAAAATATCTGGCACGGATGTTATTTCTAATGCGCTCAATCAGTCTGTTGTATTGCTGGGAGAAGCGCATGCAAATTTAGAGCATCATCGCTGGCAATTACAAATGCTATCGTCATTACATGCACGACATCCTAATATGGTGATTGGATTTGAAATGTTTCCACGACGTGTGCAGGAGGCTCTTGATAAGTGGGTAGCTGGCAGCCTTTCTGTGGCAGAGTTTCTTGATGCCTCAGACTGGAAGCATGGCTGGAGTATTGATGCAAAGGCGTATTTGCCGCTTTTCCATTTTGCACGGATGAATAAAATACCAATGGTGGCACTTAATATCGACTCGCGTCTGAGGAAGGAAGTGTCCTTAAAGGGGTTTGATATTTTGTCGGAAGACAAATTTAAAGGAGTGACACGCCCAGCAGAACCAAGTAAAGCCTATCTTGAATACCTAATGTTTGTTTACAAAAAGCATGATCGAAATCATAAAACTAAAATTATTACCGAGGACTTAGATTTTCAGCGTTTTGTTAGAGGCCAACAGTTATGGGACAGGGCAATGGCGCAAGCTTTACACTCAGCATTGACTCGACTGGAGGAGCCGCCAGTAGTTGGAATGCAAGCTTTATTCTCAGCATTGACTCGGCCGGAGCGCCCACTAGTAGTCGGAATTATGGGTGCAGGGCATATCAGAAATGGTTACGGAGTACCTCATCAACTGATGGATCTTGGTATTCAGGATGTTGCCATGTTATTGCCATGGGAAAGTAATAAAGCATGCGGGCAATTGGTTGCTGGAATTGCTGATGCCGTATTTGGTGTTGCATCATATGTGAAGACGGATGGGCCACAACGTCAACGGCTTGGTATTCAGTTTGAAATAGCACAGAAAGGAGCCCGTATTTTAAAGATTGAGAAGGGTAGCGTAGCAGAAACAGCTGGGCTCAAAGATGAGGATATTATTATAGAAATTGCAGGCTTGAAAGTGAAGAAAATTAACGATGTTATTGAGGCGGTTAAGAGACAGGCACCTGGTACTTGGTTGCCACTTAGAGTAACGCGTGGTAGTGAAACAATTGAAATTATTGCCAGATTCTCTGCTGTAATAAAATGAGAATTAGTGCAGCTCTAGTAAGAATACGGTCCATATTCTACTTCTCAATTTCTATATTATTTATATTTCTTTCTCCGTTGGCTGTATCTGTCAGTTCAGCATCTCCATTAGCAATGGACACATTGACGGTTGAGTATGATATTACCGTTCACGTGGATCCGGTTGCGCAAACTATAGAAGGTCGTAATGTTATTACGACAAAATCTACGGATGAATTAATTCTGGCTTTGAATAGTCGTTTTAAAGTGACAAATATACTCGTCGATGGAGTAATTTTTAAAACGGAGAGTATGGACCATGGTGCGTTGCAGACATGGAGGATTCCAAACAGCCAGCGCGCCCCCAAGCGAATTGAAGTTAGCTGGAAAGGTAAGCTTTTGCCGCTTAATACTTCATTAAATCACCGGCAGACTCTTGGTAGAGGTAAACCAGTAAGTGGAAGTTTCGGCACTTTCCTTCCTGATTCAAGTGGGTGGTATCCACATATTAGAGGCGAGCTGGCGAGTTATCGTGTAAGTCTTAAGATGCCACAGGGGCAGCGAGGTATTGTTGCTGGGAAGATTGTTGAGGAATCTGATTCTGATGAAGGATATCATGCGCGTTTTGAATTTCCTTTCCCATCTGAAGGGATCGATTTTATGGGTGGTCCTTATGCTGTTGAGACTGATTCAATGTACGGCGCAGGTGGAAAGAGAATTCAATTAAGAACATATTTTCATCCGCAAATTAGAGGATTGGCACGTGAATACCTCAGCTCTGTAAAAGAATATATTCATCTTTATGAATCATGGATTGGTGAGTATCCGTTTACTGAATTTAGTATCATATCTAGTCCAACGCCAACTGGTTTTGGTATGCCAACACTCACCTATTTAGGCATTAATGTACTGCGGTTACCATTTATACGTAATACGTCACTTGGACATGAGGTATTGCACAACTGGTGGGGAAACGGAGTGTACCCCTATTATCCTGGGGGTAACTGGTCTGAAGGCCTGACAACATTCATGGCGGATTACGCTTATAAGGAACGTATGGGGCCTGAAGCGGCAAAAGAAATGCGGCTTGGTTGGTTACGTGATTTTGCTACTCTGTCATCTGATCAGGATTTTGTGCTAGAGAAATTTACTACGCGAACGCATGGAGCCTCTAAAATTATTGGGTACAACAAGGCGGCAATGCTGTTTTTGATGCTGCGTGACCTACTTGGTAATGATAGTTTTGATCGCGGGCTTAGGTTGTTCTGGAGTCAGAATAAATTTCGCGTAGCTTCGTGGTCGGATTTGCAGAGTGCATTTGAGACTGAATCAGGGAAAAAACTACAAACATTCTTTGAGCAGTGGCTTACATATACGGGCGCTCCTTCTGTACACATTGCAAAAGCAGTACGTACAGATTCTGAGTCTGGGCACCACGTTACAGTTACCCTGAAACAAGAAAATTCCTCATACAGACTTCGAGTGCCGGTTGCGGTGCATGCCGAAGGAGGTGTTGAAATTAAGATATTTAATATGGATAAGGAAAGTCAAAATTTTTCATTTGAATCGCGTACCAAGCCGATTAAAGTAACTCTTGATCCGGATTTTAGGTTATTCCGAAGGCTGACGCCTGATGAGGCGCCCCCAATTTTACGGCAAATCATGGTAGATCATTCTACGGAGACTATTTTATTGTCGGAAACGGGCGATGCACGTGATATTTCCCAGGAACTGGCCGGAAAACTTTTACACCGCACACCAAAAATAGCTTCATTGATAGATACCGGTAAAGTAACCTCAATATTAGTAATTGGTTTAGAGGATCAGGTAAGTAAATGGCTTGACTTAAACAAGCTTCCTCCCCGCCCGCTTAACATGCGCCGTGATGGTACGGCATATGCATGGACCATTCGTCAGGATGGCGTAACATTTGTTGTTGTTTCTGCTAAAGATGCGCCCTCTCTGCAATCTTTGGTACGACCATTGCCGCATTACGGGAGACAAAGTTATATTGTCTTTGATGGTGCAAAAGCTATTGAACGCGGTACATGGCCAGCACGTGTGCAGGGGATAATGCTAAATTAGTCAGAAAAACTTGCCCATTTAATCAAAGTGGTAGTATTTTTTGTGCTTGTATGAAGAGGCAGGTTTATTTCTTGGAACCAGAGTATCGGTATTAAATATTGGACTTTCTCAGGTACTTCTGTAGGGCTCTTGTAGAATTCTAAATTACCTTTTTATCTAAAAATAACATCACATCTGACCAGTACGTTATTTGTTTTTCAGACTGCGGGGTAAGATTTTGTTAACATAGGCCTTTAGCTTCCTAATTTTGCGGAGATTTTATGGTTATGGAAAGAACTTTATCTATTATTAAACCTGATGCAGTAGAAAAAAATGTAATAGGAGAGATTTATTCTCGTTTTGAGTCTAATGGGCTAAAAATTATTGCTGCACGCTTGATTCGTTTGTCTCGTGCTGATGCAGAGGGATTTTATGACGTACATCGCGATCGTCCTTTCTTCAATGAATTGGTTGAATTTATGATTTCCGGACCGGCTATGGTGCAGGTTCTGGAAGGAGAGGACGCGATAAAAAAGAACCGGATACTAATGGGAGCTACAGACCCGAAAAAGGCTGAAAAAGGTACTATCCGTGCAGATTATGCTGAGAGCATCCAGGCTAATGCGGTACATGGTTCTGATGCGCCTGAAACTGCAGCAGTAGAGATCGCCTATTATTTTCCGGAAATGAGTATTTGTTCCAGATAGAAGGTTAATTTTAAGCTCAACACAATGACCATTAATTTGCTTGATTTCGATGCAAAAAATCTTACCGGTTTCTGTGGGGAGCTTGGTGAGAAACCTTTTCGTGCCAAACAATTACTACGTTGGATACATCAATCTGGCGAGGCCGATTTTGACGGTATGAGTAATTTGGCAAAAGTATTAAGGGAGAAGCTTTCTGCCACAGCAGTGGTTAAGCCGCCTGAGGTTCTCAGTGAGCATATATCTTCTGATGGAACACGTAAGTGGCTAATGAATGTTGGTTCTGGTAATGGAATTGAGGCAGTTTTTATACCCGAGTCTCGTCGTAGTACACTATGTATTTCCAGCCAGGTAGGGTGCGCGTTAGCGTGTACTTTTTGCTCTACAGGGAGGCAGGGGTTTAATCGAAACTTAAGTGTGGCTGAGATAATTGGTCAGCTATGGTGGGCAAATAAGGTGCTGGCAACGACCAAAGAAGAGGCCGCACTTAGAACAAATAATTCTCTTAGTGAGGTAATGCAAGCTTGCCCTTCAGAACATAATTATAAAGTCAGTAATGTGGTAATGATGGGTATGGGTGAGCCGCTGGCAAACTTTGAGAATGTAGTGTCAGCACTTGATTTGATGTTAGATGATAATGCCTATGGATTGTCACGTCGGCGCGTTACTGTCAGCACGTCTGGCCTGGTTCCAGCGATGGATAGATTGAGTGAACGCTGTCCTGTTGCATTAGCGGTATCGCTTCATGCGCCCAACGATATGCTACGAGATGAATTAGTACCAATCAACAAGAAATATCCGTTAAAAGAATTGCTGGCTGCTTGCCGAAGATACCTTAAGACTGCACCAAGAAATTTTATTACTTTTGAATATATTATGTTGGCAGGAATCAATGACAGTGTTTCTCAGGCGCGTGAATTAGTAAAATTGGTGAAGGACACTCCGTGTAAATTTAATCTGATTCCATTTAATCCGTTTCCTAATTCCGGTTATAAATGTTCTTCGTCTGAAGTAATACGTCAATTTCGTGACGTTTTGATGCAGGCTGGTTTGATAAGCACTGTACGAAAGACTCGTGGGGACGATATCGATGCTGCCTGTGGTCAACTAGCAGGGAAGGTGCTGGATAGAACTCGGCGTAAAAGTAACGTAATCATGGAGGTGGCAAGGTGAGATTGATTCTGATGAAATGGCCCCTAATTTTCCATGAGGCAATAGTTATGCGTAATGGTAAGCTTAATAATGAAAACTAATAAGAAGGCTAGTAATAGCGAGATCGAAGAAGTGACAGAGGTAGATTCTGCAGAGAAAATACAAAGTATCGGCCGGGTGCTTAAAGCAGCACGCTTGGCCCAGGTGATGAGTGCTCATGATATAGCGCGCCAATTGCGATTATCTGAGAAGCAGATTGCAGCAATAGAAGAGGATGAGCACAGTAAATTTCCAAATAAAATTTTCTTACATGGCTTTATTCGAAATTATGCAAAACTCGTACGAGAAGACACTAAAGAATTTTCGCAATTGTTGCGGGAAACTTTCCCGCCCACTTCCACACAACAGGCTATTTCATTTTCGGTGGATGGTACCCCGTTTACACCTGACCATAAGAAATCGAAGGGAAATATAATAATCTTATTAATTGTAGTTTTGGTTTTATCCCTATCAATTTATGAGGTTTATCGAAGTGGAAGGGATGACCAGAAAACAAATGAAAATATTGGGAATGGAACTATAGCTGAGACTATGATTCAACTTGAAACTGAAATTGAACTGGTGCCAGAGGACAACCAAAATCAATTGTCATCTGTGATCAGGTCTAATGGCTCTAATTTTAATGCGCTTACTGAGGAAGTTGAAACGGACCAACAGAATGGAAATTATTTAGATAAAGAGCAAAAGGTTGAGACGGTGCTAGAGGTAGAAAATAAACCGGTAGAAAGTGAGGGTGGGGGAACACTCAGCTTTATGTTTACTGGGGAGTCATGGGTTGAAGTTGAGGATGCAGAAGGAAGGAAAATTTTTTCGCGGACTAGTCCCGGTAATACGGAGGAAATAGTAAATGGCAGCCCGCCTTTTTCTCTAACAATTGGAAATGCTGCTAGTGTCAGGCTGCTTTACAATAATAAGCCTGTGGATTTAATACCATACACCAATGCATATGGGGGAGT
>Ga0209383_1002031_pt1 | contig 12211 bp, 9 predicted proteins | sample CoawatmetaG02DNA_FD_187510 | JGI IMG/M metagenome (GOLD analysis project Ga0209383, IMG submission 187510) | Marine microbial communities from the West Antarctic Peninsula - Coastal water metaG029-DNA (SPAdes) (version 2) | ecosystem: Environmental > Aquatic > Marine > Coastal ... | reverse complement strand
TGGCGTCTGATTCTTTATCCGTACTGCCTGTTAGTGGACAAATAGTTGCTGCATTTGGCAGGCAGTATTTGGTCGAGGTTACTAATGGTGAGATTCTTTCCTGCGTACTGCGCGGGAAAAAAAGTGATGCGGTTTGTGGTGATCAAGTTCAGGTTAAGCACACTACAGTTGGTCAGGGTGTGATCGAGGCTATTTCTCCACGCGATACACTCATATATCGTAGCAATACTATTCGTAAAAAACTTATTGCTGCAAATATTACCCAAATTATTATTGTAATTTCTGCCGTGCCTAGTTTTGATGAGGATCTGGTCAACCGTTGTCTAGTTACTGCCGAGAATCAGAATATCAAGGCCTTAATTGTTCTTAACAAGACTGATCTTATTAATCCTACGCGTGCCGTATTACCCAAGCTCTCACTTTATCAGAAGATAGGATATACCTTGTTACAACTAAGTGCGGAAAAGGATATCACGCCTCTTTTGCCTTATTTACAAGGGCATCTAAACGTTCTGGTTGGTCAATCTGGGATGGGAAAATCAACTCTTATCAATGCCCTTATTCCGGATGCCGACCGCGCTACTGCAAAAATTTCCAGTACACTTGATAGTGGGCGGCATACAACTACACACGCTCAGCTTTATCATCTGGATAAAAATACACACATTATTGATTCCCCTGGAATTCAGGAGTTTGGTTTACACCATATGAGTAATACAGATCTGGCATGGGGATTCATAGAATTTCATCCGTACATCGGGCGATGTAAATTTAGCGATTGTCTTCATACAAATGAACCAGATTGTGCGCTGGAAAGAGCCGTCCAAGAAAATAAAATAGACCCACGCCGCCTTGGGTTTTACCGCAAACTAATTGCTTATAAAATGTAATATTATTTTATTAATCAATACTACGTGCGAATATCCCTTGGATATGCCGAGCATTGTTACCTTCAATAGCATTGATGGCCTCAATCTGTTGAGGGGAGGCCTCCATAATATGTTTAAACACAAACCACTGTACTGTTTGAGTGTATGGTGGTGTTGTTAGTGATCCTTGGTAATGATAGAAGTTTTTTATATCATGTAGCTTGTCGCTATATAGTAAATCATCCAGTCTCACCGTTCCTATCTTTAAGGGAGCTAATGTATGTTCAGCTTTTGGTATTTTGTCTAAAAACTCGTCAAGAAATTTATTATTCTGACCTTCTTTGAATAAAATACCAAGTACTAGGTATCGTGGGGTGATACTTTTGTCTTTTAGTTGCGTTGTGGAGACAATATGCATCTCCATCGGAAAAGTCATCCCATCAACCAAGTGTTCGGAAGGGGTATGGAAATGCATTTGCTTAAAATTATATTTTATCCCCTCATAAGAAACTGTGCTGCCGGCTTCAAAATCAAGCTGTACAGTGTGGCCTAAATTCTCAACAGCTTTAATTTCATCCTTGTAATTAAAAGTTATCTCATGACTGTTGCTTACTTTCTCTTTGAAAGAACGAATATTAATTGGAGACTGCATATGGCCATGATCTAATTCAGGCAGGATATAGAGTCCAGTTTTGCTATGAGGTGAACCGGAGTCGTCAACAATGTCCTTGATTTGTTTAAAATTGGCACAGGACACTAGTAATAGTGACGAAAATAAAATTAGAAGCGATGTAATATTTTTTGACATAAAAAGATTTCTTATTAGGCAATTAAGTTGCATGATATTTCTTACTAAGAGAATGAACGGCGTCAACTAAGGCTAAAGCACTCTCTGGAGGAGTGAACTGAGAGATGCCGTGACCAAGATTGAATACGTGTCCACTGCCACTACCATAGTCCTTGAGGATTTTTTCTACTTCAGTAGCAATTATTTCAGGCGTTGAAAATAGTACTGCTGGATCAAGGTTGCCCTGTAACGCAACCTTATGACCTACACGGTTACGCGCTTCAGCAATATTTATGGTCCAGTCCAGTCCTAGTGCATCACAGCCGCTCTCAGCAATACTCTCTAACCATAGCCCGCCATTTTTAGTAAAAACTACGCTGGGAATACGCTCACCATCATGTTCACGTTTCAGTCCTGCTAATATTTGTTTCATATAATGTAAAGAAAATTCCTGGTAGGCAGAGTGCGACAGTGCTCCTCCCCAGGTATCAAAAATCATAATGGCTTGTGCGCCAGACTCAATCTGTGCATTTAGATAAGTAGTCACTGATTGTGCGTTAATATTTAAAATATGGTGCAGCAAGTCAGGTCGCTGGTAAAGCATTGATTTGATTTGGCGAAAGTCAGTTCCACCACGTCCTTCTACCATATAGCAGGCAAGGGTAAACGGGCTTCCAGAGAAGCCAATTAACGGAACTTGGTTGTCCAGGGTTTTACGAATTTGTGAAACCGCATCCATCACGTATTTTAAATGTACAGCAGGATCTGGTGCTGTGAGTGAACGAATTTCCTTTTCCTCACGTAAGGGGCGCTCAAATTTAGGTCCTTCGCCTTCTGCAAAATATAGACCAAGGCCCATTGCATCGGGGATAGTGAGAATGTCAGAGAACAAAATTGCCGCATCCAGTGAGTAACGTTCTAGAGGCTGCATGGTTACCTCTGTAGCAAGGTCCGGGTTCTTGCACAAAGAAAGAAAATCACCGGCACGAGCTCGTGTCTTGTTGTATTCGGGAAGATAGCGTCCAGCTTGGCGCATCATCCACACTGGAGTGTACTCAGTAGGTTGTTTAAGTAGCGCTTTTAGTAGCGTATCATTTTTTAATTTTGTCATTTGGAGGCTTATAAGAGAATTATTTTTATTAAATATCGGCTTCCAGAAGAAGCACTTGCTGTTTTAAATAGTTTAATTGATGTGGAAACGAGAGGTGGGGGTGATCTATTATATTTGTTTAAACTTTTCCCCGCCTCTATTCCAAAGTGGAGAATGTTATCAGTAATTCTCTTTTTCGCATACTTTCGAAAAGAATAATTCGTTATAACAGTCAATATCAGGAAAACTAAATTTAATATTAATTATCAATTTAGTTTTCTTCAATTGTAAACAGTCTTCTATATTCTCTAATTGCATATCGATCAGTCATGCCAGCAATATAGTCAGTAATTGCCTGATATTTATTTTCACGAGATTTTTCTTGGTATTTTAGTGGGAGTAACCGGGTATCTTCACTAAATATATTAAATAGCATTTTCACCGTATGTTGTGCCTTGTTGCTCATACGCGCTACTTTAAAATGTTGATAAAGATTATTTCGTAAGAATGTCTTTAGCTCCTGCTGTTCTTTCTTAGTTTTTTCACTAAAACTAATCAGGTAAGGTGCTACTGAAACAGATTGTAAATTATCTGGCCGAGCATCTTTGATATTAGCGGTACTTTGTTTGATCAGATCTGATACAAGAGTATTGATCATGGAACGAACTGTCTCATGTATCAACCTTCGACCTGATATTTTTGGGTAAAGTTTTTTTGACATAGCTAGATGGCGGGAAAAAATACTAACTTCCTCTAATTCCTTCTGTGTAATCAGACCGGAACGCAATCCATCATCAACATCGTGATTATTATATGCTATTTCATCAGCAAGGTTAGTGAGTTGCGCTTCCAGAGATGGTCTTTGGTTTATTAGAAAGCGCTTGCCTACATCACCTAATTTTCGTGCATTTTTTTTCGCGCAATGCTTTAGTATGCCCTCACGTGTTTCGAAACACAGATTTAATCCGTCAAATGCACCATATCGTTCCTCCAATGTATCTACGACACGTAGTGACTGCAGATTGTGTTCAAAGCCATTATGATCTTTCATACATTCATTGAGTGCATCCTGACCCGCATGACCAAATGGAGTGTGGCCAAGATCATGTGCCAGAGCAATGGCTTCTACTAAGTCTTCGTTGAGTCGTAAACTACGTGCAACAGAGCGGCCAATTTGAGCCACCTCTAAGGAATGAGTTAGACGTGTACGAAATAGATCACCCTCATGGTTAACAAATACCTGTGTTTTGTATTCGAGTCTTCTAAATGCAGAAGAATGAATTATGCGATCTCGGTCGCGCTGAAATTCACTACGTCCAAGTGGGGATTTTTCTTTTATATTTCGTCCACGAGAATTCTCAGACGATACGGCATAGGTTGCTAAGTCACTCATTGATGGAATATTCATTAAGTGTTTCAGTTAATATTTCTATGGGCACGGCAGAGCATACTGTAGCGTTACCAATACTTTTAAGCAGTACGAAATGAATATTCCCTTTCTCCACTTTTTTATCCCGTTCCATTAGGTTTAAATATTTTTCGGTATCAAGACCGGGAACAATAATAGGAAGCTCTGCCAATAAAAATATTTCTTTAATTCGCTCAACTTCAGCACTTCCAATTAAATTCATACGTTCTGATAATTTGGCAGCTAGCACAGTGCCTGCTGCCACAGCTTCACCATGTAACCATGTACCGTATCCCATTGCATTTTCGATTGCATGGCCGAAGGTATGGCCTAAGTTTAGGATTGCTCTCACTCCATGCTCACGTTCATCATCTGCTACGACTTCAACCTTATTCTTGCAGCTACGCTCTATTGCCTCATCTAATATTTTATGTTCTCTCGCTAAAAGCCTAGTCATATTTTTCTCGAGCCATTCAAAGAATGCAAGATCTCGGATTAATCCATACTTTATTATTTCAGCGATTCCACTTATAAATTCTCGCCTTGGCAAAGTATCAAGAGTTGTGCTATCTGCCAATACCATACGAGGTTGATAAAATGCACCAATCAAATTTTTCCCAAGATCATGATTAATACCGGTTTTTCCCCCAATTGAAGAATCGACCTGCGCTAATAGTGTAGTTGGGATCTGGATAAGTGGCGCTCCTCGCATATAAGTAGCTGCAGCAAACCCGGCAAGGTCACCAATGACCCCGCCTCCCAAAGCAATAATTGTGGTATTGCGTTCACACTGATTTGTTAGAAGAGCATCAAAGGTCTGGTTTAATGTTTGCCAGTTTTTATATTCCTCACCATCAGGAAGGATAATCGGGATTGAATTTACCCCATTTTTTTCAAGCGTGTCTGTGAGCCCGTCAAGGTATAGAGGTGCCACTGTTGTGTTAGTGACTATAGCAACTTTTTTTTGTGCTAGATATGGAAGTATAAGGTCGTGATTTTTTAGTATATTGCTGCCAACATAAATCGGGTAACTATGTTGGCCTGATTTTATAGAAATATCTGCGAGAATGGTTTGCATTTTGTATTGATTTATATCAAGGTAATCTAAATAAATTTTTTACAACACTATATCGTTCTAATTAATCTGTAAAAGTATTTTTATTTCAGTAAATCTATCCTAAAGTAGGATCATCAAGTTTCTGGGAAAGATATTTTACCATTTGATGGGCACTTAGATTTCCGCTCTCAACAACAATATGTGCTAGTTCACGGTAGATAGGGTCACGTTGATCATATAGCTCAGTAAGTTTAACCTGAAGGTCTGTAGTTTGGAGTAACGGACGATTTTTATCATGTCGAGTCCGATGTAACAAATCATTAACTGTTGCCCGCAAGTAAATAATAGTTCCTTTCTGCTTTAAAAGTTTACGATTTTCTTCATTTAGAATTATGCCGCCTCCCGTTGCAAGAACGATATTATCGATTTTTATTAATTCCTTTAGCATATCTGCTTCACGTTTGCGGAAGCCTATTTCACCTTCTATTTCAAAAATTACAGGTATTTTGACACCAGTACGTTTCTGAATTTCCTGATCTGAATCGATAAAAGTCTTATCTAAATAATTGGCAAGAGATTTTCCGATTGTAGTCTTCCCGGCACCCATCATGCCTATTAAAATAATAGTGTTATCTATTTTTCCTGTTGTATGATTCATACTCTGCACGGCTCTAATAGGGTCAGACGATTCAATATGGTCAATTGTAGCGGAAAAAATCTAGATTTATATTGATTTCTTTATTGAACATAGGTTAACTATCGTCAATATTATATAAAATAAATTGACACTACGATCTTAGAAGCTAAAAGAGCATGCATAATATTATTATGTTTGTATTTTTCTCTTATAATTAAGATACGTTTATTTAGGCAGCTCCTAGACTCAGTATATTTGTGGAAGGAAGCGGTATATAGCTTTTTAATTATAAATAATTATGTAAATCTCACTCTAAAGACCGATACATATTAATGTGCATCATCTGTTTTATAAGGTTCTAATTTTTTTAAAGTATTCAGGGATATGGCATTGATTTTCGAATTAAAAATTAATTTAAATTATGATGTTAGATCCACAGTTTAGAGTTTATTCGCTATGCTAGCGCGTTGGTTTGCTTACATAGTAGGAGGATCCTTTGCACTAGGTTTGCTGGGGGCCCTTTTACTTACTTTTGCTGCACTTGTTACGATACCGAAACTCCCATCACTTGATATCCTGATTGATTATAGGCCAAAAATTCCTTTAAGGATTTATAGCGCAGAAGGCTTGCTGATAGGTGAATTTGGAGAAGAACACCGAGATTTAGTAAAAATTAATGTGGTGCCGGAAAACCTCAAACATGCAATTGTTGCTGCTGAGGATGAGCGTTTTTATCAGCATGGTGGAGTGGATTATTTGGGTGTGTTGCGTGCTGCCCATTCTAATCTTACATCTGGTGTAGTACGACAAGGTGCCAGCACTATAACAATGCAAGTGGCGAGAAATTTCTTTTTAACTAGGAAGAAAACGCTAACAAGAAAATTTAGCGAGGCTTTGCTTGCATTTAAGATAGAACAGAGTTTGAGTAAGGATAAAATTCTGGAACTGTATATGAATCAGATTTATCTTGGCCAGCGCTCTTATGGTTTTGCTTCTGCAGCCCGAGTTTATTTTGGAAAAAAACTTAGAGATATTAGTGTTGCTGAGGCCGCTATGCTCGCTGGGCTACCTAAAGCTCCTTCACGATATAACCCTGTGGTAAATCCAGCGCGGGCCAAAACACGTCAACTCTATGTATTGAGGCGTATGGCAGAACTAGATTTTATTTCTGATCTAGAATTTAAGGAAGCAAAAAAACAGGAATTGCAAGTAGTTTACAAGAAACATCAATCACGAGAGTTTCCTTTACGTGCTGATTATGTCGCTGAAATGGTACGTCAAAAGATTTATGAGCGTTATAAAGAAGAAACTTATACCAAGGGTCTTAGGGTGTACACAACGGTGAGACAGCTTGATCAGGAAGCAGCATACGAAGCCGTACGTCAAGGCGTGATGAGTCATGATAAACGTCATGGATATCGTGGTCCTGAGGGGTTTATTAAGTTGTCTGAAGGTTCCGATCAGAATGAAGTTTTGGATAAAGCTCTTATAGGAGTCTCGCTTACCGATGGTATTCATGCTGCGGTAGTGTTAGCTGTAAATTCAACAATGGTTCGTGCATACCGCAAAGGCGGAGAAACAATAAAAATTGTAGGTGATGGTCTTAGTTTCGTAGAAGAATTTCTTAATAAAGGGGACGTTGGTAAAAAAAATATACGTCCAGGATCACTGGTCAGAGTAATGAAGAATGAAAAAGAAGAGTGGCATATTGTGCAGCTTCCTCAGGCTGAGGCGGCTTTGGTTTCAATGGACCCAGAAGATGGAGAGATTCGCGCATTGGTAGGAGGGTTTGATTTTAACCGTAATCAATTTAATCATATTACACAGGCTTTTCGTCAGCCAGGGTCAAGCTTTAAGCCGTTCATTTACTCGGCATCGCTAGAGAAGGGGTTTACTCCGGCCACTGTTATAAACGATGCGCCAATCTCTTTTACTGCGGAGGAAACTGGAAGTAAGGAGTGGGAGCCTAGAAATTATGCAGGAAAATTTGCGGGTCCTTTGCGGATGAGAGAGGCGCTTGCCAAATCAAAAAATTTGGTATCTATTCGTATACTGCAGGCTATTGGAGTCCAGTATGCTCAAGACTACATTACCAGATTCGGGTTTAATCCTAAGCTCCACCCACCATATCTCCCTATGGCGCTTGGTGCGGGTTCGGCCTCTCCAATGCAAATGGTTACAGGGTATGCAGCATTTGCGAATGGTGGTTTCCGCGTTGTGCCACACTTAATTCAAAGAATTGAAAATGAAAAAGGAGAAATACTAGAGCAAACACAACCAGTACTAGCTGGCGTGGATGCAAAGCAGATTATCGACCCACGTAATGCATATCTTATGACCAGTATGCTTAAAGATGTAGTGCAGAGAGGCACTGCGGTTAGAGCAAGGAAATTGGGACGTACTGATCTCGCGGGAAAAACCGGGACTACCAATAATTTCATTGATGCCTGGTTTTGTGGTTTTCAAACTAACCTGGTAGCGGTCTCATGGATTGGTCATGATATTCCTAAATCTCTTGGTAAAAAAGAAACAGGATCGAGTGCCGCCCTTCCTATTTGGATAAACTATATGGGAAAAGCCTTGAAGGGTGTACCTAAAATAAACAATACAAAATTTGATGGTATAGTTTTAGAAGAAATTACTCCCAAAGGTATAGTGGCGGCTAGAATTAATCCTGAAACAGGGTTTAGAGATAAGGATGGTGAAATTTTAGAATACTTTCTTCAGGAGAATCTGCCTCCAGAGGCAGGTAGTAATTTTGGAGAAATGGAATCTTTTCTTCAGGAGCGTACTCTTCCTGAAGACAGTAATAGCTCAGAAAGCAGTGACTCAGAAAGCACTTTCAAGTTTTCAGATTTTATTAATTGGAACTAATTTCTGATGAAGTACTAGTCTGGTTGTTAGTTCGGATAAGAGAAAAAGAGTGGCTGTTCTTCTTCTTTTGATTCACCTAGATATTTATATATACTTTCTATTTATTCAATTTAAGCCAGCTAGCTGCATGTATCGCATAGTATGTCAGGATTCCGTCTGCCCCTGCACGCTTCATGGCTAATAACGATTCAAGTACGCATTTTTCTTCATCAAGCCAACCATTTATCGCAGCAGATTTAAGCATGGCGTATTCACCGCTGACCTGATAGACAAACGTGGGTGCTTTAAACCGTTCTTTAACCTGTCGGACAATATCAAGATAGGGCATACCAGGCTTTATCATAATAATATCAGCGCCTTCCTCTAAATCCATTTCCACCTCCCGCATTGCTTCGTCAGAGTTGGCTGGATCTATCTGATAGGTTTCTTTACTTCCTTTTCCTAGATTTGTAGCTGATCCAACCGCGTCGCGGAATGGGCCATAAAAATTAGAGGCATATTTTGCAGAATAAGCGAGTATGCGGGTATGAATAAATTGTTTACTATCCAGGGCGTTGCGTATTGCTGTAATTCGTCCATCCATCATATCTGAAGGTGCTACCACATCGGCCCCAGCCTCCGCATGAACCAGCGATTGTTGGGCAAGCACTTCTACGGTTTCATCGTTCAATACATATCCGCTGTCATCAATCAGGCCATCTTGCCCATGGCTAGTATATGGATCAAGTGCAACATCAGTAATGATACCTAGCTCAGGAAAAGACTTCTTTAGCTTCCTTACAACCTGCGGAACAAGTCCATTGGGATTGAATGCTTCAGTCGCAGTGAGGGATTTTAGCTCGGGATCGATAACTGGGAAAATAGCAAGCGCTGGTATGCCAAGTTCTAAGCATTTTTCTGCTTGGTGCATTAATTTGTCTGTACTTAGTCTTGTTATTCCTGGCATTGAGGGGATTTCTTCCTCACGATTCTTTCCATTCAGTACGAATACTGGATAAATTAGATCATCTGCAAGTAAACAATTTTCCCGCATCAAGCGACGTGAAAATTCGTCGTGACGCATACGCCTCATTCTTTTTTGTGGAAACTGTCCGTAATTTTTCATCATTTTCATATAAAAATTGAAGATTCAATAATGAGTAAAGAGTATGGCCCAAATAGAGCTTAGTGTAATGGTTTTAAAAATAGTGGGGGTTAAATTTTAATTATTTGTTTGTAATGAGAATACTGGAAACTATACGCTATGCAAAGAATCTCCATTAATAGTGGCGTGGAAAAATTAATTTCAATCAACCTTTATAATTATTAATTCTTTAATTAACAATGTTTTATAAAAATAATCTGTTTATTTGTAATGATGGTTAGATATTAAAAATAAGTTTCAGGGAACTTACTTTCATTGTCATCGTCTTATTAACAGGCAACTTTGGTTGTTTCATGCTCTTCTCCCTGAGCTTGAACCTTAATTATCCTTTATTAAGGTGGTTTACCCCCGGTTCTTTCCCCCTCAACCGGGGGGCTTTTTTTTATTTTTTAGTGATGCTTGATTTTTTTTCTGCAGTGGAAGAGGGTCTAATCCAAGCCAGTTACCAAGTACCGTATAAGCTTCATTGATTCCTGTTTTAGATGAACTGGAAAATAGCTGGGCACTACACTGTGGGTAGGTTTCACCTAAAATATTTATTACATTTTGAAGAATTTTCCCAGCCTGGTGACGGGCAACTTTGTCTGCCTTGGTAAGCAATATATGAACAGGCTTCCCAGTTGGTGTGAACCAATCTAGCATGCGCCGGTCAAGTTTTGTTAATGGGTGGCGTATATCCATAATCAATACCATTCCATGAAGTGGTTGCCTAGTCTCTAAATAGGTGCCTAGTAGCTGATCCCAGTGCTGGCGTATTTGAAATGGGACTTTAGCGTAGCCATAGCCGGGAAGGTCAACTAAAAATCCCTTATCCCCAAGCTTGAAAAAATTGATATGTTGGGTGCGGCCTGGTGTCTTACTGACATAGGCCAGGCGGTCGCGCCTTATAAGTGTGTTGATAGCACTAGATTTGCCAGCATTTGAACGCCCGGCAAACGCAATCTCAATCCCGCTTGGTGGTGGTAAGTCATGTAGGTGATTGATGGTTGTATAAAAAGTTGTATTTTCAAAAACAGACATTAAGATTCCAATGTGGTGTTGAAACGGGGAGGAATAAATTTTAATGATTTAATCGTTCTAATTTTAATGTGAGATATTAGGGACTCAAGATAAGATGGTATTTAAATTTAGTCTAAAATTTCTGAGTTCTCTTTTGCAATTAATACTAGACCTTCTAATACTAAATTATCTACCACACTAGCGTCCATATTAAGTTCAGATATCAGCTGTTGAGACCCGCCCCCGCTGATAATACACTTAGGTATATGACCCAAAGTAATAGAAAATAGCTCAGACATACGTTTCACTGTACCGACCAAAGCATGAACTGTACCACTATGTATGGCATTTGCAGTATTGTTTGGAAAATCAGAGAATTCTCCTTCCTGATCTTGTAATACGCTGATATTAGTTGTTAATGCTTTTTTCATTAATTCAAAGCCAGGGACAATAATACCGCCAAGAAACTCTCCGGTGTCAGACAGGGTATCTACTGTCATAGCAGTACCTGCATCTACGACCAGACAACCTTTCTGTTGCCGATTCCATGCTGCAATCAAAGCAGCCCATCGATCACTGCCCAAGAGCGACGGATCAGCGTAGTAATTTCTAACACCACATTGATATGAAAGGGAAGTTATCCATTTAGGTTCAACTTTCCAGAAGGAGAGCAATTCAGATAATTTTTTCTTTGTCTCCGTGCTAGAGACATTAGAAATTATGATGTCATGTGGTCTTGGTAAGCGTTTCCATTCTTGCGCCAATAATAATATGCTTTTATCTTGAGCAAGAACTCCTTGTTCTAGCCAGTCACTGCCATCATGTAGCCCCCATTTAACATGAGTATTGCCCGAATCTATTGCCATTAAATAAGTCATGCTATGTCACCTTGCGTAGCTTAATATTACCTCCGTTGAAATAACGAATACCTGCTAAAGTTTTAAGTACTAACGATCCATTGTCTGTGACACCTTGTACCATACCTTCCTGTATCGAGCCATCTGGCAAGTATAGGGTGACAAGTTTATTTTCAAGTTCGTGATATTGTGCCCACTCATTCTTAAATGGTTTGAATCCATGCTGTGCAAATTCTTTAAGTACTATTAAAAGTTCAGTTAGTAATCTCGCCATTAATTTATTGCGGTCTAAGGTTTTTCCACTGATAGAGAATAGATCTGTTGTTTTTTGGTCTATATTTGACTTTATCCTATCTGATAGTTTTAGATTAATGCCAACTCCGATTACAGCTAAAGTAGGTCCCAATGAATCTCCTCGTAACTCAATCAGAATTCCTGCAATTTTTTGGTAGTGAGACATCACATCGTTTGGCCATTTAAGTGCTACAT
>Ga0209383_1002025_pt1 | contig 12223 bp, 7 predicted proteins | sample CoawatmetaG02DNA_FD_187510 | JGI IMG/M metagenome (GOLD analysis project Ga0209383, IMG submission 187510) | Marine microbial communities from the West Antarctic Peninsula - Coastal water metaG029-DNA (SPAdes) (version 2) | ecosystem: Environmental > Aquatic > Marine > Coastal ... | reverse complement strand
GTTGATGAAATGGGATACATTGATAGATCGAAAGTTGCAGTAGGAGGGCATAGTTATGGAGCGTTCATGGTCGCAAATTTATTGTCACATAGTAATCTTTATGCTGCTGGAATTGCAAGAAGTGGAGCCTATAATAGAACTTTGACTCCATTTGGTTTCCAAAGTGAAGAAAGAAGCTATTGGGAGGCTCCCAAAGTATATTATACAATGTCTCCGTTTATGCACGCTGAAAAAATGAAAACACCACTGTTGTTGATTCACGGCCAGGATGACAATAATTCAGGAACTTATCCTATGCAAAGCGAAAGGTATTTTAATGCTCTAAAAGGTCTTGGAGCAACTGTTCGGCTTGTCATGCTTCCAAAGGAAAGCCATGGATATACTTCTAAAGAAAGTATTTTTCACGTTTTATGGGAACAAGACCAGTGGTTGGAAAAATATGTAAAAAACAAGAAATAGGTTATATTTTTTCCACTAAGATTTTCGTAAGATGAATTAATCAGGATTAACGATTTAATAAAAAAACATCACATTCTTACTCTTATTTATGAAAAAAGGATTGAAAATATTATTAGAAAGTATAATTAACACAAAAAGTTTGTCTATTTTGATTGCACTATGAATTGATTTAAATTTAATTATATGAAAAAATTTTTTTTTATTTCTTTTTTTGCAGTTACTTACTGTTTAAATATATTTTCTCAAAAATCCAAAGATTCTCATGATCATAATCATGTAGGTTTACATCATTGGGAAATTCCTAGCAAGGATCCAGATAGAATTATACTAACCTTTAATGGAGATCCCTCATTAAAAAGAGCGGTAACATGGAGAACAGATTCCTCAGTGAAGAAATCTGTGGCACAGATAGCCCTTGCGGGTGTTAATTCTAGCTTTTCTAAAAATGCAAAAACCTATACTGCATCGACTGAGAAATTTGATGTAGGTCTTTATAAATCAAACAATTCTTATATGGTTAATTACCATAGTGTGACATTTGAAAAATTGGAACCAAACTCATTGTATGCCTATAGAGTTGGAGACGGAACCAATTGGTCTGAATGGATCCAATTTTTGACCGCTAATAATGATTACAGTCCTACCCAATTTGTTTACTTTGGAGATGCTCAAAATGATGTGTTAAGTCACTGGTCTAGGGTTATTAGAATGGCATATCAAACAGCTCCAAATGCATCTTTTGTAATTCATGCTGGAGATTTGGTAGATACTGCTCACAAGGATTATGAATGGGCACAATGGTTTAAGGCTGGAGGTTTTATTCACAGTCAATGGACAGCAATTCCTGTTGTTGGTAATCACGAATTTCAAAGAACTAATCAATCAAGTCCTAAAAAATTATCTATTCAGTGGAGGCCTCAATTTACATTACCTGTTGAGAAAAGTTTAAATTCCAAGCTTCATGAAACTGTTTATACAGTTAATTACCAAGATGTATTAATATTAGTTCTAAACTCTACAGATTTTCTTGAAGAACAAACTGAATATATTAAGGACAAGCTCAGTAATAGTGCTGCTAAGTGGAAAATCGTCACATGTCATCATTCTATATTTTCACCAGCTAAGGGTAGGGATTTTGAATATGCAAGAAAACATTGGAAGCCATTATTTGATCAATATGGTGTTGATTTAGTTTTAAATGGTCATGACCATACATACGCTAGGGGACATGTTCCGGTTATAACTGCAGATCTTAATAAATCTGCAAATTTTAATACTTTATACGTAACCTCTGTAAGTGGACCAAAACAATACAAATTAGGTCTAGAGCAAATAAAAGGCTTTAAAGCTGATGGATATCAGGCTGATAAATTAGGTGAACAGACACAATTCTTTCAAGTTATTTCTATTGAGAATGACCAATTAATTTATAAGGCTTATACAGTTTTAGGAGAGGAATATGATAAGGCAGTAATTATAAAAGATTTTTTAACTGGAACAAAAACTTTGAAATAATCCTTTTTTTACACCCTTATCTTTTTGAATGGGAAAAAAAACAGTGTTGGCCGTACAATAATCGTACAATTTATAAAAATAAAAACCCTAATCACTTGTTTATAAAGTAATTAGGGTTTTAAATAGTGGAGTCGGAGGGAATCGAACCCTCGTCCAAACAAGCGACAAAATAGCTTTCTACAGATATAGTTTTCATTTAATTTTCGATAATATTCTGACTGAAAACTGCCCAAATACTACTTAGCTTTTTTATTTTAAAACTCTACCAAAGCCTTAGAGTTTCTATGTTGACTTTGATGGTGTCTCAAAATGAATCGCCGTCAACAAGGGCTATTCTGAGACATCTCACTTTCCCGCCTAGCGGGACAAGGCTTTAACTTACTATAATTCAGTTATTAAGCTGCAAGAGCGTATTTATTTTCGCCATTTAAAGTTTGGTGCTAGGATATTTACGAGCTATAGCCCAGAGCTCGATCTGCTTACCATTCAATCGGACTCGCTGTCAAAACCAGTCGACCCCAATTTATTTTCAAAGAACAAAAATTTGCAATCGCAAATATATATTAATTTGATTTATTTAAATGAGTTAGTAGCTTTTCTAATTATAACAAGCTTTTCTAAAAGACTTTCTAGCTTACTAATTTCAAGCATATTAGCTCCATCACTTTTTGCATTTTTAGGATCAAAATGAGTTTCTATGAAAATACCATCAGTTCCTGTCGCAATCCCTGCCTTTGCAATTGTTTCTATCATTTCAGGTCTTCCACCTGTAACTCCTGATGATTGATTAGGCTGTTGTAGCGAATGAGTAACATCTAAAACAACTGGAGCGTATTGCTTCATTACTGGAATTCCTCTAAAGTCAACTAATAAATCTTGGTAACCAAACATGCTTCCTCTTTCTGTAATTAAAACATTATTGTTTCCAGAATCCTTAATTTTTTTTACTGCATGACTCATGCTTTCAGGACTCATAAATTGACCTTTTTTTAAATTGATGTGTTTTCCAGTTTTAGCTGCTGCTACTAATAAGTCAGTTTGTCTAACAAGGAATGCAGGTATTTGAAGTACATCAACATACTTTGCAGCAAGATTAGCATCTTTTATTTCGTGAATATCTGTAACAGTTGGTATTTGAAGTTTTTCACCAACTTTTTTTAAAATATCCAATGCCTTTTCATCTCCGATTCCTGTAAAACTATCAATTCTACTTCTGTTAGCTTTTTTAAAACTCCCTTTGAAAATAAAAGGAATTTCTAGTCTATTGCTGATCTTTAATATTTTTTCTGCTATTTCAAATGCCATTTCCTCTCCTTCAATTGCACAAGGGCCAGCCATTAAAAAGAAATTATTTGAATTAAGATGTTTTATGTTTTTAATTTTTTCAATCATAAGTGAAATAAATTTTAAGCTAAATTAAATAATTATATCAAGTTAATATGCTTTCCCGACTATAGTATCTAAAAAGATCTTACATTTGCGCGAAATTACAGAAACTAAAGATGCAATCAATAAGAAACATCGCAATCATTGCGCACGTTGACCACGGAAAAACAACCTTAGTAGACAAAATTATAGATCAAGCAAAAATCTTAGACGATCGTAAAGAGCGTAAAGAGTTATTATTGGATAATAATGATTTGGAACGTGAAAGAGGAATTACTATTCTTTCTAAAAACGTATCAGTAGATTATAAAGGAGTAAAGATTAATGTAATAGACACACCTGGTCACGCAGATTTTGGTGGTGAAGTAGAGCGTGTTTTGAAAATGGCAGATGGAGTTTTGTTATTGGTTGATGCTTTTGAAGGGCCTATGCCACAAACTCGTTTTGTACTTGGAAAAGCATTAGAATTAGGTTTAACACCAATTGTAGTTGTAAATAAAGTAGATAAAGAAAATTGTACTCCAGACATAGTACATGAAAAAGTATTTGATTTAATGTTTGCATTAGATGCAACAGAAGATCAATTAGATTTTGCAACAATTTATGGTTCAGCTAAAAATGGCTGGATGTCAACAGATTGGAAAGATCCAAAAGAAAATATTTTAGATTTATTAGATGCTGTAATTAAATCTATTCCAGAAGCGCCTTACAGAAATGGATCTCCGCAAATGCAAATTACATCATTAGATTTTTCGTCATTTACAGGAAGAATTGCTGTAGGACGTGTATTTAGAGGAGATTTGGAAGATAATAAAGATTATATGTTGTGTAAAGCAGATGGTTCTACAAAAAAGGTAAGAATTAAAGAATTACACGTTTTTGAAGGTATGGGCAAAGTAAAAGTTTCTAAAGTAAGAAGTGGAGATATTTGTGCTATTACTGGTCTAGAAGGATTTGAAATCGGAGATACTATTGCAGATATTGAAAATCCAGAAGCATTACCAAGAATTGAAGTAGATCAGCCTACAATGAGTATGCTATTTACTATTAATAATTCACCATTTTTTGGTAAAGAAGGTAAATATGTAACCTCTCGTCATTTACGTGATAGGTTGTTTAAAGAAATGGAAAAAAACTTAGCTTTACGTGTAGACACTACAGATAGCGAAGATAAATTCAATGTTTTTGGACGTGGAGTTTTACATTTATCAGTATTAATTGAAACAATGCGAAGAGAAGGTTATGAATTACAAGTGGGAAGACCACAGGTAATTATAAAAGATATTGACGGAGTAAAATCTGAACCATATGAAACTCTTTCTATTGATGTTCCAGAAGACGGTTCTTCTAAGGCAATTAATTTAGTTTCGTTACGTAAAGGAGACTTACTAGTAATGGAGCCAAAAGGAGATTTACAACATTTAGAGTTTACAATTCCATCTAGAGGGCTGATAGGTTTACGTAATAAAATTTTAACTGCAACAGCAGGTACAGCAATTATTAATCATAGATTTAGTGAATATGGTCCTTTCAAAGGAGAGTTCTCTGAAGATATTAAAGGTGCTATAGTTTCTTCTGCAGCTGGAAAAGCAACTGCTTATGCAATCGATAGACTTCAAGATAGAGGACGTTTTTTTATAGATATTAATGAAGAAATTTATATTGGTCAAGTTGTTGGAGAAAACAGTAAAGATTCCGATATGGGTGTTAACTTAATTAAAGGAAAGCAATTAACTAATATGCGTAAATCTGGTACTGATGAAGCTATGAAAATTGCTCCTAAAGTTGATTTTTCCCTTGAAGAATGTATGGAGTATATTAAAGGAGACGAATACTTAGAGGTTACCCCACTTAGCCTGCGTATGCGAAAAATAATTTTTAAAGCATAAAAATTATCACTCCGATTTTTTTCGATTATAAGAAACGTTGTAGAACATTCAAAAAGATGAGTATGTTTAATTTTCGGCTTAACCAATTAGATTAATAAAAATTTATTTGGATGAAAACAAAAGAACTATAATAAATAAATTATTTTTTTTTAGACAGCTCAAATAATCTTTCTTTCTCAATACGAATTGTTTTAGCTGGAAACTTAGAGATAATTTCATAATCATGAGTAGCTACAATTATAGTAGTCCCACTATCATGAATATCTTTAAGTACTTGCATTATTTCTATACTAGTTGCAGGATCTAGGTTACCTGTTGGTTCATCGGCTATAATTAGCTCTGGCTTATTTAAAAGAGCTCTAGCAATGGCTATTCTTTGTTGTTCACCTCCAGAGAGTTCGTGAGGAAATTTATTTTTGACATCATCAAGTTTTACCATATTTAACACCTCTTCAATTCTGGTTTTAATTTCCGAGGAGTCTTTCCAGTCTGTAGCTTTTAAAACAAAAATTAAATTTTTTTCAATTGAACGATCCGGTAATAGTTTGAAGTCTTGAAAAACAACACCCAGCTTTCTTCTTAGATAAGGAATTTTATTTTCTTTAATTTTATTTAAATCAATACCTAGAATATGAGCCTCACCTTCATCTTTTTTTATTTTAAGGTCAGCGTATAAAATTCTTAATAAACTGCTTTTTCCAATTCCAGTTTTACCAATTAAGTATACAAACTCTCCTTTATTAATTGATAGGTTTACATTAGACAATATTACCTTGTCTTTTTGAAGGATATTTAGATTTTTTAAATGAACTACTGGATTTGGCATTTAATTTTTTGTGATAATTAAAAATTAAATTTAGTAAATCTTTCAATTTTATTCGAATTTTAATTATTTATTTAATTTTAATTACATATTTATATTAAATTATCATTATAAGTTATTAAATGTAATTAATTAAGAATTAATAGATTACATATTTATATTATTTTATGATATTTGCATTAAAATATTTAATATGTGTGGAATAGTATGTGCTTTAGATCTTAAACAAGATTCAGATTTTCTTAGGTCTCAAGTTTTAGAAATGTCAAAAAAAGTTAGACACAGAGGGCCAGATTGGAGTGGTATATATGGAACAAAAAATGCGTTATTGGCTCATGAGCGTTTAGCTATTGTAGACCCTGCATCTGGAAATCAACCAATATTTAGTGAGGACAGGAATCTTATTTTGGCTGCAAATGGTGAAATATATAACCACAGAGCTTTAAAAGAAAATTTATCAATTGATTATAATTTTCAAACAAATTCAGATTGTGAAATAATTTTAGCTTTATATAAAGAAAAGGGGGTTGATTTTTTGGATGATTTGAATGGAATATTTGGATTTGTATTATATGATGAAACAAATGATCAATATTTGGTTGCTAGAGATCATATGGGTATAATCCCTTTATACATGGGTTGGGATAAGTTCGGTACTTTTTATATTGCTTCTGAATTAAAAGCATTAGAGGGTGTTTGTAATAAAATAGAAATATTCCCTCCTGGACATTTTTTGTTTAGTGGAGATTCTAAGCCTGTAAGATGGTATAAGAGAGATTGGATGAACTATAAAGCCGTTTCAAATAATAAAACTGATTTAAAACTACTACAAGACGCATTAGAGGATGCTGTTCATAGGCAATTAATGAGTGATGTTCCTTACGGAGTCTTATTGTCCGGAGGTTTAGACTCTTCAATAACTTCTGCATTAGCTAAAAAATATTCTAAAAATAGAATTGAATCAGATGACCAGAAAGCTGCTTGGTATCCTCAGTTACATTCTTTTGCAGTTGGATTAGTTGGATCCCCTGATCTTAAAGCTGCAAAGCTAGTAGCAGATCATATTGGTTCTATTCATCATGAGGTTACTTTTACAATACAAGAAGGATTAGACGCTATTAAAGATGTTATTTTTCACTTAGAAACATACGATGTAACGACTGTGAGAGCTTCAACTCCAATGTATTTGCTAGCAAGAGTCATAAAATCTATGGGAATTAAAATGGTTCTTTCTGGCGAAGGAGCTGATGAGATTTTTGGTGGATATCTATACTTTCATAAAGCGCCTAATGCTGAAGAGTTTCATAAAGAAACGGTCAGGAAACTTGAAAAGCTTTATCAATATGACTGTTTAAGAGCTAATAAGTCTTTAGCAGCTTGGGGGATTGAAGGAAGAGTTCCTTTTTTAGACAAGGAGTTTATTGATGTTGCTATGAGAATAAACCCTAAGGACAAGATGATTGATAAAAATAAAATGGAAAAATGGGTTTTAAGAAAATCATTTGAATCTTATTTACCGCCTAGCGTTGCTTGGAGGCAAAAAGAACAGTTTAGTGATGGTGTTGGATATGATTGGATAGATAGTTTAAAAGAATTGGTGGATATTAAGGTTTCCGATGAGATGTTTAGTAATGCGAAATTTACATTTCCTTTTCAAACTCCAATGTCTAAAGAGGAGTATTTTTATAGATCTATTTTTGAGGAGCATTTCCCCTCTGAAACTGCAGCCAAAACCGTTCCATCCGTACCTTCAGTGGCATGTAGTTCTCCAGTAGCTTTGGAATGGGATAAGTCTTTTAAGAATATGAACGATCCGTCAGGCAGATCGATTTCTAACGTCCACTTAGAGTCTTATTAATTACACTCAAATATTAGCTTAAATTGTTGATAACTTAACGCTTTTCAACTCTGTAAAACCCTTATATAAGTAGGTGAATTTATTATATTTGTTTTTATCAGTTTTTATTAAAATAAATCTTACAAAATGAGCGAAGAAATAAATAAAAATCAATATTCTGCAGATAGTATTCAAGCCCTTGAAGGGATGGAGCATGTTAGAATGCGTCCTTCAATGTATATAGGAGATGTTGGTATTAGGGGTTTACATCATTTAGTGTATGAAGTAGTTGATAATTCAATAGATGAAGCGATGGCCGGTCATTGTAATCAAATTGATGTTTCAATTAATGAAGATGATTCTGTTTCTGTAAAAGATAATGGTAGAGGGATACCAACAGGTATTCATAAAAAAGAAGGTGTTTCAGCTCTTGAAGTTGTAATGACAAAAATTGGAGCAGGTGGAAAGTTTGATAAAGATTCTTATAAGGTATCTGGTGGATTACATGGTGTAGGAGTTTCAGTAGTTAATGCATTGTCTGATCACTTGACAGCTAAAGTATTTAGAGATGGTGAGATTTGGATTCAAGAATATTCAAAAGGAAAAGCATTGTACCCAGCTAAGAAGGATGGGGTGAGTGATGATGTTGGTACTGAAGTTACTTTTAAACCGGATAAATCTATTTTTAAAGAAATACATGAATTTAGTTATGAAACATTAGCTAATAGGTTACGTGAGCTATCTTTTTTAAACAAAGGGATAATACTTACTTTGATAGATAAAAGAAAAAAAGTTGATGGTGAATTTATTAAAGATGTGTTTGAGTCTAAAGATGGATTAAAAGAATTTATTCGTTTTTTAGATGAAAACAGAGAGCCTTTAACCTCTGACGTGATTTCAATGGAAGGTGAGAAAAATGATATCCCTGTTGAAGTAGCTATGATATATAATACTTCATATTCGGAAAACTTACACTCTTATGTAAATAATATTAATACTCATGAAGGTGGAACACATCTTGCAGGGTTTAGAAGAGGACTGACTTCTACTCTAAAAAAATATGCAGATTCATCTGGAATGCTTGATAAATTAAAATTTGATATTGCCGGAGATGATTTTAGAGAAGGACTAACGGCAATTGTTTCAGTGAAAGTTGCTGAACCTCAATTTGAAGGCCAAACTAAAACTAAACTAGGAAATAGAGAAGTGAATTCAGCAGTATCTCAAGCAGTTTCAGAAATGCTTGAAAATTATTTAGAGGAAAATCCAAATGATGCTAAAATAATTGTTGATAAAGTGATTTTAGCTGCGCAAGCTAGGCATGCAGCTAGAAAAGCACGAGAAATGGTTCAAAGAAAAACAGTGATGAGTGGAGGTGGTCTTCCTGGAAAGTTATCGGACTGTTCTGAACAAGATCCAGCATTATGTGAAGTGTATTTAGTAGAGGGAGATTCTGCAGGTGGTACAGCTAAACAAGGTAGAGATAGGAATTTTCAAGCTATTTTGCCACTAAGAGGGAAAATATTAAATGTTGAAAAAGCAATGCAACACAGAGTGTTTGAAAACCAAGAAATTATTAACATCTATACGGCATTGGGTGTTACAATCGGTACTGAAGAGGATAGTAAAGCATTAAATTTAGAAAAATTAAGATATCACAAGGTGGTCATTATGTGTGATGCTGATGTTGATGGAAGTCATATAGCAACTCTTATTCTGACTTTCTTTTTTAGATATATGAAAGAATTAATTGAAAATGGAAACATTTATATTGCTACGCCTCCTTTATATTTAGTTAAAAGAGGTGCAAAAAAACAGTATGCTTGGGATGATGAAGAACGTGACCAAATAATGGAGAAAATGGGTCAAGGCTGCTCAATACAAAGGTATAAAGGTCTTGGAGAAATGAATGCTATTCAATTATGGGAAACCACAATGAACCCTGAATTTAGAACTTTTAGAAAAGTAACTATTGACAATGCTGTTGAGGCTGATAGAGTTTTTTCAATGTTAATGGGTGATGAAGTACCTCCAAGAAGAGAGTTTATAGAGAAAAATGCAACTTATGCAAATATTGATGTTTAAAAATTAAAATTAAAAACGTATGAAAGTTACCATAGTAGGAGCAGGGAATGTAGGTGCAACATGTGCAAACGTAATAGCGTCACAATCTATTGCAAGTGAGGTAGTTCTTTTAGATATTAAGGAAGGATTTGCAGAGGGAAAGGCTCTTGACATGATGCAAACTGCAACGACTTTAGGTTTTGGTACTAAAATCACAGGAACCACTGGTGACTATTCTTTAACTTCAAATAGCGATGTAGTTGTCATTACGTCTGGTGTTCCTAGAAAGCCTGGGATGACTAGAGAAGAATTAATAGGAATTAATGCAGGAATTGTCAAAGATGTTTCAGAAAATATCTTAAAATATTCATGTGAGGCAATTATAGTTGTAGTTTCAAATCCAATGGATACAATGACTTATTTAACTTTGAAATCAACTGGTCTTCCTAAAAATAGAGTTATAGGCATGGGAGGTGCTTTAGATAGCTCAAGGTTTAAAACGTATTTATCTTTAGCTCTAGATAGACCAGCTAATGATATCCATGGTATGGTAATTGGGGGCCACGGGGATACAACAATGATTCCACTCACAAGATTGGCTAGTTATAATGGAATTCCTATTTCACAAATAATTCAATCTGATGATTTAAAAAAAGTTGCACAAGACACAATGGTTGGTGGTGCTACTTTAACAAAATTACTTGGAACTTCAGCTTGGTATGCACCTGGAGCTTCAGTAGGATTTTTAGTGAAATCAATTCTTAATGATGAAAAAAGAATTATTCCATGCTCGGTATTTTTAGACGGTGAATACAATCAAGACGATATATGTATAGGTGTACCTTGTGTAATTGGTAAAAATGGATGTGAAAAAATTGTAAATATTGATCTAAATGATGATGAAAAAGTAAAGTTTAGTGAAAGTGCTGAAGCAGTAAGAAAAATGAATTTAGCTCTTTAAATAAGTGAATTAATAAACAGTTTAACCCGAACATTTATGTAGAATTGCTTTATCCTGAAGTAAATCATATATTTGCTCGTTTTAAAAAAAGAATTTTCTAAAAATAATTGTATGCAAAATAATGGTTTAATAAAGTTTTTTGCTTTTTGTTTCGGCTTAGTTAGCTTATATCAAATTTCATTTACTTTCATAACATCTAGAGTTGAAGATAAAGCTTTAGAGTATTCAGTAAACTCAATCTCTGATCAACAAGCAAATTTTGAAAACCTTAGGGAAGAAAAATATGTAAATTATTTAGATTCAATTTCAGATGAAAGTATTTTTGGTTTTACAACATATAATAGCGCAAAATCTAAAGAACTTAATAAAGGGTTGGACTTAAAAGGAGGTATAGACGTAACTCTACAAATTTCTGTAAAAGATATTTTGAAAGGTTTAGCTGAAAACACTAAAGATCCTATTTTTAATAAAGCTCTTGATGATGCTGATGCGCTTCAGAAAACATCAGATGACACTTACGTAGAATCATTTTTCAACTCATTTGAATCAATAAGAGGAGATTCTAGTTTGGCCTCACCTGATATTTTTGCAAACAGATCTCTAAGTGATGAGATTAATTTTGAAATGACTGATAATGAGGTTAAACCAATTATTAGAAGAAAAATTGATGAGTCTATTGTTTCTGCATTTGAAGTCTTAAGGAAAAGAATTGATAAGTTTGGGGTAACTCAACCTAATATACAGCGATTAGGAAATTCGGGTAGAATTCGCGTTGAGCTTCCTGGAGCTAAAGATGTATCAAGAGTTAAAAATTTACTTCAAAGTACGGCACAATTAGAGTTTTGGGTAACTGAAAAAAATGATGATTATTTAACTTTTCTTTCTCAAGCTAATGAAGCATTAAAAGAAATAGTTTTAGATCCTTTGTCAGATTTAAAACCAAAAGAATCTTCTAAAATTGACGACCTTTTAGCAGATGTCGAAGCTAATGATTCTATAGGTCCCAATGATAAAAATCCATTATTTGATTATTTAGTGGGTACTGGTTTTCAAGGAGGTCCTGTAATTGCACAGTTTTTATCCAAAGATCAAAAGAAAATTGAAGAATATCTTTCAATGCCAGAAATAAGACAACTACTTCCTTCTGATAAAAGGTTTACCCGATTTATATTTGGAAAACCAGATTTAAATACTAAAGTTGTTGATTTATATGCTATAAAATCTAATAGAGACAATGAGCCTCCATTAAGTGGAAGTGTGGTAGTTGATGCTAGTCAATCTTACGACAT
>Ga0209383_1002023_pt1 | contig 12232 bp, 9 predicted proteins | sample CoawatmetaG02DNA_FD_187510 | JGI IMG/M metagenome (GOLD analysis project Ga0209383, IMG submission 187510) | Marine microbial communities from the West Antarctic Peninsula - Coastal water metaG029-DNA (SPAdes) (version 2) | ecosystem: Environmental > Aquatic > Marine > Coastal ... | reverse complement strand
ATAATTGAAATCGTGTATCTACCTGTTCCGAACCTTTGATTTTGCTTGTAAGAAGTTGAACATTCAAATTTTCATTTTCTAAAACTTTTTTAAATAATAAAAAATGCTGTTTGGCTAAAAGTTCTGTAGGGCACAAAAAAGCAACTTGGTAGCCAGATTTAACTGTTAGGTAGGCAGCAATCATAGCAACAGCCGTTTTCCCACTGCCAACGTCTCCCTGCAAAACCCTAAGCATTTTTCTCTCTGAAGAAATGTCTGTTAATATTTCTTTTAGAGCACCTTGTTGCGATTTCGTCAAAGTGAAAGGAAGCATTTTTTTAATCCTTAAAAGATTATCTTCATCAATAACTTTTGAAACTTTTATTAATTTTTTTATTCTTTTTTTAATTTCAGAAAAAATCAAAAAGTTACTAAAGATTTCATCAAAGGCTAATCTTTTATAAAACTTAGATTCTTTATTTACATCACTTACATTTATGGGATTGTGAAGATTATAAATTGCATCGTACCACGTTGGCCAAGCCATTTTTTTAAGAAAATCTTGACTATGCCATTCTCCAATATCCTTGAGTTTTTCAATTTCTTCTTTGTAAATTTTTTGAATTGTTTTGGGAGAAATTCCAGCTACAGAAGAATATTTAGCCATGATTTTTGTTATATCTTTTTCCTTATCAATGGACTGAATATAATCAGGATTAGTCATTTGATATTTGTTTTTGTAAAAGCCAACTTTACCGCTAATCACAACCTCCTCATTTAATGGTAAAATTTGCTTGATATAGCTTTCTCTAGAATTGAAAAATATTATATCTATAGAGCCATACTCATCTTTACATGTAACTCTATTTGGTAAATTTCTAAAACGAGGGATGCTATATTTTATTGGTCTGACAAAAATTGTAGATATCACGCCAACTTCTAATTGATCTAATTTAGGACAAAATCTTCTATCTATTGCTCCTGTCGGTAAATTTAAAAATAAATCAATTTTGTTTTCAATGCCTTTGTCGGATAGTTTTTTTGATATAACTGGGCCAACACCTTTGATTTTATTTACAGATGAAAATAAATCTTCAAATTTCATTTGATATTTCTATTGTTAATTATAAAAGAGTTCTATGATCTCTAACATAGACATACTTAGAAAAAAACTTCTGTTCAGGTCGTCGCACAGAGGTACAAAAGAAATGGACATATTGTTAGGTACTTTTTTTAAAGATAACTACGACTTATTGGAAGAAAAAGAGCTTCTAGAATTTAAGGTCTTGTTAATGATTACTGATAAAGCCTTATCAGACTGGTTAATCATGGGTAAAAATGATCCAGAGATTGATAATATTGAAATTTCAAAAAAGTTAAAAGAGCATGTTATCATGCGAGAGTTAAAGAATTAATCTTGTTAATTTTTATTTATTAGTTTAAAAACCCCTTTATGGATTCAAAAGCTATAGGACAATTTGTACCCTTAATACTTATTTTTGTTATTTTTTACTTTTTGCTAATTAGACCTCAGCAAAGAAAGGTGAAAGAGCACAAAGCAATGGTAGATGCTGTTGGCCGTGGAGATATGGTTGTTGCAAGTGGTGGTCTTATGGGAAAAATTGTTAGAGTTTTAGAAGATGACAAAGTTGAGCTGGAAATATCAGAGAATGTTATCGTTAAAGTTGTCAGGTCATCTATTTCAGCAGTAGTGAGCAAAACAGAATCTAAATAATTCTCCGTGCTATACTTTTCACGTCTTAAAGTATTTTCTATTATTTCAGTTATTCTTATTGGTATTTATTTTTTTTTACCTAATCTTTCATTTTTTAATAATAATAGTTTTTTTTCTGAAAAAAGAGTTAATCTTGGATTAGACTTGCAAGGAGGCTCTTATTTACTGTTAGAAATTGACTCCAATCCTCTCATAGAACAAAGATTGCAAGCTAAAAGCCTTGAAGTTAGAAGAGACTTAAGAAAAAATAACATTCAGTACAAAAATTTTTCATTCTCTGAAGATTCTTTAGTTTTTTCCTTCGATGAAAAACAAAAAGAAAATCTTGATAAAATACTTAACAAACGTTCAATTAATTCAAATATAAAAACCGGAGGAAAAGAGTTTGAGATCGTTTATGAAAACAATATTATAAAATTAATTTTTACTAAAGAAAATGTAAGTTTAATTAAAAAAAATGCTTTGGACCAATCAATTGAAATTGTAAGAAATAGAATTGATGAATTAGGGACTAAAGAACCAAACATTGTGACCAGGGGATTGGATAGAATTTTAGTTGAGCTTCCTGGATTGAAAGATCCTTCTGCTATAAAAAAACTCTTAGGAAAAACGGCTAAACTAACACTTAGATTTGTCGCAAATAGCAGCGATGAAAATTCTCTTGGTGTGGAAACCTTGTCGTCCAAAAGCTCTGGCAGCAAATATAGTGTTGAAAAAAGAATTATTATTTCAGGTGAAAATTTAATAGACGCTCAACCAGGCTTTGATCAATTAAACAATTCATCAGTTGTTAACTTCAAATTAGACAATATCGGCTCTAGAAAATTTGCTTTAGCTAGCAAAGAAAATATTGGTCGATATTTGGCAATAGTTTTAGATAAAGACGTAGTAAGTTCACCAGTAATAAGAGAGGCTATTGTGACTGGAAGTGGTCAAATTTCAGGAAATTTCACAACTCAAGAAGCAAATGAACTTGCAATTTTACTTAGGGCAGGGGCTTTGCCAGCACCACTTAATATTATTGAAGAAAGATCTGTAGGCCCAGATCTTGGTAAAGATTCTATTGAAAAGGGAATATTATCCTTAATAATAGGTTTCTTGCTTGTGATGATTTACATGATTTATAATTACAGAATCTTTGGCGTTTTTTCCAATGTGTCATTATTAACCAACTTAGTTTTAATCAGTGGGGTCTTAAGTATCTTTGGTGCAACTCTCACATTGCCAGGCATTGCAGGAATTATTCTAACTGTTGGTATGGCAGTTGATTCAAATGTTTTAATTTATGAAAGAGTAAAAGAAGAATTGAAAAAAGAAAAAAATTACTTAATTGCTTTTGATGCTGCTTATAAAAAAGTCTTAACGACTATATTGGATTCTAATGTCACGACTTTGATAGCTGCTTTTGTTCTTTACTATATGGGTTCTGGACCAGTTAAGGGTTTTGCAATTACTTTGGGTATAGGGATACTGTCTACTTTTTTTACAACCTATGTTTTGGGTAGGCTCCTGGTTGCAAAATACATCAAAAACAACAAGGAAACTACTATTGTAATCTAAAATGAATATTTATAATAAAAAATACAATTTTCTAAAATTCAAAAAATCATTTCTGGCCTTGTCCACAATTCTTATTATTATTTCTCTTGGAGCATTTTTTACTAAAGGTTTAAATCTTGGTGTTGATTTTAAGGGTGGAACTGTTATCGAAATGAAATTAGCTCAACCATACAATTCTGAAGATATAAGAAAATCATTATTAAAAATTAACTTAGGCGATGTGGTTGTTAAAGAATTTGGCTCAAGCAAAGAATTTCTAGCAACCATTGAAAAAAAAGGGAAGGATAATGATTTTGTTGGCTCTATTAAAAAACACTTAGAAAGTGATTTGGCTAGAGAGTTTGACTTTCGTAGAGTGGAGGTTGTTGGTTCTAAAATTAGTAAAGAACTGACTAAAAGCGGTCTGTACTCCGTTGTTTTGGCTTTATTTTTGATGCTCATTTATATTTGGATAAGATTTGAATGGCAGTTTAGTTTGGGTTCAATTTTAGCTTTAATTCATGATGTCGTTATAACCATTGGTGCTTTTAGCTTACTTAGCTTTGAATTTAACTTATCTATTGTTGCTGCTATATTAACAATAGTTGGTTACTCCATGAACGATACCGTTGTTATTTACGACAGAATTAGGGAATTTTTAAGAATTGACGATCGTCAAGATATTGAAGAGTTGATTAATGATGCAGTGAATTCTACTTTGCCAAGAACTTTAAAAACTTCAATAACAACTCTTCTTGCACTTGTATCTATTTATATATTTGGTGGTGAAATTCTTAAAGGTTTTTCTTTTGCTTTAATATGGGGTGTATTGATAGGGACTTACTCTTCAATTTTTGTAGCAGCTCCAATTTTAGTTTTCTTTAAAGTAAAAAGAAATTGGGACGAAAAAGTAGATACTACTCCATAAGTAAATTTAAAACTTAATTTTTTTTGCTAAGTATTTTTTTTAGAAATTTTCCAGTATAGCTTTCTTTCATATTTAAAAGGTGTTCTGGTGTTCCCTCAAATACAATATTACCACCTTTGTCGCCACCATCTGGGCCCATATCTATAATCCAGTCTGCTGTTTTGATCACTTCCATATTATGTTCAATTACAACAACTGTATTTCCTTTTTGGACAAAAGCTTGAAGGACCTCTAATAATTTTTTTACATCATGCACATGTAACCCAGTAGTAGGCTCATCTAATATGTAAATAGTTCTTCCCGTTGATCTTTTTGATAACTCTTTTGCCAATTTAATTCTCTGTGCCTCACCTCCAGATAAGGTTGTGGCTTGCTGACCAATGCTCATGTAACCAAGCCCTACTTTTTGCAATGTCAAAAGCTTATCTCTAATCGTGGGAATATTTTCGAAAAATTTAACACTTACATCTACTGACATACTCAACACATCAGCAATGCTTTTTTCTTTATGTTTAATTTCAAGAGTTTCTCGGTTGTACCTTTTTCCTTTACAGACATCACACTCTACATATACATCTGGCAAAAAGTGCATTTCATATGTTATGACTCCATCTCCTTCACAGGCTTCACATCGTCCACCTTTTACATTAAAAGAAAATCTTCCAGGTTTATATCCGCGAGATTTAGATTCGGGTAAATTTGTAAACCATTCTCTTATAGGAGTAAATGCACCAGAGTAGGTGGCTGGATTAGATCTTGGTGTTCTGCCAATGGGTGATTGATCGATATCAATAATTTTATCTAAATATTCAAAGCCTTTAATGCCCTTAAATGGCTGAGGCATATTTCTAGAGATCACCTTGTTGATCATTAAATTCAAGGCTCGGTACAAAGTGTGTAATATAAAAGTTGACTTCCCACTTCCAGAAACTCCAGTAACACAAGTTAACGCACCAAGAGGAATTTTAGCAGATACATTTTTTAAATTATTTCCGGTAGCTCCAGATAAATGAAGGTACCTTCCATTAAGAGCAGTCCGCCTATTTTTGGGTATAGAAATAAATTTTCTCCCTGAAAGATAATCTCCAGTTAAGCTACTTTTGTCATTCGAAATGTGTTTAAAATTTCCTTCAGAAATTACTTTTCCACCATGTATTCCTGCACCGGGACCAATATCTATAATATGATCAGAATGAAGCATAGCCTCCTCATCGTGCTCGACTACAATTACTGTATTTCCAAGATCCCTTAGTCTTTTAAGGGCCTCTATGAGCTTTATATTATCTTTCTGATGTAGACCTATGGATGGTTCGTCTAAGACATACAAAACACCTGTTAGACCTGAACCTATTTGTGATGCTAATCTTATTCTTTGAGATTCTCCGCCAGATAAAGTTCCAGAACCTCTAGACAAATTCAAATAGTCAAGACCTACGTTAATTAGAAAAGTCAAACGCTCATTAATTTCTTTTAATATGTGAGTGGCAATTTTATTTTCTTTATCTGTTAAGTCTTTATTTAATGAGCCAAACCATAAATGAGCTTCTTTAATGGAAAACTTTGCAACTTCACTTATATTTTTAGTTAATATTTTTATACAAAGAGCTTCTTCTTTTAATCTATATCCTTTGCATCGTTCACATTCTTTCTCACTTTGATATTGCTGAATTTCTTCTCTTTTCCAATCGCTGTCTGTTTCTAAATATCTTCTTTCTAAATTACTAATAACCCCTTCAAAAGATTTTTTATTAGAGCGTTTTTCGTAACCGTCATCATAATTGAATTTTATTTCTTCATTACCGGACCCATACAAAATCACTTCTTGGTGTGCTTTAGTTAGCTTCTTCCAATCAGTATCTAATGAAAAGTCATAGTGTTTAGCCAAGGAAGCTAAAGTTTGAGCATAATATAAATTTGTAGATTTGGCCCACGGCTTAATAGCTCCATCTATTAATGACATTCTTTCGTCAGGAATAACTAACTTAGGATCTACATAAAGATCCACACCAAGGCCTTCACATTCGGAGCATGCCCCGTATGGGCTGTTAAATGAAAACAGCCTTGGTTCAATTTCTTCAATAGTAAAACCACTTTCTGGACAGGCAAATTTAGAAGAGAAAACAATTTTTTCTAATTTTTGATGCTGCTTAGGTAAGTTTTCATCAAAATGCTCAACATAAACAAGGCCGTCTGACAAATTTAAAGCGGCCTCTAAACTTTCAGCAATTCTTTTCTGTTCTTCTTTTTTGTTTATAAGTTTATCAATTTGAACTTCAATATTATGTGTAATTTTTTTATTTAAGTTGGGAGTCTCATCGATTTCATAAAGCGTCTCATCAATTTTAATCTTTGTGTATCCTCTTTTTTTTAATGAAAGTATTTCTTTTTTGTATTCTCCCTTTCTTCCTCTTACAATTGGTGAGTAAATAAATATCCGCGATGGTTTTGGCAGATCTAAAATTTTGTCTACCATCTCTGAGACAGTTTGTGATTTAATAGCTTTCCCGGTGAAGGGAGAGTAGGGGGTTCCAACTCGAGCATACAAGACCCTCATATAATCATAAATTTCAGTCACTGTTGCAACAATCGATCTGGGATTTTTAGAAGTAGTTTTCTGTTCTATAGATATGGCTGGTGATAGTCCTTCTATCAAATCAACATTTGGCTTCTTCATTCTATCCAAAAATTGCCTTGCGTAAGCAGATAAACTTTCAACATATCTTCTTTGTCCCTCTGCATAAATAGTATCGAATGCTAAAGAGGACTTTCCAGAACCAGAAAGTCCAGTTATCACGACTAACTGATCTCTAGGTATTTCAACAGAAAGATTTTTTAAGTTGTGCTCTTTTGCACCTTTAACAACTATTTTTTTAAGCATTTTACTTGTGGATATAAGTAATTTTGTTCATTTACAATGCGCTATATAGTATAAAGATAATAATTCATTACTAACTTAAATAGGATTTATATATGGCTGGAAGTTTAAATAAAGTTTTATTAATTGGCAGACTAGGTGCTGATCCAGAAATCAAACAAACCCAAGGGGGTAAAGGTTTTGCTAGCCTAAGTCTGGCTACAAGCGAAAGTTGGAAAGATAAAAATTCTGGTGAAAAAAAAGAAAAAACCGAATGGCATAGAGTTGTCATTTTTAACGAAGGTTTGGTAAACGTAGTTAAACAATATTTAAAAAAAGGAGCACAAGTATATGTTGAGGGCCAATTAACAACTAATAAATACACCGATAATAATGGGCAAGAAAAGTACAGTACACAAATAGTTCTCCAAGGATACAATTCAACATTAAAAATGCTTGGTGGAGCAACAGGATCCTCACAGGGCGGAGTTGATCAGTCATCCAGTTCAAGCTCACTTCCTTCAGACGATACGAGTTCTCCTGCAGACTTAGACGACGAAGTTCCTTTTTAAATCTATTTTAAATGGTTGATAAAAAAGTCGAAATCAGAAATGTAACCGATGAGATGAAAGCATCTTATCTCTCATATGCTATGAGCGTAATTGTCTCGCGGGCTTTGCCAGATGCAAGAGACGGACTCAAACCAGTGCATAGAAGAATTATATTTGCCATGTACAAAGGTGGTTATGACTGGTCTAAACAATTTAGAAAATCAGCACGAGTAGTTGGAGATGTAATTGGTAAGTATCATCCTCATGGTGACCAAGCGGTTTATGATGCTTTAGTTAGATTAGCCCAAGATTTTTCAATGAGCCTGACTCTTTTGGATGGTCAAGGTAATTTTGGATCATTAGACGGAGATCGTGCAGCTGCTATGCGTTATACTGAAACAAGACTTGCTAAAGTTGCCGAGTTTCTTATTTCAGATATAGATAAAAACACAGTCGACTTCCAAAATAATTATGATGATACAGAATTAGAGCCTGTTGTATTGCCTGCTCAGTATCCAAACCTTTTGGTGAATGGTGCGAGTGGCATAGCTGTTGGGATGGCAACAAATATTCCTCCACATAATCTAGGAGAAGTTATCGAAGGAACTCTAAAATATATAGATAATAAAGAGATCACTATAAAAGAATTAATGAATGAAATTCCTGGTCCAGACTTTCCTACAGGGGGAATTATTATTGGTCAAAATGATATTATTCCAGGATATGAAAAAGGAAGAGGTTCTATAAAAATTAGAGGAGAGATTGAGATTGAGAATGGCCCTAAAGATAAAAAAATTATTGTTATTAAGTCAGTTCCTTACCAGGTGAACAAAACTGTTTTAATTGAAAAAATTGCAGAGCTTATTAGAGATAAAAAAATTGAAGGAATATCAGACCTTAGAGACGAATCTAATAAAGATGGAGTTAGGATTACCATAACAGTAAAGAAAAACGTTTCTGAGGTGATAATCGTAAATCAACTTTATAAATTTTCTCCATTACAAACCTCATTTGGATTTAACACTTTAGCTATTAATGAGAAAAAACCAGAACTTTTAAACTTAAAACAATTCATAAAAATTTTTGTAGATTTTAGAGAAAAGGTACTAACTAAAAAAACTTTATTTGAGTTAAAAAAAGCTAAAGATAGAACGCATATTTTAATAGGCTTGTTTATCTCAATTGAAAATATTGATGAAGTTATTGCTATTATCAGAAAATCAAAAGATCCTTCTGATGCAAAAGCTACATTGTTAAAAAAAATTTGGAGTTTTCAAAAGTCAAAAATTGATAAGGATGTTTTAGAAGTTAATGATTTATCAACTAAAAAAGAATATCAGTTAAGTGATCACCAGGTAAAAGCAATTTTAGAATTAAGATTGCAAAAGTTAACCAACATAGGCCATAAAGAAATTAATTCTGAGTTACAGGATTTGTATAAGTTAATTGTTAACTATAAAAAAATTCTTAACGACAAAAAAGAATTGCAAAATTTAATCAAAACAGAATTAGCAGAAATTAAAAAGAAGTTTGCTGTTCCTAGAAGAACTAAATTAGTAGGTCCAGTTGAGAGCGTTGATGTGGAAGATGTTATTCAAGAAGAAAAAGTAATTGTTACAGTTACTAATAAAGGATACATTAAAAGAACTCCACTAACTTCTATTAGGTCACAAAAGAGAGGTGGCAAAGGAAAAACTGGAATTATTACAAGAGAGGAAGATTTTGTTTCTCAATTATTTACAGTTAGCACGTTAACCCCTGTTTTGTTTTTTTCATCCAAAGGAATAGTGTACCGGTTAAAGGCATGGAAAATTCCAGAAGGCTCCAATACATCTAAAGGTAAAGCTTTGTCTAATATATTCCCTATTAAATCAGATGCACAAATTAGCTCTATACTTCCATTACCTTACGATGAATCTACCTGGAAGGATAATTTCTTAATTTTTGTTACTTCCAACGGAAAGATAAGAAAAAATAGCATTCTAGATTTTGAAAATATTCAAGCAAACGGTAAGATTGCTATGAAGCTAGAGAAAAATGATCAAATAGTAAGTGTTAAGATTGTAAAAAAAAATGACGATGTTATGCTAAATACGTTTTCTGGAAAAAGTTTAAGAATTAATGCTAGTAAAATTAGAATTTTCAAAGGAAGATCCTCGAAGGGAATTAGGGGTATCAATCTTAAAAATAATGACCAGATTATTTCACTCACAGTCTTAAACCATGTAAAGACAACTTCTGAAGAAACGAAGGCTTATATAAAAAGAACTAGGCAAGATGATTTAGAAAGTGTTGATGATACAAGTTTTGAAATTAGTACTAAAAAATATGAAGAGCTTAAACTAAGAGAGGAATTTATATTAACGATTACAGAAAATGGATATGGAAAAAGATCTTCTTCCTACGAGTTTAGAGAAAGCGGAAGAGGAGGTCAGGGTATAATAAATATTATTAGTTCAGAAAGGAACGGCAACATTGCAGCTTCATATTCTGTAAAAAATGATGATGATATAATGTTAATTACTAATAAAGGTCAAATGATAAGATGTGCAGCTAAGGACATTCGAATTACTGGAAGAAATACCCAGGGTGTAAGAATATTTAAAGTAGACAAAGATGAAAAGGTTGTTTCGTCTGTTTGCTTGAGTGATACTTCAGGAGATTAAATTAATGAAAAAAATTGGTATATACCCAGGAACTTTTGACCCAATTACATTAGGTCATCTAGATATCATAAAACGAGCTAGTCAAATTGTTGATGTTTTGTATGTATGTATTGCAGTAAGCAAAAAAAAAAAAACACTCTTTTCAGCCTCAGAAAGAGTGAATATTGTAAAAAAATCTTTAGGCAGTTTTTTTAAGAACGTAAAAGTTATTAGCTTTGACACTCTTACAGTTGCGCTTTGTCAAAAACTCAAAGCTTCACTTATTTTTAGAGGCTTGAGAGTTGTAACTGATTTTGAATACGAGTTTCAATTAGCCGGCATGAATAATAGACTTAATAAAAAAATACAAACAATTTTTTTAATGGCTGAGATTGAAAACCAACTAATCTCTTCAAATATGGTCAAAGAAATTAGTGAATTAGGTGGAGATGTTAGAAAATTTGCACCAAAACAAGCAATAGTATATTTAAACAAAAAATTTAAAAATAAGAAAAAATGAAATTTATTTTTAAAAAAATACTTATCTTAATCGTCTTATTTTTATCAACTATTAAAGGAGAAGCAGTGGAAAATCCAAAAATAATTTTAACGACAAAGTACGGGGATGTAAAAATTGAGCTTTTTAAAGATACAGCTCCTAATCATGTGGAAAGAATTTTAGAACTTAGTAAAGCAGGTAAATATGATGGTGTAGCTTTTCATAGAGTCATTGGAGGCTTTATGGCACAAACTGGTGATGTTCAGCATGGTAATACTAAAAAAGGTTTTAATGCAGCCTTAGCAGGTACGGGTAGTTCTGAACTTCCAGACTTAGCGGAAGAATTTAATAATACTGCACATGAACGAGGAGTTCTTTCTATGGCAAGGTCTCAAGATCCCAATAGTGCCAATAGCCAGTTTTTTATATGCTTTGAAAACGCTCCACACCTAGATAGGAATTACACTGCCTTCGGCAAGGTTTTGGAAGGCATGGAATTCATCGATAAATTGAAAAAAGGTGATGCGGGTTCAGGTGCTGTTACCGATCCTGACATTATTGTAAAAATTGCTGTTCTTTAAGCTACCGCATGCCATGCTCATTTAAAGTATTAAATGAAAATTCTGGCGCAAGATTAGGAAAAATTATTACTAGCAGGGGTGAAATTGACACTCCTGCTTTCATGCCTGTTGGTACTGCAGCTACTGTTAAGGCTTTATTAATTGATCAAGTCAAAGATACTGGAGCCCAAATAATTTTAGGGAACACTTATCATTTAATGTTAAGACCTGGAATTGAAAGAATTAGCAGAGTTGGTGGTCTCCACCAATTTATGAATTGTGACTTACCTATTTTAACAGATTCTGGTGGCTTTCAGGTAATGTCTTTATCCAAAATTAGCAAAGTAGTTAAAGAAGGTGTTTATTTTAATTCTCATATAGATGGTAAAAAAATATTTCTATCTCCAGAAGTAAGCATACAAATTCAAAAAGGATTAAACTCAGATATAGTAATGATTTTTGATGAATGTCCTGAATACACAAATGACAAAAGCAGAGTAAAAAAATCTGTAGATCTTTCAATAGAGTGGGCAAAAAGATCTAAAAAAGAATTTGGTATTAATCCTGAAAAAATGCTTTTTGGTATTGTTCAGGGAGGTGTTTTTAATGACCTGAGAAAAGACTCTTTAAAAAGATTAGAAGAAATAGGATTTGATGGTTATGCACTAGGAGGACTTGCGGTTGGAGAAAAACAACAAGAAATGTTTAATGTTTTGGATAACATTAAAGAAGATCTTCCACGAGACAAGCCACATTATTTAATGGGTGTAGGAACGCCTGCAGACATATTGGGAGCTGTAAAAAGGGGTATTGACATGTTTGATTGTGTTTTGCCAACAAGATCAGGAAGAACAGGTTTAGCCTACACTTGGGAAGGTAAAAAAAATTTAAAAAATGCCAAATATGCAAATGACGATTCTCCACTAGATCCATTAGTTAACT
>Ga0209383_1002020_pt1 | contig 12250 bp, 10 predicted proteins | sample CoawatmetaG02DNA_FD_187510 | JGI IMG/M metagenome (GOLD analysis project Ga0209383, IMG submission 187510) | Marine microbial communities from the West Antarctic Peninsula - Coastal water metaG029-DNA (SPAdes) (version 2) | ecosystem: Environmental > Aquatic > Marine > Coastal ... | reverse complement strand
GATTGTGATTTATTAATAAATATAGGTGCAAGATTTGATGATCGTATTACTGGAAAAATAGATGAGTTTTCTCCAAAATCTAAAAAAGTACATATTGATATTGACCCATCATCAATCAATAAAATTGTAAAAGTTGATTTGGCTATAGTTGGTGACGTTGGTGAGGTAATAAAATCAACTACCAAAACTTTAAAAAAGAAAAACTTGAATTTAGAAAAATCAAATAAACAAAAGATATCAAAATGGTGGCAACAAATTCAAAAATGGAGAACAAAACAATCTTTAAATTTTATAAATAGTGATAAAATTATTAAACCTCAACATGCAGTTCAAAGACTATATGAATTAACTAAAAATCAAGACACATATATTACTACTGAAGTTGGACAGCATCAGATGTGGGCAGCACAACATTATAAATTTAACAAACCCAATAGATGGATGACATCTGGAGGACTTGGAACTATGGGTTATGGGTTACCAGCTGCAATAGGAGTACAAGTTGCACATCCTAAAAAATTAGTTGTAGATATTGCTGGAGAAGCATCAATTTTAATGACTATGCAGGAGATTTCAACTGCAGTTCAATATAACCTTCCTATAAAGATATTTATTTTGAATAATCAATATATGGGAATGGTTAGACAGTGGCAGGAACTACTTCATGAGAAGAATTACTCTGAAAGTTACTCAGAGGCATTACCAGATTTTGTAAAATTAGCCGAGGCTTATGGCTGTGTGGGTATTAGAGCAGAACATCCAGATGAATTAGATAAAAAAATTGAAGAAATGATCAGTACAGATAGACCAGTAATTTTTGATTGTCATGTAGATCAAGCTGAGAATTGTTATCCAATGATACCTTCTGGAAAACCACATAATCAAATGTTATTAGGACCTAAGGATCAGGAAGAGAATAAGATTACAGGTAAAGGGAAATCCTTAGTTTAAAATGGCAAAATCTAAATCAGCATATAGTACACCTAGCAAATTAGGTAAAATTGATACTCATATAATTGTTGTTTGGGTTGATAATGAAGCAAGTGTTTTATCAAGAGTGGTAGGGCTATTTTCTGGAAGAGGTTATAATATAGAATCGTTAGCTGTAGCAGAAGTAGATCAAAAAAATAATCTTTCTAGAATTACAATTGTTACAACTGGAACACCTCAAGTTATAGAACAAATTGTATTGCAATTAAAAAAGTTGGTTCCAGTTCATAAAGTTGGAAATTTTAAAAGAGATGATAAAAAAGTTATATTTAAGGAGATGGCTTTATTAAAAATTGTTGCAAATCCTAGTAAAATTAAGAAAGCTTTAAATGCTTGTAAAAAATACAATCCAGTTATATTAGATCAAACAAATAAATCGGCTGTAATTCAAATAACAGCATTAAGAAGAGAGATAGATAAAGTGATAAAAAATTTAAAACCATTCGGTCTTCTTAGCGCCTCAAGAACTGGAGCGGTTGCAATGACAAGAGGAGCAGAAATTTTTAATTAAAGATAAAGGAGAAGAAAAATGAAGATGTTTTATGAAAAAGATGCAGATGTAGATTTGATTAAATCTAAAAAAATAGCAATTTTTGGTTATGGAAGTCAAGGGCATGCACATGCATTAAATTTAAAGGATAGTGGAGCCAAAGAAGTTGTTGTAGCTCTTAGAGATGGTTCGGCAAGTAAAGCAAAAGCTGAGTCTAAAGGATTAAAAGTAATGAGTTTATCTGATGCTGCTGAATGGGCAGAAGTTGCAATGATACTTACTCCAGATGAATTACAAGCATCAATTTATAAAAACCATATTGAGCAAAGAATTAAATCAGGAACAAGTATAGCTTTTGCTCATGGATTAAATATTCATTATAAACTTATTGAAGCAAGAAAAGACTTAGATGTTTTTATGGTTGCTCCTAAAGGTCCTGGACATTTAGTTAGAAGTGAATTTGAAAGAGGTGGTGGAGTACCATGTTTATTTGCTGTTCATCAAGATGGAACCGGTAAAGCTCGAGACCTTGCATTATCATATGCCTCAGCAATTGGTGGAGGTAAATCTGGTATTATTGAAACAACCTTCAAAGATGAATGTGAAACAGATTTATTTGGTGAACAATCTGTTCTTTGTGGAGGATTAGTTGAGCTTATTAAGAACGGTTTTGAAACTTTAACTGAAGCTGGATACGAGCCTGAAATGGCATATTTTGAATGTCTGCACGAAGTAAAATTAATTGTAGATTTAATTTATGAAGGGGGAATTGCAAACATGAATTACTCTATCTCAAATACAGCAGAATACGGTGAGTATGTATCTGGTAAAAAAGTTGTAGACAGTGAAAGCAAAAAAAGAATGAAAGAAGTTCTTGCCGATATTCAATCTGGTAAATTTACCAAAGATTGGATGAAAGAGTGTGAGGGTGGACAGAAGAACTTTTTAAAAATGAGAAAAGATCTTGCAGATCATCCAATTGAAAAAGTAGGTGCAGAACTTAGAGCAATGATGCCCTGGATTGGTAAAAAGAAACTAATTGACAGTGATAAGAGTTAATTTTTACTAAAAGCTCAAATCTACCAAAAGTTATATCCAGAATATAACAATTATTTTGCAATCTCTCTTATAGATTGTATTATAGTTTTTCTAAAAAATTGTTGGCTATGAGCGATAAAAATAAAGTTTTTATATTTGATACTACAATGCGTGATGGTGAGCAATCGCCAGGAGCATCAATGAGTATTGAGGAAAAAATGCAAATTGCGAGAATTTTTGATGAATTAGGAGTTGATATAATTGAAGCTGGATTTCCGATAGCATCTCCAGGAGATTTTGAAGCCGTAACAGCAATAAGTAAAATTTTAAAAAACTCAATTCCATGCGGATTATCAAGAGCTAGCAAAAAAGATATAGATGCATGTCACGAAGCATTAAAAGCTGCACCAAGATTTAGAATTCACACCTTTATTTCAACAAGCCCACTTCATATGAAATTTAAGTTAAATAAATCTCCTGAGCAAGTTGTAGAAGCAATAAAAGAAAGTGTAACTTATGCAAGAAATCTTACAGATGATGTTGAATGGTCATGCGAAGATGGAACACGAACTGATATAGATTTTATGTGTAGAATAGTTGAAACAGCAATTAATAGTGGTGCCACAACAATAAATATTCCAGATACTGTTGGTTATACTATCCCTTCAGAATTTACTAAAATTATTACAACATTGAAAAATAAAGTTCCAAATATTGAAAAAGCTATTTTATCTGTTCATTGTCATAATGACTTAGGACTTGCTGTAGCAAATTCTTTAGCTGGTGTTTCAGCTGGTGCAAGACAAGTCGAGTGTACAATTAATGGAATAGGCGAAAGAGCAGGAAATGCTGCACTTGAAGAAATTGTTATGGCAATAAGAACTAGAAATGATTTGATGCCTTATACAACTGGAATTAAAACAGAATTATTAAGCAAAGCCTCAAAAGTAGTCTCTAATGCAACTTTTCCAGTACAATTCAATAAAGCAATTGTTGGAAAAAATGCTTTTGCACATGAAGCGGGCATCCATCAAGATGGAATGCTTAAAAATAGAGAAACGTATGAAATTATGACACCAGAAAGTGTAGGGGTTAAAAAAACTTCATTGGTAATGGGAAAACATTCTGGACGACATGCATTTAAAGAGAAATTAAATGATCTTGGTTATGCAGATGTTACAGATGATATAATTCAAGCTGCCTTTGGTAAGTTTAAGATTTTAGCAGATAAAAAAAAACATGTTTATGACGATGACATTGCTGCTCTAGTTGATGAAAGTATGGTTTTAGATAAATTTGTAATTAATTTAAAATCATTAAAGGTTTTTGCGGGAACAGGTGAACCACAAAAAGCAGAAATGACACTTGATGTTTATGGTGAGGTTAAATCAACTTCAGAAACAGGAGATGGCCCTGTAGATGCAATTTTCAAATGTATAAAAGTTATGTATCCACATGATGTTAAATTGCTACTATATCAAGTTCACGCAGTTACAGAGGGAACTGATGCCCAGGCAACTGTAAGTGTTAGAATTGAAGAGGAAGGAAAGACTACAGTTGGACAAGCAGCTGACACAGATACATTGGTGGCTTCAGCTAACGCTTATTTAAGTGCTTTAAATAAAATGATAATTAAAAGAAATAAAACTGCTCCAATAGAGCACGAAACTCAGAAAGTGAAGGGAATATAACATGGCTAATTGGTTTAAAAATTTAACTAGTATTTGGAGTCAGGATATGGCAATTGACCTTGGAACAGCTAATACGCTTGTTGTATTAAAAGGACAAGGTGTGGTTTTAAATGAGCCATCTGTTGTTGCTATAGCTGAGAATATGGGAAAAAAAACTGTTTTAGCTGTTGGGGACGAAGCTAAAACAATGCTTGGAAGAACACCTGGAAATATTAGTGCCATTAGACCTTTAAGAGATGGTGTTATTGCAGATTTTATAGTGACTGAGGAAATGATCAAACATTTTATTAAAAAAGTTCATAAGAATAAAACTTTTGCAAACCCTAGAATTTTAATTTGCGTTCCAACTGGATCTACACCCGTTGAAAGAAAAGCAATTCAAGACAGTGCATTAGCAGCAGGTGCAAGAAGAGTTCAGTTAATTGAAGAACCAATCGCAGCTGCAATCGGTGCTGGTCTTCCAATTTCAGAAGCAACAGGATCAATGGTTGTTGACATAGGTGGAGGTACTACCGAAATAGCCGTTATGTCATTAGGTGGTCTTGTTTATTCTAGATCATTGAGAGTTGCAGGAGATGCGATGGATTTATCATTAGTTAACTACATGAGAAAAGAATATAATCTCATGATTGGTGATAGTACTGCAGAAAAAATTAAAAAAGAAATTGGTACAGCTATTCCATCAAATAGTAATACTTATTCTGTAAAAGGTAGAGATCTAAGGTCAGGCACACCTAAGGAAGTGAACATTACTGAAGAAGATACAGCAGAAGCTTTAAATGATATTTTAAAGGAGATGGTGAATGGGATAAAGGATGCATTAGAAAATACTCCCCCTGAATTATCTGCTGATTTAGTTGATATGGGATTAACCTTAACGGGTGGAGGAGCATTACTTAAGAATATTGATAAAAGATTTTCTAAAGAAACAGGATTACCAGTGCATGTTGCGGATGACCCTTTAGCTTGTGTTGCAATTGGAACTGGAAAAGCTTTAGAACAAGAAGAAACTTTTTCTACTATGTTATCTGAATATTAGAAATAATGGAAACAAGCAGAGATGATTTTGTAATTGCGATAAGATCTGTTTTTTTAAAAAAAGGAACACAACAAAGATTTTCGTTGTTGAGCTTAATATTTTTTTCTATAATTTTTCTAATTTTAGGTAGTTTCAACTTTAAGGCTATAGATTATGTAAAAATAGTTATTAAAGAAATAACGTATAGATCATCTTTCATAGTTTCAATACCAGAAAATTTTATTAAAAATAATTATTTTATATTTCAAAATCATTTTAAACTTTACGATAGAAACGAAAAAAATGAATTAGAATTAAAAGACTTAAGGTCAAAAGACTTATTAAATAAATTTATTATTTCAGAAAATAAAAGATTAAAAAATATATTTGATGACTATCTAGTTAAATCAGATGCTACATTTGCTAAAGTTTTAAGTGATAAAGGAAGTCCATTTTTAAAATCAATCATCATTAATAAAGGAAGTAAACATGATGTAAATCTTGGAATGGTTGCAATGGATGGAGAATATCTTGTAGGTAAAGTTATAGAGGTCAATTACTTGTCTTCAAGGGTATTATTACTTTCAGATTTGAATAGTAAAATTCCAGTTATCATCGAACCAAATGAAATATTCTCAATATTATCTGGAACAGGTAAGAATCATGGTGTTATTCAATACAGTAAAAAATATAAAGATATTAAAAGTAGGTCTATTATTTATACTTCAGGATTAGGTAATTTATTTAAAGCTGGAATACCAATTGGTCGAATGAAAATTGTTCAATTGAGCAAAGAAAAAGAAATTGAATTTTTTTCAGATTTTTCTCAATTAAGATTTGTAAAAATTATTTCATTTGAAAAAAATGAGGCACAATGACTAGGCTTAAAAATAAAAACTTTATTAGAAAATTACTTTCAAAAATACCACCAGTTCTACTCTTTATAGCTGTATTAAATAATTATGATTTTAATCATTTAGGTATGAAATATTTTTCATTTAATTTTTCATATATTCTAATTTTTTATTATAGTGTAAAAAAAAGTGAAAGTTTAGGGTACATTTCTATATTTATAGCAGGATTGTTTAATGATGTAGTGATAGGTACACCCATTGGACTGAGTAGCCTAATGTATCTAATACTTTGTGTTGCAGCTTCCTACCTTAGAACCATCACCTTAAGACCAAGTTTAATAAAAGACAGTATATTTTTTCTTGTTACAATTTTAATTATAAATTCATTATTATTTGTAGCTTTAAATTTTATTTTTAATTATGAGTTAAGTTATTTTGATCAAATAATAAATATTATATTCACTTTTTTATTGTATTTTGTATTTGCAAATTTATTCGATTTATTTGAAAATTATCTTGCAGGCAGTTATAATGCTAGGTGAAAATTTTGGTCTAAGAAAAGTACGAACCATCAATAGAAGAATGTTTATTATTGGTGCAGCTAAATTGATTGTAATTACAGGAATAATAGCTCGACTATTTTCATTACAAATTACTGAGAATAAAAGATACCTAACATTATCTGACAAAAATAGGCTGCGTGAATGGAGGCTGCCACCAGTTAGAGGTGAGTTTTTAGATCATTTTGGAAATATTATTGCAGGTAATTTAAAGGTGTATCAATTACATGTTATCCCCGAAGAGGTGGAAGATTTTAAATACTTAATGGTAAGATTAAAAAAAATACTAAAACTTAAAGATAGTGAATTTCAAAAAATAATTAGAGAAAAAAATAAAAAAAAAAGCTGGGAAACTTTAATTATTTCTAAAAATTTAACCTGGGAGCAATTCGCTAAAGTCAATTATTTCTTACATGATTTAGTGGGAGCAAAACCAGTTCTGTCTGTTTCTCGAAATTACCCCTTCAATGAAAATTATACACATGTTTTAGGTTACGTTAGCGAAGCAAGTGAGAAAGATATCCTGAATAATGAAATTATAAAGAATAAACACGTTCCAGGTCTTAAGGTTGGAAAAACTGGATTAGAAAAAAGTTTTGAAAATGAATTAATTGGCACCAATGGTATCCAAAGATATGAAGTTAATGCATATGGGAAAAGAATTAGTCAACTTGATCACACAGATGGATTGAATGGTAAAACAATCCAGTTAACAATAGACACAGAAATACAAAAGTTATGTAGTGAACTTTTAAAGAATGTATCTGGTTCAATAAGTGTAATGGATATTTACACGGGTGAAATTATAGCAATGCAATCTTCACCCTCATTTGATCCTAACTTATTTCTTTTTGGAATTAATCAAGATGATTGGCAGTTAATTAGAAATAATCCATTAAAACCTTTAATTAATAAAACTTTATCAGGGTTATATTCACCAGGATCAACATTTAAACCAATGGTAGCTCTATCTGCCTTAGAAAATGGAATTATTGATAAAAATTTTAAAGTTGACTGTACAGGAAAAACAGAACTGTATGGACAAACTTATCATTGCTGGAAAAAAAGAGGCCATGGTATTGTGAATTTAAAAAGTGCCATGAAACAGTCTTGTGATACATATTTTTATGAAATTGCAAGAAAGCTTGGTGTAGATCGTTTAAAAGAAACTTCTTTAAAATTCGGTCTTGGTGAAAAAGTTTTAGGTAAAACATTCGCTAATGAAAAAAAAGGGTTAATTCCTAATACTAGATGGAAAAAAAATAATTTAGGAAAAAGTTGGGTTATAGGTGAAACGTTAATTACAGGCATTGGCCAAGGGTATACTCAAACTACACCACTTCAATTATGTCAAATGACAGCTCAACTTGCAAATGGTGGATTTAAAATTTATCCAAAAATAATAATGGAAAAAAATAGTAAAACAGCAGAAGAAATTAAATTTATAATGAGTAAAAATTATAAAGATTTAGATAAAAAAAATAATGGATTACTAGAAGCAAGTGAGCTATTGGGGCTTTCATATAAAAAAGAACATGAGAGTTTATTTAAAAACTCTAAAAATATAAAATTGGTTTTAGAAGCAATGTTTGCCTCTACTAATGAAGTGCGAGGAACATCTTATTCATCAAGAATTGAAGATCCAAAATATCAATTTGCAGGAAAAACAGGAACATCACAAGTTAAAAGAATAACTAAAGCAGCAAGAGAACTTGACTTAAATACATCTGAAATTCCATATAATGAAAGAGATCATGCTTTATACATAGCTTTTGGCCCATATAAAAATCCAAGATATGCATTGAGCATCGTTATTGAACATGGTGGATCTGGAAGCTCTACTGCAGCACCAATTGCAAAAAAACTCTTCAAGTTAATTGTAGATAGACATGAATTAAGAGAAAAACAAAATAAACAAAATGATTTAGAATTATAAATGCAATATAACTCGTTTTATACACAGCCAACTTTTTTTCAAAAATTAAGGAACTTTGACTATATTTTATTATCTTGCATTCTATTACTTGGTTTAATTAGTATTTTGACCATGTATTCTACTGATGGAGGAGAAATATTATTTCATACCAAAAGTCATATATCAAAATTTTTAATTTTTTTTATAATGATGATTTTTATGTCATTTTTGAGTATAAAATTTTGGCATTATGTAGCTTATTCATTTTATGTTTTTATTTTATTTTTATTAATTTGGGCTACACTATACGGCATTGAAGCATCTGGGTCGCAAAGATGGATAAATCTATATTTTATAAATTTACAACCTTCTGAATTAATGAAGATTGCAATAATTGTGTGTCTTGCAAAATATTATCACCGAGTACAAGTCAATAAAGTTAATAGTTTTCAAGTTATTTTTATTGCTATAATGATTTTAATCTTTCCAATTATTCTTGTTATAACCCAGCCTGATTTAGGAACCTCAATTTTAATCGCATTAAGTGGCTTAGTTGTTATATGGCTTGCTGGTATAAATTTTAAATATTTTTTTTATTCTTTTATAGTTTTGCTGATCTTAATGCCCTTTGCTATTGCTTATTTGGAACCTTATCAAAAATTAAGAATCTTAACATTTCTTAATCCTGATCGAGATCCCCTAGGTGCTGGATATCAAATTATTCAATCTAAAATTGCAATTGGATCAGGCGGTTTAAGTGGAAAAGGTTTTTTGAAAGGTACTCAAAGTTATTTAGAGTTTTTACCAGAAAAACATACTGATTTTATTTTTACATTATTCGCTGAGGAGTATGGTTTTTTTGGATCATTAGGCTTACTGTTAATTTATATAATTATTATTTATAGAGTTTTAAGAATTGGTGCAATTTCAAGAAGCTATTTTGCTAAACTGTTTTGTTTTGGTTATGGTTCTGCAATTTTTATTTATATTACTGTAAATATGTCGATGGTTTTAGGGTTGCTTCCTATAGTTGGGTCACCACTACCTATCATGTCATATGGTGGATCTTCAATGTTATCAACAATGATTGGATTTTCAATTGTTATGAGTGCTAAAATTAACTATAAGCAGCTAATAGCTTAAGCATTTCAATGCTTTACTTGTCGAATTTGTCGCGAGAATATTTAAATTTAAGAATTGTATAAAGTGTCATGGAAAATAAATTAAAAATTGGAATTATAGGTGCTGGTATACAAGGTATTTCCAATGCATTGTTTTTACAAAAAAAAGGATTTAGTGTAACAATTTTTGACCGAGATGAGCCGGGAAGTCCAGCTGCATCCTACGGTAATGCTGGTCATTTTTCTCCGTATGCATCTGTTCCCATAAATAGACCAGATGTTTTGACCGATGTTCCTGCAATGCTTCTAAGTTCTACAGGTCCACTTGCTCTTAAATGGAACTATGTTCCAAAAATGATACCTTGGTTTTTACAATTTATTAGAAACTGCTCTACAAAACGAATGATGCATACTGCTAAAAATATGCATCAAATTTTAGATTTAGCACTACCTGCATACGATGAATTATTTGATGATATTGAACTTGGAGGATTGGTTGAAAAAAAAGGTATTTTATATATTTGGAATGATCAAAGTTTAAAAAGTAGAGAACTAGAAATTAAAATTAGAAATGAGCTGGGTGTTGACCAGCAAGTGGTTACCCCAAAAGAAATTCATGATTTAGAGCCAAATATAAAACCTATTTATCATGGAGGTGTTTATTATCAGCATGGTAGGCATGCTAGAAATCCTAAGAAGATTCTTTTAAAACTTTATGATCTTTTTTTGAAAAAGGGTGGCAAGTTTTTAAAAATGAATATCAAAGATATAAATTTTAATAATGAAAAACCAGTTATAAAAGCCGAAACTCAAAGCTTTCTTTTTGATAAAATTGTAATTGCTTGTGGTTCATTTTCAAAAAAGCTAACAGATAATCTAGATGAAAAAATACCCCTTGATACTGAAAGAGGATACCATGTTCATTTTAAAGATTGTGACCATCTTTTAAGTAGACCAGTAATTTTCCAAAATAGAGGATTTGGCATCACACCTATGGAACAAGGACTTAGAGTAGTAGGTACTGTCGAATTTGGTGGATTAGATAATCCGTTATCAAAATCAAGAGTTAAAAATTTAATTAATAATGCAAAATACATGATGGGTGATTTACCTGAACATGAAGACGAGTGGCTTGGTTTTAGACCTACGTTACCAGATTACTTACCTGTTATAGGACCTTCAAAAAAATACAAAAATATTTTTTATTGTTTTGGCCATCATCATTTAGGATGGACTTTAGGGCCTATATCAGGAAAGATAATAGCTGGAATGGTTGCTGAAGAAAATACGAACTTAAATTTAAAACCGTATAGCTCGCTTAGGTTTAGCTAAGTGACAAGTAAAAATAATACTGCTTACATCTTTTTATTTTTAGCAACTTTATTTTGGTCAGGAAATTTCCTAGTTGGAAAATTTGCCAGTCAATATGAGGTACCACCTTTTTCATTGAATTTTTATAGATGGCTTTTTGCTTGGCTAATTTTAGCACCATTTACAATTAAAGAAATTCTACAAAAAAGAAATTATATCTTAGAAAATTATAAATATTATACAATTCTTGGTATAACGAGTGTCACCATATTTAATTCAATCGTTTATTATTCTTTAAATTTTACTCAAGTTATTAGTGGAGTTTTAATGATATCCACAATACCAGTGATGATTATTTTTATTTCATCAATTCTAAAAATTGAAAAAACTAATACATTTCAAATACTAGGAGTAACCTGTTCTTTTATTGGCGTAATTTTAATTATAACAAAGGCAAACCTTGGAATACTATTAAATTTAGACTTTAATAAAGGAGATATTACAATGGTTTTTGGAATGTTATCTTGGGCTACTTATTCTGCTCTATTAAAGAAAAAGAAACATAAATTATCTCAATTAACATTATTAGAAGTAGTAATTTCATTTGGCTTTATTTTTTTAATTCCAATTTATTTTATAGAGTATCAAATAGGTTATAGAATTACCTTAGATCAAAATTTTTTTATGATTTTATTTTATGTAGTATTATTTCCGGGTCTTGCTTCATTTATCTTTTGGATAAAAGGTGTTTCCTTAATTGGAGCTAATAGGGCAGGTGTATTTTTACATATGATGCCAATTTTAAGTGCAATCATGGCAATCATTATCTTCGATGAAAAATTTATGTTTTATCATATGTTAGGTGCATTATTTATTTTAACAGGAATTCTTCTATCTAATAAAAATAATAAATTATCATAAATATATATAGGCTTTTAAGTTAATAGAATTTATAATTTCCAGATGTTAAAAAAATATAAAAATATTATTATATTAATATTTTTTGTGATCTTGTTAATTGTTCTTAAAATAACCAATACTGATATTGTCAAAAAAATATCACTAATTAATTATGACTTTTATCAAAAAACATTTGTAAAAGGTGAAGTTAAAAATATAACCATCATAGATATTGATGAAAAAAGTATAGCAGCCATAGGACAATTTCCATGGCGTAGAGATGTATATGCTAAAATATTAAGTAACCTTAATCAATTTAATCCTGCTTCTGTTGCATTTGATATTTTTTTTAGTGAGGAAGA
>Ga0209383_1002019_pt1 | contig 12261 bp, 12 predicted proteins | sample CoawatmetaG02DNA_FD_187510 | JGI IMG/M metagenome (GOLD analysis project Ga0209383, IMG submission 187510) | Marine microbial communities from the West Antarctic Peninsula - Coastal water metaG029-DNA (SPAdes) (version 2) | ecosystem: Environmental > Aquatic > Marine > Coastal ... | reverse complement strand
GCTTTCACAATCATCAACAATAACCCTTATCACAATAATTAAGTATGAATTTAATATTTGCAACCAGCAATTCAAATAAGCTAAAGGAAATCAAAAACTTATTGCCCAAAGAAATCTGTATAAATGACTTAAATAGTTTAAACTTTTTTGAAGAAATTCCTGAAAATGAAAATTCTATTAAAAAAAATGCTGAATTCAAAGCAAACTTTATTCATTCAAAATACAACATTAACGTCTTTGCAGATGATACTGGTCTTGAAGTTGGAGTGTTAAATGGGAAACCAGGTGTATATTCAGCTAGATACGCTGGAGAAGACTGTGACTCAAATAAAAACATGGAGAAATTATTAAAGAAATTGATTAATAAAAAAAATAGAAAAGCACGATTTAAAACTATTATAGCATTAGTTCTTAACAACAAATTACATCATTTTGAAGGTATCGTAAATGGAACTATTGCACATTCTAAAAAAGGAGACAAAGGCTTTGGATATGATCCGATTTTTATTCCAGAAGGTTATAAGAAATCATTTGCAGAACTTTCCTTAAATGAAAAGAATGAAATAAGCCACAGATCAATTGCAGTAAAAAAGTTAATTAATTTTATAAAAAATCAATTAACATAATTTTAAATAATATTATTAAAAAATTATATTTTTAGTTTGTATTTTTGTTATTTATGAATAAGTTTTCAAAACACTTTTTTTTATTTATAGTATTTAGTTTTTCATTAAATCTTATTAATGCCCAAAACCAAATATTAACTGCTATTATTGAAAATGCAGCTGACAATTCTCCAATCCCTAGTGTTCATGTTATAAACTTATCCCAAGTAGTTGGCGTTATAACTGATAAATCAGGTAAATTTGAAATTCAAGCAAAATTAAATGATACTCTTTACTTGTCATATCTTGGATTTAAATCAATTAAAGTTAGAGTCACAAATGACCTAATTAAATTCAAAAATTCTAAAATTCAATTAACCGAGTTAGCATACGCTTTAGAAGAGGTAATAATTAAGCCATACGAATTAACAGGATATCTTGAAATAGATGCAAAAAACATCCCTTTAAGTAAATCATATAGATATAGTATTCCTGGACTTCCATCAAAGGGATACGAAGGAGGTTCAAGAAATTCTGGAGCATTTTCAAAAGTTGTTAATTCGATTTTCAATCCTGCAGATTTTTTATATAATCTATTTGGCAAACAGCCGAAGCAATTAAAAAAGCTTAAACAAATGAAGGAGGATTATAGGATTAGAGAACTACTCTCTTCAAAATTTGATAGGGAAACTTTAGTTGAATTACTTCAAATTGAAAAAATTGATATTGATGAAATTTTAAGAAACTGTAATTTCTCAGATAGTTTTATTTTATCTGCTAATGATTTACAAATATTAGATGCAATTAGTGGTTGTTATGAAGAATTCAAAGTGCTAAACAGAAAATAAACTTCACTAATAAATTTAAAAAAGATTAGCTTTGTACACTTTCAAAAGAAAGAACATGCAACTTAATTCTCTAAATGCAATAACGCCCATCGATGGTAGGTACCATTCTAAAACCAAAAGTTTTTCAAAATATTTTTCTGAACAAGCTCTAATAAAATATAGAGTTTTAGTTGAAATTGAATATTTCATTGCATTAACAAAAATAAATATTTCATCAATATCAGATTTTCCAAAAAAGTCAATTATTGATATTCAAAAGATTTATTTAAATTTTTCATACGAAGACGCCTTGTCAATTAAAGAAATCGAAAAAGAAACAAATCATGATGTTAAAGCTGTAGAATATTTTATAAAAAATAAATTTAAAGTTTTAAAATTAGAGAAATACTCAGAATTTATTCACTTTGGATTAACCTCTCAAGACATAAACAATACAGCTATTCCATTATCAATCAAAGAAGCTTTAAACGATGTATACATTCCAGAGCTAAATACTTTAATTGAACTATTGTCAATTAAAGTTAATGAATATAAAAATATCTCCATGTTAGCAAGGACACATGGGCAAGCTGCATCACCTACTAGGTTAGGAAAGGAGTTTAATGTTTTTAAAGTCAGGATTGAAGAACAACTAAAGTATCTTCATTCTATTCCTATACCAGCTAAATTTGGAGGAGCAACAGGGAATTTTAATGCACATCATGTAGCATTCCCTAATATAGATTGGAAAACATTTGCATCTTCTTTAATTAGTAAACTAGGTCTGCATTATTCATTTCCGACTACCCAAATCGAACATTACGATCATTTAGCTTCACTTTTTGATTGCTTAAAAAGAATTAATACTATAATTATAGATTTCAATAGAGATATGTGGACTTATATTTCTATGGATTATTTTAAACAAAAAATTAAAAAAAATGAAGTTGGATCTTCTGCAATGCCACATAAAGTTAATCCAATAGATTTTGAAAATTCAGAGGGAAATTTAGGCCTTGCCAATTCACTTTTTGAATTTCTATCATCAAAACTACCAATATCAAGACTTCAAAGAGACCTCACAGATAGTACTGTATTAAGAAATGTAGGTGTTCCTTTTAGTCATACCATAATTGCGCTGAGCTCTACAATGAAGGGAATTAACAAACTTATTGTTAATGAAAATAAGATAAGTAAAGACTTAAATGAAAACTGGGCAATAGTGGCTGAAGCTATTCAAACAATCTTAAGAAGAGAAGGTCATCCAAATCCTTATGAGGAATTAAAACAACTTACTAGAAAAAATACTAAAATAAACAAAGAAGTTATTCATAGTTTTATTGAGAATTTAGAAGTTAACAAAGAGATTAAAAATGAATTAAAAATGATATCACCAACAAATTATACAGGAATTTAAATCAGTCAATCAACTAATGTTTTTATTAAACGTAATGTTAGTTTGGATTTTTGGGATATTACGTATTTCCATGTCTTTTTCAACTTCATCTACTTGATCTTTCAGTTCCTTAGTGTAAATAATTTTCTTCCTTTTTTCCATTGGAGGGTTCAACTTTTCAGCATTTTCGAATTCAATTACAGATTCTAAAATTTCTCTAGGCAACTTCTTAGCTTTATCTAAAGTGTTTAAAAATTCTCTCTGAAAAAAATTATCAATTTGAATACGTCTTTTAGTTGTATGGGCAAATTTTCCAATAACACTACAAACATTATCTCTTTCTTCGGGACTTAATTTATCAACAAATTCATATTCTTCAATTTTTTTCAAACTTAATATAATAGGCTCTAAAGCATCTTTTGTAACAACAAACACGTTGTATTCTCCGATTTTATAAGAGAATTGATCAATTACATTTAATGTATTTGATGGGATTACTAGAAATAAGTCATTTTTTACATCATCATGTTTAGCATACTTTTTTAAACTTTCTGTTTGATCCTTTATGTATTTTGGGAAATTATCTAAATTATTATTTGCTGGGCTTTTTGCATCGAAAACAATAAGCTGATCCATTATTTCAATTGAATTGTCGGGCTTATTCCTTGGATGAGGAAAATCTTCTTGACCAATATATTTAATAATATTATTTCTACATATTTCTCTTATACAATTTTCTACATCCTTTTCATGCCTCCCCCACTGACTTTTAATTTCCTCAAACTCTTTTGCTTTTTCACTAACTCTTTTATTATTTAAAACCTGTTTTTCATGTTCAGCTGATTGTTTAAGAGTAATTAACGCTTCTATTTGCTTGTTGGATTCAGAAACTCTTTTTTCTTGATCATTGTTAAGTCTTACATTTTCATTTTTTAAATTATTTCTTTCATTTGAAACAGATGTTAAACGTTCTTCTAATTTAATTTTATCACTTCTTAACTTATCTAATTCTTCAATTTTAGAATTAAAAACACTCACTTTTTTTTCTAATTCGTTAATAGATAAATCCTTGAAAATTATGTTTTTTTCTAAATCAATGATTTTAAAATTCTTTTCATCGATATCTGTATTGGGTTTTTGTTTATATAAAAATCCAAAACCAGCAATAATAACGACTAAAATTATATACTCCATATAATTAAATTTTAATAAAATTTATATATACCTAAGTTAGGTAAAAATTTATTTTGTTAAATACATTTTTCTTCTAGAGTATAGTTCATAAAACTGATCATCTTTTAAACTGTCAATAAACAAAATACTCTCTCCAGTACTTTTCATCTCAGGACCAAGACTTTTATTTACGTTAGGAAACTTATCAAAAGAAAAGACTGGTTGTTTAATTGCAAACCCTTTTAGGTTAGGTTTATAATCTATTTCTGAAACTTTCAATTCCCCTAACATTACTTTAGTTGCATAATTAACATATGGCTGTTTATATGCTTTTGCGATAAACGGAACAGTTCTAGAAGCTCTTGGATTCGCTTCAATTATATAAACTATCTCATTTTTAATTGCAAACTGAACATTGATAAGACCTACAGTTTTTAAGGATAAAGCTATTTTTTTTGTATGATCTATTATTTGTTGCATAACAAGCTTCCCTAAGTTAAAAGGAGGAAGCGTAGCGTTTGAATCTCCTGAATGAACTCCACAGGGCTCAATATGTTCCATGATACCAATAATTAAAACATCTTTTCCGTCACAAATCGCATCAGCTTCAGCTTCAATTGCACCATCTAAATAATGATCAAGTAACAATTTGTTGTTTGGAATTTTTTTAAGCAAATTAACAACATGCGCTTCTAACTCTTCTTTGTTAATTACAATTTTCATTCCTTGACCGCCCAAGACATATGAAGGTCGTACTAAAATTGGAAAATTTAATTCATCAGACAAGACCAATGCTTCATTAGGTGTTTCAGCAACTCCAAATTCTGGGTATGGAATATTATTTTCTTTTAATAAATCAGAAAAACTCCCTCTATCTTCTGCTAAGTCTAAAGCTTGGTAAGATGTGCCCATAATTTTAATACCATACCTATCTAATTTTTCTGCAAGTTTTAATGCAGTTTGACCTCCTAACTGAACAATTACACCTATGGGTTTTTCATGCTCAATAATTTCATAAATATGTTCCCAAAAAACTGGCTCAAAATATAGTTTGTCTGCAATATCAAAGTCGGTAGAAACAGTTTCCGGATTACAGTTGATCATAATTGTTTCGTAACCACACTCTGAAGAGGCTAAAACACCATGAACACAACAATAATCAAATTCAATCCCTTGACCAATTCTATTTGGACCAGAACCCAAAACAATTATTTTTTTTCTATCTGTAACATCGCTCTCATTTTCTGTAATTCTATCTCCATTACTAAGCTGAAATTCTTCCTCAAAAGTAGAATAATAATAAGGTGTTTTAGCTTCAAATTCAGCCGCACAAGTGTCAACAAGTTTATAAACCCTATTTATATTTAAGCTTTTTCTTTTTTTATAAACAACACTTTCCAAACATCCTAACATGTGTGCTATTTGACGATCGGCAAATCCATTTTGTTTAGCGTTTAATAATAATTCTTTTGAAACATCATTAATATCATATTTTGAAATTTCTTTTTCAAGATTAATTAAAGCTTCATACTGTCTTAAAAACCATATATCAATTTTTGTAATTTTATATATTCTTTCTAATGAGATACCCATTTTAATCGCATCATATATTACAAAAACCCTATCCCAGCTAGCATTAGTCAACTTATCGATAACTACCTTATAATCTGTGTAACCTTTTCCGTCTGCCCCAATTCCATTTCGATTAATTTCCAAAGATTGAGTGGCCTTATGCAAAGCCTCAATGAATGAACGTCCTATACCCATCACTTCTCCTACTGATTTCATTTGAAGCCCTAAGGTCCTTTCTGAACCTTCAAACTTATCAAAATTCCATCTTGGTATTTTAACAATTACATAATCAAGAGTTGGTTCAAATAAAGCTGAAGTAGATTTAGTTATTTGATTATTTAACTCATTTAAGCTATAACCTACGGCTAATTTGCTTGCTACTTTCGCTATAGGATAACCAGATGCTTTTGACGCAAGTGCAGATGACCTTGAAACCCTTGGGTTTATTTCTATAGCTATAATATCTTCTTTTTCGTCTGGACTCACTGCGAATTGAACATTACATCCACCTGCAAAATCTCCAATACTTCTCATCATCTTAATAGCCATATCTCTCATTCTTTGATAAGTAGTGTCAGATAAAGTCATGGCTGGAGCAACTGTGATAGAATCGCCTGTATGAATACCCATAGGGTCCATATTTTCAATTGTACAAATAATCACTACGTTATCAATTTTATCACGCAATAATTCAAGCTCATATTCTTTCCAACCCATTAATGCTTTGTCGATCAACACCTCATGAATAGGAGAGGCTTCTAGACCTCTTGTAAGTAGTTCATCAAAATCTTCAGCTTTATAAACTAGAGAGGCACCACTTCCACCTAGAGTAAAAGAAGGACGAATTACTAATGGAAATCCAAATTCTTGGGCAATTTCTTTTCCTTTTAAAAAAGAAGTAGCAGTTTTAGAAGGAGCAACAGGGATATTAATTTTCTTTAATAGTTGTTTAAATTTCTCTCTGTCCTCTGTAATATTAATAGCCTCAATATCAACACCAATGATTTCTACATTAAATTCAGACCATATCCCCTTTTCATCTGCCTCGATGCATAAATTTAAAGCGGTTTGACCACCCATTGTAGGTAAAACCGCATCAATATCATGAATTTCTAAAATTTCTATAAGAGACTTTGTTGTCAAAGGTTTTAAATACACATGATCAGCCATTACGGGATCTGTCATGATAGTAGCTGGGTTTGAGTTTATTAATATAGTTTTTATCCCATCCTCTCTTAGTGATCTAAGTGATTGAGATCCAGCATAATCAAACTCACAAGCTTGACCAATTACAATTGGTCCTGACCCTATAATTAAAACACATTTTAAATCTTTTCTTAATGGCATCTAGATTATCTTAAAATTGATTTATGAATATATCAAAAAAAAAGGTGCTACTAAAAAGTAACACCTTAATTTTTTCAAAAAAAATTGTTCATTTATTTTTTATGTCTTGGTTCACAAGAAACAGAAATTTTATTTCGACCTTTAGCTCTTCTATTAGCTAATACATTCCTACCGCTAGGAGTAGACATTCTTTCTCTAAATCCGTGTTTATTACGTCTTTTTCTTTTTGATGGCTGAAAAGTTCTTTTCATTGCGATTATTTAACTATTTTTACTCAAATTTGAGGCCAAATATACAATAAGTTTAAACTATCTCAAATGTATTATTTAAAAAAACTTTAGAGATTTAATTTTAACTAAAAACTGACATTCAATGTATCCAAAAATTATAAAATTAATATTATCAATTCTTACCATCTCGTATTCGATATTACAGTTTTATTATAACAATATAGGCAATGGAATAGCCTTGATTTTTCTAGCGTCAATGTTTATTTTTTTATATTTTAAAAATGAAATAATACTAATAATCTTTCTTAAATTAAGAAAACAAGATTTTGTTGGAACAGAAAAGTGGTTAAAAAAAATAAAAAATCCTGAAAGTTCACTAACCAAAAAACAAGTTGGTTATTACAACTATTTATGGGGCATCGTTTCTTCTCAAACTAATTTAACTTTAGCAGAAAAATATTTCAAAAAAGCAATCTCAATTGGACTATCAATGAATCATGATTTAGCAATGGCAAAATTAAGTTTAGCTGGAATATTAATTCAAAAAAGAAGAAAAAGAGAAGCTACAATGCTTTTAAACGAAGCTAAAAAACTCGATAAACAAAAAATGTTATCTGACCAAATTAAAATGATGCAACAACAAATGAAAAAAATTTAAACCAAATTCTTTTCAAGAAATTCACTTATCCAATCTGCTTTTTTTAATATCATTGCGTGATCTCCATCTGGAACTTCTACATAATTCTTTATATATAGTACAGGAAAGACAGTGTCCTTAATTCCGTGAATATGAATAATATTTTCTAGTGGCTTATCTTGATCCCATTCTATCAATTCCTTAACCGCCCAACTTAAATATTTTTCATCTCTAACTGAAAGATATTTACGATACAACTCTACCTTTCTCTTTACTCTTGGGCCAAATACAAAAGAGATTAAAGATTCCAAATCATTAATCCATTCTAGTGGAAGAATCTTATAACTTTTAGTTGCCTTTACTACTTTCATAGAAGCAGGAAACTCTCTTTTAGATTTAACGCTAGAAATAATAATTATTTTTTTTACTTCAATAATCTTTGATATTTCCTGAACTAATACTCCTCCAAAGGAAACTCCAATTAAAATCGGAAATTCATGTTTTATAAGCTTTGAAAAACGAATCGAATATTTTTTTAAACTTTCATTTTTTTTTGGGGCAATCCATTCAAGAAAATGAAAATTAAAATTACCCTTTATTTTAATTCTTTCAAAAATTAAAGAATTTGCTGACATTCCTGGCATAAAATAAACATTGATGGTAGTTTCAGAAATCATTTAGTTAATTATTTTAATGAGAGTAATTTTAAGTATCTTTGTAAATATTACAAAATTAGCTTTTTACAAATCAAATGGGAAATTTAAATATTACTGATAATGAATTTTTGCGCCAATTTGAAGTTGAAGTTGGAGATGATTTAGCAAAAATCGAATACTCTTTACAAGACAGAAAAATATTTTTAACAAAACTTGTCATCCCATCTTCTAATGACGATAAAAAATTTGAAGAAATCTTTATCCGAGAAGTTTTTGAAATTATAAGAGAAAAAAACATAAGGATAATGCCAACTTCACCTGAAATAAGAAAGTTTATTAAGAAATACAAAGAATTTAAAGATCTACTTCCTATTGGTATTAGACTTTAATTTCTTTATTTTTCTCCAATCACAAGCCCATCTAAAGCAATTTTTTTTAATTTATAAGGTTTAATACAGTCAACTAAATCTTTTCTCTACGGAGTCTTTACACGAACATAATTACTTGAAAAACCATGGATATAGCCATTTTTATTTTTATTTTCAAATAAAATATTTTGATTAGAATCCAATTGATTTTTATAAAATTTTCTTTTTAACTGAACAGAAAGTGATCTTAAAAGTTTACTTCTTTTATATCTTATTTTTTTAGGAACTTCATTTTTAAAATCAACCGCTTCAGTATTATCTCTTTCAGAGTATGTAAACACGTGTAAATAAGATATATATAAGCTTTGAATAAAGTAATAAGTTTCTAAAAAAATTCATCTGTTTCTCCTGAAAAATTTACAATAATATCAGCACCAATACAAGCATTAGGGCTTAATCTTTTTATATATGTTATTCGCTCCTTATAAGTATCTATTAAATACCTTCTTTTCATAAGCTTCAAGATAACATTGCTTCCACTTTGCATTGGGACATGAAAATGTGGAACAAATGTTTTAATTCTAGAAACAAAGTTTATGATTTCATTTGAAAGCAGATTAGGTTCAATGGAAGATATCCTAATTCTAGAGATACCCTTGACTTTATCTAACTCCATAATTAGATCTAGAAAAGTGTTTTTATGATCTTTATTTTCGAATTCTCCTTTTCCATAATCACCATTATTAACCCCGGTGAGTACGATTTCTTTAACTCCAGAAGAAGATATAGATTTTGCTGCAGAAATAATATTAGACATTTTATCACTTCTAGAAATCCCTCTAGCTAGAGGAATAGTACAATATGTACACTTGTAATCACAACCATCTTGGACTTTTAAAAAAAATCTTGTTCTATCTCCAATTGAAAAACTAGCTTTATAAAAATCAGTTTCATTTATTTCACAGGAATAAATTATACCAAAATCTTTTTTCTTAAAGTCTTTTAAATAACTTAATATTTGAAATTTCACTTTAGACCCTAAGACCAAGTCCACTCCAGCAACTCTAGCGAGTTCTTTAGGCTTCAATTGAGCATAACAACCAATAGCAATTAAAAATGCATCTGGGTTAATTCTTAAAGCTTTTAAAACTAAGGATTTAAATTTTTTTTCTGAATTTTCATTGACAGAACAGGTGTTAATTATATAAATCTCGGAAAAATCTTCAAACTTAACTAAAGAGTAACCTTCTTCAATAAATTGTCTAGAGATTGTGGAGGTCTCTGAATAATTTAACTTACATCCTAGGGTCGTTAATGCTACTTTTAGAATTTGACTCGTTTATATATAAAAACTTAATTTAGCTAACAAATAAAAGATGAAAGATTATGATCAAAAAGTTTGAATACTTTCTATACTTAATTTTTATTTTAGTAGGTATTACAAGCTGCTTAAATGACTCTTCTTTTAATAAAGATAAAATATTTAGATACAATGAGCATTCTAATATATCATCTCTAGACCCAGCATTCTCTAGCACATTAAGAAATATCTGGCCTGTAAATCAATTATTTAATGGATTAGTTCAGTTAGATGATTCATTAAACATTAAGCCAGATTTATCTAAAAACTGGGAAATTTCAGAGGATGGAAAAACTTATGCATTTAAAATAAAAAAAAATATTTTTTTTCATAAATCCATAGTTTTCGGAAAAGACTCTACTAGAAATGTAAATGCTTTTGATTTTGAATATAGCTTTAAAAGACTTCAAAATCCAAAATTAGCATCACCTGGGTCTTGGGTTTTAAATAATGTCGATAACTTCAAAGCCCTAAATGATAGTGTTTTTTTAATAAAATTAAAAAATCCATTTTCTGCATTTTTAGGTATCTTATCAATGAAATATTGCTCAGTAGTTCCTAAAGAGGCAGTAGAATACTTCAAGAGTAAATTTGGAAAAAATCCTATTGGAACAGGACCTTTTAAGTTTAAAAGATGGGAAGAAAATATTAAGCTAGTTCTAAGAAAGAATAATTTATTTTTTGAAAAAGATTCTAAAGGAAATAGACTACCCTATTTAGAAGCTATATCAATTACATTTTTACCAGATAAAAAAAGTGAATTTATGGAATTCGCTCAAAACAAAATTGATTTCATTAACTCCATAGATTCTTCTTTTAAAGACCAACTTTTAAATATTAACGGAGATTTAAAAAAAGAATATCGCAACTCAATTAATCTTTTAACAGGCCCATATCTAAACACAGAATATATTGGCTTTTTTCTTGGAGACAAAAAATCTGTTTTACAAAATAAAAAACTAAGACTCGCCATTAACTATGGTATAGATAGAAAGAAAATGATGAAATATCTGAGAAATAATATTGGATATCCTGCAAATAACGGATTTATTCCTCTTGGACTTCAGAAAAAATTAACAAAAGGGTTCCAATATGATTTAAAAAAATCTTTGCAGCTCATTAACGAGTATAAAACTGAAACCAAACAAAAATCAATAGAAGTAATTTTATCAAGTGACGCAAACTATCTTGACATAGTCGAGTTTATACAGAGAGAGCTTTTGAAAATCGGAGTCAATGTTAAAATAAATATTTTACCACCATCAAGTTTAAGACAAGCAAAATCAAATGGAAAATTAGAAATGTTTAGAGCTAGTTGGATAGCAGATTACCCAGACTCTCAAAACTATTTATCACTGTTTTATTCAAAAAATTTAGCCCCTAACGGCCCAAATTACACTCATTTCAAAAATGATTATTACGATCTTCTGTTTTTAAAAATGATAAAGGAAAGGTCTAAAAAGGTAAGAGACAAGCTTTATTCTAAATTAGATAGTTTAATAATAGACGAGGCACCAATAATTCCATTATACTATGATAAAATAATGAGATTTAGTCAAAAAAATATTATAGGATTAGAAACAAATCCTATAAATCAGTTGAATTTAAAAAGAGTTTATAAAAAGTAGATTACTTTTTAAGTTTTGCGTATCTGTTTTTAAACTTATCAATTCTACCAGCAGTGTCAATAAGCTTAGTTTTTCCAGTATAAAACGGATGAGATGTTCTAGAAATTTCCAGTTTTACTAAAGGGTAAGTTACGCCTTCGTGATCTAAAGTATCTTTGCTATCTACAGTAGACTTTGTAATAAAAACATCATCATTTGACATGTCTTTAAAAGCAACTAATCTGTAATTATCTGGGTGTATTCCTTCTTTCATTTTTTTATTAATAGTTCGCAAATTTAATTCTTTTTTGGGAATTTGCAACTAAACTTGAGTTATTTACACAAAGTCCATTAACATGATAGCTTCAATAAATAAATTCTGATTACTTTTACTTGTATAACAGTAAAAATTAAACAAAATTAATATGGAAGAAATCACACCTAAAAAATTTATCTTAAATGCTGGACTATTTACTGGATTAG
>Ga0209383_1002015_pt1 | contig 12288 bp, 23 predicted proteins | sample CoawatmetaG02DNA_FD_187510 | JGI IMG/M metagenome (GOLD analysis project Ga0209383, IMG submission 187510) | Marine microbial communities from the West Antarctic Peninsula - Coastal water metaG029-DNA (SPAdes) (version 2) | ecosystem: Environmental > Aquatic > Marine > Coastal ... | reverse complement strand
GATTGCTGCAAAAGAAAATTTTACCCTAAAGTCAAATATAATTTTACTTATCATTATGATAGTAATGGTAAGGAAATTATTTGTTGTAATACTAGATGTTCTGCAGTTGTTCTTGCAAGTATTGAATTTCAATCACTACCCCTTTAGGAATGATTTGCGATCTACCAAAAATATCATCTTCGTTCTTATTGTCTTTATCGCCTGAAATAATTACATAATTATCATTGTTTTCTATAAGAAAACCAATGCTATCTATAGTACAAACTTCACTTTTTAGTAATTCTTCTTTAGATTGCCAAGCTGATAGGCTACATTCATTAGTATCTAACCAAACAATATTGACCATTGGTGGTATCATTAATGTATAGTCTCAAAAACTTCTTCATCTAAATGGAAAATTGTGGCATTACTATTTTTATCAAATTCTTCATTAATAATTAAATCTAAATATGTTTTTGCAATAAAAAAGGAAGCCATGCCCCTCGCTACTTTCTTACCTTGTTTACCAAAGGCAGTTAATACCTCAGTTTCATAAAAAAAATCTGTTAATTCCTCAAGACTTACTTGTTCTAAATATTCATCACTTTCTACAAGTGTATTTATATTAGCTTTTAGATTCATTTTTGCCATTATATGTAAAAATTAAACTAATGTGTCGTTGGTTGCAATACCAGTAAGCACTTTATTTTGTGTTAATATCTTTTTAAAGCACTTTATGTGGTAAAAGCTCATAGGAAAATAACAGTCAAGGGTAAAAGGTTTATTGCGTACAATATCATTGGTACACCACCGACAAGAGGCTACAATTTCATTTTTCATGTTGATTTTTTTGTTTATTTTAGGTAAAAGGATCGTGGCTATTGATCTCAGCCTTACAAGGGTAAGTTTTTTATACTCTCTTATCCTTGTTAAATTTTTCGCAGTTTTTCAACGTCTTAATTTTGCCACAATTTTATTGTATAATGTTTTATAAGGGAAACCTTATGCTCTTAAACATTGTAGAAAGTAGGTGATTTTATATGAAAAAATCAAAGACAAATAATAAACAAAAGAAAACTGAAAAAAGAGATCCGTATTTAGAAAAAGATATGAAGAACAAAATGAGTATCTTATCTAAAATGGTTTCACAAATAAAATAACAAATTAGGGGGTGGAAACATCCCCTTTTTTATTAAAACTATCCCATAGTAAAGCTGCGTAAATCTCAGGATCTAGCTTTCTTTCAGCCCAATAAGTTTTCTCGCCTGTCCAATGTAGTAAATAATGATCTAATGAACATAGACTTACGGTATATTTATCGTCATTTTTCAACGATAAACCGCCATTTCCTTTAACATGAGTGAGATGATGTGCTTGTATTGTATCATCAGTACCACACACACAACAAGGAAAAGTCCTTACAAAAGCTAAATGTTTAGGCGATCTAATAGGTGGGTTTTTAGCAAGTGCAAACTTACTATAATCTATGCGTTTACGTTTTGCCATGTCGCCTTATCGTGCTTGGATCATCTTTTAAGCCTAATGGATATAAAGCCTCATTTAAGGCTATTCTAAGCCTACTTGCTGCTTTCCTTGATGATACACCTATTTTCTTAGAATATTGCTTAATTGTGTACCCCATGCCACATATATGCTGCAAAGCATGAGCATTGTTCTCACCTATGGTAGCATTTACATAATTCATCTTGTCAAGGGCTACTAAACGTATATCGCCACTATCTTTAGACTTGCTTTGTTGTATTCTACAGCCATAAGCCTCAAGTGAGGTATTATCGCCTCTGGATTTAAGCTCTATGGTTTCCCATAATGATCTATAGATGTCAGCACAATGCACTTCAAGATAGGTTAAAACACCTTTACTGGATAAATGAGCTATTTCACTTTCTCTATCGTTGTAAATAATAACACGATCCGTTTTAGGATTATGTAGTCGTGGAGTATATTCTCTACGATCTTCCTTTTCCAAGTTGGTCATTAAATCTTTTTTCCCATTCTAAAAATTCAGCAGTAGATAACCTAGTTTTCATGTCAGCTATCATTTTTTGAGTCCAGTGTTGGCTTGTAGTCTTTTTGCGATAGGTGTTATAAACTAAAGACCTTTTTTTAACAAGCTCTTGCAAAATATTATCTAACTTTTTTGTTGACACGATTATAAACCTTCCATAATAATTATATTATATAATATTATCTCATTCAATACATATAAGATGTTTTATATTATATTATATAATATAATGGAAAGAGTATAAATGAGCAATCAAAAAACAGAACACTTATCAGAGTCAGGTCATTGGTACGATTACGAGGGTAATGCAAAGTACACTCTTATCGGAAAAAATGGCAATGAAAGAAACACCACACTAAGAGATGCCAGAAAGTTATTTCTAGTACCATCAGTTACAGGTATTATAGGAGTAGCTGCTAAACCTGCATTAGTAAATTGGCAAATAGATCAAGGTATCAGTGCAGCTCTTACTTTAGCACGATTAGAAAATGAAAATGATATTGAGTTTTTATATCGAGTAAAGTCTGACAGTAAAGAACAAGGTATGAAAGCTGCCGAGATAGGTACAATCATACATGCACAAATAGAACAGGGCTTTCAAGGTAAGCGAGAAACCAAACCATATCTAGCGGTTAGAAAATTACTTGATAAATTATATCCTAAGGAAACTTGGGTAGCAGAGGGATCATTCTGTCATTCATCTGGTTATGGTGGTAAAATAGATTTACATTCTAAGACTGGTATCTTTATAGATTTTAAAACTAAAGATAATCTTGAGGGTAAGAAAGCCAAGAGTTTAGTTTATCCTGAACATGGTATGCAGTTATCTTCTTATGCACAAGGCATGGGTATAGATAATCCAATTAGAGTTTCAATATTTATTGATCGAAGTAATACCGAATTGATTGTTAGTCACGTTTGGGAAACTGACACTCATGCAAGACATCTTGCTATGTTTAATAGTTTACTGACTTACTGGAAGCTATTAAAAGACTATAATCCCACTGAAGAATTAATTAAACTAAAGGAGAATAAATGACTACAGTAACAGGTGAAATAAAAGTAATAAAAGACTACGGAGTTGATGGTAAACATAATTGGTTTACTGTCATTAATGATGCAGAAGGTATGGAGCATAAAGCCTATTCTAATGCTAATCTTTCTGAATTTTCGAAAGATGATATCGTGCAAGTTGAAGGTATGACTAAGAGTGGTAAGGCTGGAGCATATATTGCTTGTTCTAGTTTTATGCGAGTAGGTGAAGCTATGAACCAAGACACAACCCCAGCACCAGCACCAGCAGTAGCTGCACCAGTTTATACACCAAAAGCGAAACCAGTAGAAGGTACTAGTGGTTATACTAGAGAAGAAGGTATGTTGGTTATAGGTATATGGACTAGAGGTGTAACATCTGGCAGAACTAGTGAGCAAATTATAACTTATTGTGATGAAGCTCTAAATTACTACAGAAAGGATGAAAACGATGACACTCCATTCTGATATAAATAGTGAGATCGAGTCTTTGATTGAGACATTCGAGGATATGAGGAAACAACTTGAGTCAGTTACTAAAAGATTTGACAATGCAGTTGATAGCAATCCTAAACTGAAAGAGTATAAAGATGGCAAGGGACTTCCATCTTAAGTTCCCACAATGGGATGCAGGTAATTGGATCGTAGGATTAGGTAGTTATTTATTTAACAATAATTCTACAGTTCATGTTTACTGCGATTATCGCAGAAAGACAGGTAGTAAGTTATGGGATGGGTACAAGGTATGTACCAAAGCCTTTGCGGAGAAATATCCCCTCACTCCGTTAAAATCAAATCCTAATGTAAAACTCTACCGTATTCCTTTTGGTGAATTAGAAACTCACCATGAGGAGTATTTGGACAAAGAACATTTAGCGAAACAACAGGCAACAAAGCCAGAACAAAAAGTGAACAAAAGACTTCTCAATAAAAGAGAATTAGAGTATCGTATTTTACAACAGAAACATCAGAGTGAAAAAAATCAGTCTGCATTAGAAGTTGTCATTAATATTTTTTGCGAGGGTAAGAAAGTTAATGTCTACGAGATAAACAAAAACGATTATGAATTGGAGTATTAATGAAAAACAATAAATACATGAATGAAATATTAGATATAATTTATAACCAAACAGACTCGTTTAATTTAAATTTAAAGTACAGTGAAGATTATATATCTGATCCTGAGATAAGGGGTAAGTTAAGTTCTGAAGCTATGGGGTTAAATATGCAAGAATTATATCTCATTCCCTACTTAGGTAAGAAAGGTAATGATTTTAAAAGAAAAAATTGTAAAGAAGTTATTGATAAAATTAACAAGGTTATAAGACAGTATAAACATGATATGTGGGAAGAAGATAAAAAACAAGGCATTAAATATAATGAAATGACTAATTATTTTGTCGAACCTATTAATGAAGAATTTGCTCAAATCATGGAAAAATTTCTGGGTCAAGAATTAAAAGATATGAACACAAAAGGAAACGCATAATGATTACAGAACAACAAGTACAGACTGCTCTTGATTGGATGATTACCAATGAAGATGAAATGGCTAAAAGAAAAGCTGACTACCATGACTTAGATCGTTTTAGTAAAACAATTAAAGCAGAACTTATGTCTAAGGTTAGTAGTAATATGAGTGTCAGTGCCAGAGAAATAGAAGCTCTAGCCAACGAAGAATACAAAACACATTTAGATAACTTACGAGAAGCAGAACAAAGATTTCTTCAATACGAATATAAGATGGATCACAACAAGATGATCTGTCAGTTGTGGCAAACTATAAGTGCCAACAAAAGAACATCAATCTAATTTGTGGAAAATATTGAACCGTCATTCAATCTGTCTGGCGACAGTTTGTTGTGGGTTAGTGTTATTATGCAATGCATACATGATGCAAAGTTAGATTTTAACGATACCCAAATACATTATTCACCTAAGAAAAAAGGTCAGAACAAATATGACATTACTGATAATCATGGTTATAAATTATCACAAACACGATTAAAAGATTACCACAACTGTTTAGATGCTAGGCTATGGTTTGAGAAACAAGATGAAGATTTTAAAATAGTATGTGCATTGGCTAACTTACATGGTGACTTTGTTTATAGACTCTACCAAGAAGTTTTAGCAAATGATAAGATTGATCCAACAGAAATGCTAAAAAGGTTTATGCGTTAGTTAAGTAACGGATTGCCTTGTGATACTTTCATTTCATTAATCATTGATTCTAAATATTCTAAAGCTGCTCCATTAATTTTAATGTCAGCCTTCAAAGACTCAATAGATGTATATACTTTAGTTAAATCTACTGTTTTATTTACAGTAAACTTTTTCTTTTCGATAGCGTCTAGTCTTTGGTTAAATGTACCCCAAGTGTAAAATCCACCACCTATTGTACAGACCAAAGTTATCAATAGTCCTATCTTTTGTAATTTTTCAATCATTGTCTTGCCTCTAATAATGCTTTTAATTTAAAATATGCTTGGTTAGTTTTGTCTTTAGCAATATTAACCTTAATATTGTGTTGTGCTATAGGATCAATAGAACCTAAAGATACTTGATCGCTGTATATGTTTTTGCTGTAACCAGCCAATACGATCTGATTAAAGAACGCAGGATTGCCATCAGCTAATTGTCTATTGTCAAAGATAGCATTGTTCATAGTAGCGTAACTAGATATATCTACTTGGTTAGATACCATAGCTCGACTAACTAATTCATTAACTACCACCAAGGTAGCTTCAATCTTTTCTATTTGGCTTTGTACTTTGCCATCAATATATTTTTCAACTGCAACCACATCTACAGATACTTCTGGTGTTTCTTCAGTTACTTCAGGTTCTTCTGCAGCAACTATATCTTCCTCCATTGGTTCGTCAGTAGGTTCTGGTCGTTCTTCTTCAACTTCTGCCTCGACAACTTCTTCTTGTTTTGGACTATCTGTTTCTTGAATTGGTTGCTCTGCAATAACTTCTTCGCTACTGGGTTGCTCTTCAACTGGTTCATCAACTTGCTCCACCACTGCAATAGGATCGGCCTCTGGTTCTGGAGCTGCGGGTTCAGGTGCAGTTGTTGTTTCCACAACTGGGATAGGATCGTATGCATCAGTAATTTCTTTTGTGTTAAATTCTTCTTCAGGAATGTCTGGTTCTGGTTCAGGCATAGGTATGTTAACTGGTATAGAAGCCACGATAAATACAGGCTCATCTATTTCTATTTCTTCAGGCTCCCATGTATAATCAGGTACATCTATAACTATCTCTATTTTTGGTTGTTCAATGTCTACAATTATATCTACCAGATCATCTTCAATATCTACAATTACATCAGCTATATCTTCTACTGCTTGAGGACAAGTGTTAGGTGTACGTTCCCAACAATAGGTGATTGCACTAGAGCTACTGCTTGTAGTAGTACCATAGGTAAGACTCAATGCAGGATTCTTAATATCTGCAGCTCTGTGTCCACTAGTTATCTCATGTGTAAAATCAAATCTAACTTTAACAGAACCATTGGTACTAGTGTTAGCACCGATACTCATTATATCTTCGTAGTTAGTATAGGCAGTAGTAGCATTACTTGAGATTGTTCTAGTTTGTGTAGTCGTCTCATCAGCATCATTAGTATATGACTGACTCATTATTACAGACTGTTGATTCTTATTCCAAAACCAAATGTCAGCAGCTAACTTAGATGTAAAGCCTTCAGATAAACTATTACTTAAACCACCATCTGCTTGATGTATTTTTGTTTCTACATACTTACCATGTACACCTGCAATAGTTCCATTGCCATGTCTAGTTGCCTGATTAGTTCCAAACCAAGTACCATCAGTAAAGTCCTGGCTAATTAGATTACCAGTAGTAGTGTAGCTAGTATTGTATGTAACTGTGGTAGTAGTCTTGTCACCTGGATTAGGTAGGTTCTCTGTAATTGTAACTACGTCTGCGTTACTTGTTCTTACCAAACCTAACAGTGCCACCAGAATAATTAACAGTCTCATCATCATCCATATCCTCTAATATCTTATTGTCTATTTGTTCTGTAATGCGTAGAGTCTTAACATACTCCTCATAGTCTGGTCTTAGCTTACCATACTTTTCCCATTCAGTTTTTGCTTCACTACCAATTTTTGAATTGTAAGGACAGTACGTTCCTGCCATGTGCATTGCACTAAACACTCTTGAGTCTTGACACATAATAGCAATCGCAGCAACTTTCATGTTCATGTCATGCAGAGCTTTAGCTAGTTTAAGTCTTTCACAATTTAAATCACGCTTAGTCATACCAAGACTAGCACCAAACGAAAAAGTTTGACCACCAGCAGATATACCTACAGTACATAAGTCTTGCGACATACTAGATATAGCAGGAGCTGATGCACTAGGTACTACTCTGGAATCACCAGTGTATGCATTAGTTGTATTAGTTGTATTGGTATTGCTACTTGATCCTGTGCTATAGGTAGTGCTAGCAGAAGATGAGTAGCCTCCTGTTATGGCTGTATTTGAGCCACTAGAATTTACCTGATCATTGTCAGTTGCACCAGAACTAGTAACATCTGCTATTGCAGAATCCATTAATGCACTAAAAGCCCACAACATACCTACTGTGATAACTACAGCTATACCTATACTTCTCATCATACTTCTTCTCCATATCTGCTCTCGCAGTAAAATTCAAAACCTGTCATCTCATCACCGTAGTCAATAAGGTGTGGAGCTAATAACTCAACCTTATGGTCAGTGATAAATTCCCAACACGCCCAAGTATCGTCAAATGATTTTAATTTATATTCTCTAGTAAGTTGTTCTCCACCACTAAATGTCAGCATGATGGTTATAACAAAGAACATCATTTTTTAACTAATGATCCACCAAAGTATAAACCAATAATAGCTGATACAAGGTTAGTATCTAATGGGGTTATGACGATACCTCTATGTGCCATAGGTACCCACTTCATAATTTCTTTACCTTCTAAAAATAAAAAGCCAGGTTTAAATTCTGTGTAACCTACAATCACTTGTGCTTGTGGGTCTATTAAGGGAAGTATCTTTGGTAAGACTACAATCGAGAATACTGCTGTTAAAGCAATAATACGTCTAGTCCACTGGAAGCCTACGTTTTCGTATTCACGTGCTTCTTTAAATATCTCTGCTTGTTTATCAGCTCTTGCCAATAACATTTTTTGTTCAGATTGTTTGGCTTTAATAGATTGCGACCATACAGTCATCAATCCACCAAGCATGGTACTACCCAGCATGGTAATCATTTCAAATGGCATTAGTGCCTCCTATTTAATTGTATATCCTGTCGGCTGGGTCGATAAGTTGGGAGTCTTGTCAGGTTGATTACCTGAAAGAATATCTTCTATGTTTTTATTTATGTACCAAATTACTGAACCTATAATACTATCTCTAGTAAAAGTGTCCGAAATATCTTTTAGTGGACAGCCATACTGTAATAGTAATGATACTGCCTTACTAGAACTGCGAAGTTCTCTATCTAATGTAGACTCTGACTTTTTAGTTTTAATCCATACAGCTACAGGTAAAATTCCATTTTTATCAAATACATAATCAAGGATAGCATTGAGAGGATTTTCGTCTACTGTAATTCTCACATTATGTGAGTACATTCTGTTTGGTGTTTGAAATCTTGCCACTTCAGTCATTTTCTAATTCTATCAACATTTGCAATACGTGTATTGCTTTGTTGAGGTTTTCAATTCGAGAGCCTTTTTTTCTAATAATATACTGAATAGCATCGCCTTCAGCTTTACCTATTTTATTCTTTATAAAAAATTCCATAGGTTGAATCTTGAAGTCTAAGTAATGTTCACCACCAACTTGTTCATAAAACGAACTCATGGACAGACTTTATTCCATTTACCACCCTTTGACAAGACCATTGGTAACAATTTTGGTAAACCATCTATGATGATACCACAACTAATAATAGGTCGAGACTTTTGGGTTTTGCAATACTCGAAAGCTAGTGACTTAGCATCTATAAGACAGCCTACTTGCATACCCCAGTTTAAATTATTAGGGTTTCCCCAGTACTGTATTGAACAAGATGAATGATAGTGGCCTTGCACTGTTGGACAACCATATTGCTGTGCTACCTTTAACACGTTAGCTGACTTGCCATGACAGAAGTAAACCTCTTGACCATTGGACATGGTGATAAGGAGATCATCGTGCCACTTCCAACCAGTCCCTACTTGTAAGAACTCATTATAAGACTTCATGGCAGCTCTTGGCAAACCACTAGCCTTCTGTCTACGATAGACTAACGAACCATGATTACTGTCCATCAGATCTACTTTAGGAAACAGTTTTTCCATTTCATGTATGGTAGGTAGTGAGGCTTGATGTTCGGCACCTGCACTGTATAAATCAGGATCACTGTCGTGAAAACTTATGGCATGAGAATCAACTTCATCACCAATGTGTATAACACGATCAGGCTTGTACTTTTTTTTAATAGCAGTAAGAAATGAAATTAAATCTGGATGATGGTAAGGACAGTGTGTATCTGAAATAACTAGTATGACTGAGTTTTTAGACATACCTATTTATACACTACTTTACCCTATATGTGCAATACTAGCTAAATGATCTAATAATCAAGAATAACATCTGGGCAAATACGGTAATGCCAATAGTCCACACTAAAGTCCGTAATTGTCGCATATCTTTTTCGATATGAAATAGATGATTATCCTTGAGGGTATTGAGCTTATTATCCATTAGCTCTAGTTTACCCTCAATGCGGATAATGGCTTCTCTATTCTGACTTTCCGTCATCTTCAGCAAGTTCTTCTTTAGGCAGTTGAGCTTGAAGCTGTCCTGTCCAAAAATTTATTAAGATATCTAGGTCAGCTTTTTGCTCACCAAGTCTAATTAATTTATCAAAGACTCCTCTACCTTTATCAGATAATGTAGTTTGATCGTATTCTTTATCGTTTATTGTAAACATAGTTTCTCCTTTGTTTACTAACTTTTATCAGCTATTAACTTTGCTTTCAAGGCATCTTTTTCTGTAGATGTCCATACTGCTCCAGCGATGTCTTTAATTTTTTGGTTTTTAGCAGATACATCAGTATCTACCCAAGTATTATCATCACCAGTAATTGTACCGCAATCAAATGCTTCTCTTGAAGCACTTTCTGAGATAATTTTATCATCTTCTTTTATTCTTGTTTTGTATTTGATTTGTAATGCGTTGTATTGTCCTACAACTTCTACTTTATCAACTATTATTTCTTTAGTTATTGCCATTGTTTTATTCTCCGTTGTTAATTAATTATGCTGCAATGAATGTAAATGAAAATATAAATTCAGTACTTGTACTAACTTGGTTAGCATTTACATTATCATCACTACCGTCACCTGATACTGAGGTTTGGATAGCTATAGTGGTAGTTCCCTCGTTGGTGTTTTTAGCAAAAAGTGTACCATCTGGTGTACCACCAAAACCTGATTGACCTATTGGTGATGACATAAATCTAGCAGAGCCTTCTGCTAAATCTGCAACCGCAAAGGGTATGCTCATACTAAATGCACCTGATGGACTAGATATAGCACTAAATCTAATTTCTCCTTGTACGTGAACTACACGACCAATTTTAGTATAAGCTAAAGTATTATGACTGCCGTGTACTGTTAATGAACCTGAGTTTACTGTCATGGCTGGTGTATATGAGCCTTCTTCATAATCATCAAGTAAGTTAGCTGCTGTTGCAGAAGTAACTCCTAAATGAATTCCTTTTCCAGCAGTTCCCATAACAATATTATCATTAAATGTAGCTGTACCAGCAGTTGCCATATCTAAATGTAAAGCTGTAATAGCTGAACTTCCATCAATTCCTTCAAAACTTATATCTTTATCTGCTACTCTATTTTGAAATTTTACATCACTACCACTTGAGGTTATTCTTAATAATAGTGTGTCTGATTCAGCCATTAATATAGGGCCATTAACATTTAGTGTGCCACCTAAGTCAGTAGCAGTACCTATGTTAACGTGGTTATTACCGCCATCAACAAAGATCATATTGGCATTACCATTAGATTCTACTCGGAAGTCTTGGTCATTTGAATCTTCATTAAAAACAGTTTCAGTTTCTAAAAAATCTAATACATTTACAGCCGAACCTCCTAGCATTTTTTGAAAAACTAAACGACCATCTTCAGAACCATCAGCAACATCTATAGTAGCTGATTGAAGTTCAAAATAAACAGTTTGTTGGTTAGCATCATTTTCAGCTTGAAATTTAATAGATCCAGTTGCGTCTCCATTATCTCCACTATTATTATCTCTTTTAAATTTAAGTACAGGCCCTTCACTAGCGTTTGTAGCAGTACATACCATTACAATAGAATCACTATCATCACTAGTTTCTACATTTAGTTTACCTCCTGCAGATGTTGTGCCTCCAACATTAACTGCATCATTACCACCATCTACAAATAACATATTAGCATTGCCATTGGATTCTACTCTAAAATCTACATCAGCAGATGCTTCGTTAAATACTGCACCACCATCTTGAGTTAAAGCACCATCAATGTCTACAACATCAAGGTTAGTAGTACCGTCAATATCAGCAGCACCTGAAATATCTAAACTACCACCATCTATCTCACCACTAGCAGTTACAGTAGTAGCTGTAAGAGCTTGTGCAGCAATCGTACTACCTGATTCAGCAGTAAATGTATTGGCTGTAAATACAAAGTCTTTAGCACCTGCTATATGGATATCAATAGTATCATCAGTAGGAGCTTCAATAAATGTATCACCATCGTCATCTAAGATAATTTTACCACCAAACGCAGCAGTATCTATACCTAATTCAACTTTGGTAGGAGTGCCAGAAGCTAAAGTAATACCTGTTAAGTTAATAGTTTGTAAACTAGAACCATGCGATGTAGATGTAATAGTACCTTCTACTACATTAGCACCGCCATCAATTACTCTAATCTTTCTACCTGCAAAATAAACAGCAGACAAATCAGCAGACGTAGCTACAGTTAGTGTGTCAGCATCAACACGTGCTATTGTATATACACCGTCTCCGTCACCAAACTCAAAGTATCCGTCTCCAATTTGTTCGTACATGTCTCGCATGTGACCCATAAGCTCACGAGCCGCATTATTTACGTTACTCGGTGCCATGTTCTCTGCAAAGTTCACTGTCATATTAGCAGTATTACTGCCTGCAGTTGAACTAAATTT
>Ga0209383_1002013_pt1 | contig 12292 bp, 13 predicted proteins | sample CoawatmetaG02DNA_FD_187510 | JGI IMG/M metagenome (GOLD analysis project Ga0209383, IMG submission 187510) | Marine microbial communities from the West Antarctic Peninsula - Coastal water metaG029-DNA (SPAdes) (version 2) | ecosystem: Environmental > Aquatic > Marine > Coastal ... | reverse complement strand
TGGTTCTAATGTAGCAGTTTCACAATGTCCGCTACTGCTATTCAGGTATTCATTTGCCGCATAAGCATTCGTGCCTAGTAAACAAAAGAAAGTAACTAATAATATTCTTTTCATCTTAGTATCCTCCGTTTAACTGACGTTCTAATTCTTTTATTGAGTAAGTAAATTCACGCATACTGTCTGCTGTATTACGGATTATTTCTTCTAATGCTTGTACTTCAGCCATACTTGCTAGTTTGTAACTACCATCTCTCAATGCATAGACTATTGCTTCAAGTTTTGCAATCTGTCCAGAGAAGTTAGTCATCTCAATAAGAAGTTCTTCTCTTCCTGATTTTAATCTTTCATCATTGTTAGTAACACGAATACTTAGTTTCTCTGCTTCAGAAACAAGTCTGTCATTCAGTGCTTGCCAATTGTTTGATTGATTCATGGTTAATTCTGTAATTTCTTTTTCGTTTGCCTTTATAGTATTTTGTAAACTTATAGCGTAATTGATACTTCCGTATGTTGCGGCTAATACAGGAATTACTATACCAACCAAACCACCTATTGCACCTATCTTCATAATAATCCCCTCGTAGTTAATAAAAAGTCGCACAAAGATATCTCTGTACGACTATATTTATTAGTACGTAGTTTATAATAAACTACTTAGTTTTGCTTTTAGACTTGTTTTCCTTCGTCATCATATGTGACATCTTCAGCAGAATCAAGTGCTTTGTTGAATTCTCTCAAACGTCTAATGACTGATAAGAAGTCAACAATTGTTGTCCATCTGTCGATGAAATAACCCATTGAACTTTCTACTCTACCAAATGCGTTTAGAACTTGGAACAATACACCAAGTGTAATTAACTGGTCAAAGTATGCTGGTGCTAGAACTATCAATGCTATGTTACCCACACATAAGCCGAATGCAGTTTGCCATACACCGAAGCCCATATACCAGTTGAATAGTCTATAGTAGTTTCTACGAACTGAATAGAACATTGGGAATAGAACAGCAGTGGCTCTTTCTTTGAAGTCATCTTCTGAAAGAACAAGTTGCTTTCTCATTTTCGCTTCTACTACCTGATTTCTATATTCAAGACTGGGTAGTTTCCAACCAAGTATAAGAGATATTAGAGTACCACCAATTGATACTGTTAGTGCAACCCATACTAAGAATCCAGGAATAATTCGTCCGTCCCAGATAGGTAAACTCTCTGAGAGATTCCATAAGATAGGTAAAAATGCAAATAAGATAAGTATCGCACTAAAGAATCCAGTAAACAACCCTTGTAGAGTCTTACCAAATATCATTAAGTCTTCTTGTATACGCTGTGAGCCACCCTCAATCTTTGCAGTTGAGCCTTCCCATCGTGTCATATAGTGCTTAGTGTTGGCTTCTCGCCATCTGAAACAGTAACGTTGTGTCTGCCAAGTGGCATATACTGCTATTGGAATGTATAGGACTATGATTTCGACAAATGAGGGAGATGTCCCCTCGGTTAATGTGACAAAATTCAAAAATCTACCAGCGTCCCATCCCAGGAATAATTCCCAGAATCTTTCTTCTTGTAGTGATTGAATTACATCATAGATTTCTTTGTTCCAAAAGTTGTAATATACTAGTATCTCAACGTTGTACCAAATCATGCTTAAAAGAAACGCTAACATGAGCCATGCGTAAACGGCGTATTCCTTTGTGAGAAAAAATGATTTTAACATAGGGACTCCCTCTAATTAAATATAATATACGAAGTTAAACTTCGTACTTCTATTTAGTCAAATTAGTCAGTCAATCGCATGCCGCCTTCAAGGTCACTGCCCGTAGTACCAAAGAAATTTCTATAATCTGTTGCGATACTAACTAACGCTGGTCTTACTTTGAAATCTCTAGGATGCAACCAATACATTGATGCGTTTGGAATTTGAATGAACAATAATCTTATTCCCTCGTCTTCAACTCCAAGACTTTTAAGTAGTTTCAGTAATGATGATGAAGTTCTGAATGCAGAACTTTCAATAGCACCTGGACTTGCACCGTCCATGCTACCCGGTGGAGTACCTGGACCATGTATTCCAAAGTATACGTCACCTATTAAATATCGTTTGTCACCTGCTAAGAATAGTAATCCACATGCTGATGCACATATTGATTTCTCTTTCATATAATCTGGCGAATCTTCAGATTTATTCATGCCTGGTGAATAAATTATTTCACCTAGTTCGTTCAATACTTCAGTATTTCTAACTACTGTAACTACGTTACGCAATTTTATATGAGCCGCTAGACATGAACCTTCTGCTAAATTGCCACCTGGACTTTCTAAAATTACAGTAAATGCGTCAGGCATTAGTGGTGCAATTTTTTCACAATCTTTTGCTTTTACTGTGCCTGTTAATGTATATAAATTGTGGTCTATTTTTGCGAACACTAGTCCACCAGAGTTTTCTTCTTCTGCAATTTTGTTGTTTGCTTCTTCGTATAGTACCATGTATTCATCATACCATTCAACTACTTGGTCTTTGGCTAACATTGTCAATAAAACTATTACTACAATTAGAATAGGGTTCTTTGCCAGTTTCACCAGCATTCTAACAGGAAATGATTCTTTTATATAATTTAGTATTTTTTTAAACATTGCGACCCCCTACGGTTCTGGTGTTCCTGTTGGTTTTTGTGGTTGTTGTTTCGCCATCATTGCTTGAAATTGTTCAAGTGTAAAACATTGCGTCTTAGTGTGATGCTTCCACTCTAAGTCTAATACTGACTCAACTGGCAAATAAGCCTTATACACTGCACATTGTTCCATTGTTTGAAATGGCATTGAATATATTACTGGTTGACCAAGTTGCACACCAAAAATTGACACGATAAAATGCCCTACCATTAAAACTGCTCCTACTGTTGGTTCCATTATTCCTCTCCCTTGTTTAATGGTCTAAAAACTGTTTCATCTTCTTCGTGATGATTGGTAAATAAAAATTGTGTAGACCACGGTATATGTTTGCGTTCCCCTTTTACAAATATTGTTTCGTTATTACCAATTTCAAGACTTGGTCTAGAACCGTCTCGAGGAGTTGGAGTTGAATACGAGATACCATCACGGTTATCCTCTGCTTCGAATGTGCGTTCATCCTCTTGTCCGTCTTTGTAATCTGGTTCAGTCATATCTTCCATAGGATTGAAATGAAGTGATTGAGATTCTCCTTTGTTGCCCTTTAACTCAAACTTACCTTGTGCGAGACTTGAACCAATCTTTTTTTGTAACTCTTTCATCTTCTTTTTATTTTCTTCTGACCAATCTATTTTATAAAGAACGGGTCCATTTTCTTCTTTTAATAATACAAATATCCATGGCTTATTGTCTTGAACGTATAATACTTCTACTTTCTCATCAACTGGTAAACCGTAAACTGGCATACCCTGTAATAACTTGATACCTTGCCAAGTCATACTTGCCATAAGAAGTGCTAGAGGAATTATAATGAAAGTGTAAAGTGAATTTGCTTTACTTTGAATTAGGGCATACATACATATTAGAATTAGTGCGAATAATCCGGCTATATAAACCAGAATCATCATATTGACTGTTATTTCATTCCAAAACATTTGTATTCTCCTTAAATATCATCTTCTTGTGCTGTTGCTTGACGAACTGCTGTGTCTGAACCAACATCTTGTGTTACAACATTGCTTCTATTTCTTGTGCCTACTATAATCTTATCACTTGACCAAACATCTGTAACTTCACCTTCTTCATCAAGTGTAAAGCCAGGAAGTCTGACAATATCACCACGTGCGGTTACTTCTCCCTGCATAACGTAAACTTCTCTGTATGGGTTGACATCTAATAGGGTTATAGTGTATTTAGTTGGCTCACTATTGCCAGGCTTGTTGTATACGTGAATATTAATATAATAATCGCCTTTTGCGATTCCACGCATACTCACAACTTCACGATTTACTTTTATAACTATTTTTTCACCGTCAATCATCATGATATCTGATGTTCTTCCTAAGTCATCTCTGTCTAAATGCATAGACCCACTGTGTTTGTTTTGAAAACTAATTGGCGCGCCCATAAGAGGACCTTGTACCCAGGTATCAATATCGTCAGGAGATTCATTATCCCATTCTACTATGATTAGTATTTCTGCTTTCGCTGGAATATCTGATTTTTTTGTTATAGGATTGATTAGCAGAAGTGCTAATACGAATAATACTACAAATCCTAATAGAGCATTGAACAAGACATCATTAAACGACAGATTCGAGTCGTAACGAGTAGACATTACTCACCTTCCCCGATCATTAGTTGAGTTCTTAGAGAAACAGATACTATTAGACCAGTCAGCGTAGTTAATAGGGCAGTTGCCATACCACTTGCTAATTGTCCAATTACGTTTTTCATGCCTTCAACATCAGTTGGGTCGATTGATGCTAAGTTTGACCCACCTAACATAAGAATGAAACCTAAAACTGTCCCCATCATACCAATCGCCATACAAGTTTCTGCGATAAACCAGAATTTCTCATTAGATGTAGTTATTTCTTTTTTGAGTTTATATCCGATTCGCATACTTGTGAGTAACCAAATACCTACTAGTATAAAAGAAATATATGTTTGGTCGTTGTTGAGAATGTATAGATGTAACTCATATACATATGATGCACCTAGAATGATTATTTGTAATACAAAAAACAACCACCATTGTAAAAACGTTTTAGTCATGTTTTACTCTCCCTTTATAATTCTCTAATAAGTATTTATCTAAAGATGGGCAATAAAAAAGCCCGTCATAAAGACGGGCTTAAATAAGATAAAATTTACTATTCAATAATTAGAAAGTAAACTTTAATCCTGCTGAAACTGTACCGTCACTGCCAGCAGTCTTGGCGTAAGAATACGTCATAATACCACGTGCTAATGCAACAGTGTAAGTGTTCGTGCTGTTTAGTTCTACAACTTTGGCAGAAAGGTCACCCATAGATACTTTCGCACCTCTGACATCTGTACCATTTGTTGCAGTTGTCATTACACCTAACAATGCATGTTTACTATCACCAGTTTTTGTAACACTTGCGTCTCCAATTGAGCCATTTGCGACATCAACTGTAAAACCTGCAACTGTCATACCAGCATCCATGATTGTATTAGTTCCGGTTGTAGTTTTTTGATATGAACCACCAAGGTCAATACCCGCAACTTCAATACCAGCACCTACTAAACGGTCAGAATTCAAGATGTCTGACCCAGTAAGGCTAAGTGGACCCATTTCGTACTCTGCGCCAACTTGCACAGATTGATTCGCGCCAGAAGGTTGATATGCTGAAACAGTTATACCTGCTACAGTCGTTGATACTTTCATACCCATGACGGCATCGACTTTACCAAGGCGAACATCGAAGTTACCCATTAAAGTAGTATCAATATATAAATCACCTACAGTACCAGTCTCGTCAACTTTTACTGTAACTGTTGCTACATCTGTTTCCATCGTACCCACTAGTTCTAAACTTTGGGTGTAACTACCTGAATCGGTAGCAGTTCCTTCGTATGTACCCGAAACTGCAACACCTGATGTTGACTCTTCGGCTCCATCTGCAAAAGCAATGTATGGCGTTGTTACCAGTGCCGCACTTACTAATGCTGTTCTTAATAATGTCTTCATAGTTCTCCTGAGGTTGTTTGAAAATATTGTATATTAAGTCTCGATTCCTTTTTGTTATATGAGAGGATATCATTCTCAACACTAATAACCAAACGATATGAAGTACAGATGTACATTATATCATCAGTTATTAATTATTATAACATGTTATTTATATAAATGTCAAGCGATATTTTACTTTTTTTTGATATTTAGCCCGATATTATTGAATTATGAGAGTTTTTAGATTGAAAAACTTGAACCACACCCACAAGATGTTCTTGCTTCTGGATTATCGATTGTGAAACGTTCTCCTTCTAGATTTCTAATAAAATCTATTGTTGCGTCTGCGAGATACATGATACTCATGCTATCTACTACTAGTTTTACTTCATTTGTTTCGACAATGGTATCATCATCTGCTATGTCGTTCTCAAAGCCGAATCCATAACTAAAACCGTGACATCCTCCACCTTGAACGAACACTCTAAGGGCTTTTACATCTTCTTTGTCTTCGACAATAATTTCTTTGACACGTTCAGCCGCGTTTTCTGTAAAATTCATATTATTTCCCTCTAATTCTAGTTTTGGTCGAATACACCGTGATGTATTCCTTGTTCTACTTCGTGTTTCTTACTAACTGCCTCTTCATGAAGATGAGATATCTCATAAAATCTATTAATTAAGCCAATGGCTGTTTTATAATTTTGATAAGTGTCAATACTTTCTTCAATTTGCTCTATAATAAATTGCGTATGCCCTTTTAATTCAAAAATGAAATTCTCAAGTTCAAATTGTAAATTTGCTCTAGCAAGTTGTATTCTTAATTCAGAAATAAAACTCAAGTCTTCTGCTGTAGTACCATCACGAAAATCCCATTCGTGTCCATTTGTTTCTAAGATATATCTTGCTCTTAGAATTGGGTCTACTAACGTATTGAAGGCTCTATGAGCGAATTCTTTATGGTCTCTGCCAATAAATGAATTGTCATCTTTTAATATATTTAGAATCTTTTTATAATGCGTAGAAAGGCTTCGGATACTAGTCCCTTGCTTCTCCTCTACACCAAAGAATTTGAAGTAATTCTTTTCTTCTAAATTGTATAATCGTTTTGTGCCTGACATATTATTTACCTATTTGTTCTTTCATGATACAGCGTTCTGACTGATAAGTCAAGTGTTTTCTTAGATATTTTTTAACTTATCTGTTAATTGATGATATGGTTGTAATCTTGGGTCTGTATTCGCTTCCTTACTAAATTCAAGACCATATCTCCATCCTTTGTCTATCATTTTTGACATCCAACGGTTATGCTTCATACTCGTAATATCAACTTCAGTGTCACCATCTGGTATATCATAATCTTCACTAGTAGTTACTTCCATGATAAAATCATCTTCTGTCCAATCTGTGATAAGACCGAGTATCACTTCTGCTTCTGCCTCACTCACTGCTCGATTTAATCTAAAATCATATATGTGTGAATTCATTGCTTCGTTGCCTAGATGATATATTACTGCTGTTCCGTCTTCTAGTGGTTGAAATATATTTACAATTGCTTTTTTAAGAACTGTAATGATACCACGAACATCAGATTTATCTAACTCATCTGTCATTTTTAGTCTAATATGATATTTGAAGTTGCTTTTATTCATCTTTATCTCGTGTATCTTTAGTTTCCATAGTTGTACTAGTTACTTTAAGTTCTTCATACTTAGTAGAATTTGAATTTACATATAATCCAAACCATGCGGCACCTGAACCTACTAGAACTGATACTAACCCTGCTTGTTGTGAGTTTGGATCGGGTAACAACATGAACCAATTCACTACATCATATAACAAATAGATGTACATAGAGATGAATGCACGAGGGAATAGTCTCCATCTACTGAAGTATTCTGGTGCTAGCCAAACCCAATTAGTAGTGTTGGTTGCTTTCTTTGTCGTATAAATTGCCATATCTATGTCTCAATTACTTTTTCTATATGTATTTATCTTTTAAAAATACGAATATTCCTATCCACATTGATTAAAAATTAAGAAAAGGGAGTGTTAGACGTAAGTTACTGTAACTTTGATATCACCAGCAGTTGAACCGTAATGTGATAATGCACACTTGATTTCTAGTTCTGTTGCACCAGCGTAATGATAATCTGGGTTTGTTACGTATGAGCCAGAAGATTCTAAGTCATTTTCATCTGAGCCCATAAATCTATCCGGGTCTGATGCTACGCCTACTTCTAATGATGGTATTGTGCTATAGCCAGTCATTACGTTTGTAACTTCTACAAGAACACTTAGTACCCTTGAGTTACTGCTTATTCTACCAAGAACAATCGTTGATGTATTACCGAAACCACCGACTGGAGTAGTGAATGTATGTGACAATGAGTTGGCATCTGTAGCCGCACTATCTTCATTAGCAATCAATGTCCAACTAGAACCTGAATATAGATATAAAGCCCATTCGCTTTCACCTGTATCTAGGACGTGTGCTTGGTCACCAGTAAGAGGAGAAAGTGCGTTTCGTGCCGCCATATCAGCCAAAACTGTAATACCTCCGCCACTGCGAATACCTTTTTCAACATTCAATCCTAAAGAATATGAACCAGAGTGACCTGACATCACACCAAAGTCTAATGTTGGAGTTCCAACTTTATCGAATAGAATAATTTCACCACCATCAGTTCGTGTCAACTTAAGAGTTGCACCTGAGGCTGCGGAGTATGATGTTCCCAATGATGCTACTGAACCAGTGCCAGCAAAATCGTTACCATTTGCGTCTGCTGTTCCGTTTATAATAGTAAATGCAGTACCTTGTGAGTGTACCAATGTCAAAAGACCACCTGGAAAAGATGCTGTAATATTAGGAAGACCAGCGGCGTTAATATCGGTTGCCATATCTTCTGCAATACCAACTGCGATACCGTAAGCGGCTTGTCCAGCAGTACTAGTTGAAAAGTTAACTGTTTGTCCATTGATACTTGCACTGAATGGCACATAACCACCAATAAGTCCGTAAGCAGAACCATAAGTTGATGTATCACTTGCAATCGTGTTTGGAGCGGGAGTTGAAGATGCTACTACCTTATGCGTAGATGATAATGCGTTAATATCTGTAACTGCATTGTTTATTGAAACAACACCACCTGAATTTGTTGTGAATAATACATCAGTATCGTTGATTTCAAGTTTATCGGCTGCACTAGCCACACCACCAATTATCGAGCCCACTGAGATACTTGGAATTGCGTTTGATAATTTTAAGAATATCGCAACACCAGTGTTTGTCAATGTTAAGTCACCAGAACTATCTGTTTTAGGATAGATGAAATCACCTGGATTGCCAGGTAAGCCAGGAACGAAATCAACGATTCCATTTGCTGGTCTTAATAAGAATTTGTCTGGACCTGGTCCAGGATGTGTTATTGTGCCCACTAATCTTTCTATGTTGCCCGCATCTGCTAATTCAAATACGTTAGTAGTATTGTCCATTGCGACTACATCACCTGCTTCAAATCCATGAGCAGTTTGGTCTAGCATATAGTTCATTTGTGGATTTAAGTACTGAAAACGAGAGGATACGTTTGCGTAGAAGTCACTTGATACAATACCTGTTGGTAATGGGTCAATCATTGGATGACCATTTTCATTAATCTGGAATACAACTGCACCACCTGGAACTGTAAAGATACCAGAGCCTGATGAACTTCTAAATGTGTTATAACGAAGTCTATCTTCTGCTTTACATACAACAGTCGTTGCTGTTTTTGATGTAATACTAACAATCTGCAATGCACGACCATCTGTAGCACCAGCGATATAATCACCAACTACAATGTCAAATCCATTAAATACTTTGGGTGTTCTTGTTAAGTGAGAACCATGAGAAACTGCTGTAACAGTCATAGTAAGTTCCCAACGATATGCTTTTGGCTGAGAGCCACCTTCCCACCAAAGGTCACCTAATCCGTCATCATGCTCCCAAAGAGCATCAGTGCTTTGAGAAGTTACGTTAACAGATATAACTTTTGTTGGAACATTTAAATCTATCGCACTTGTCTTGTTAATTGCCATCTTTAACTATCCCTTTATATCGTTGTGAACATTAACCATGCGTGAGTTGTTGTACCGAAACTTCTTGAAGAACCAGTATCTGCTTCTCTAAGTTTCAGTGTCATTTTAACCGAACCAAAACTACCAAATGCAATTGGGCTACCTGATGAACCACCACCTGTTACTTCTTTTGTAGACATATCGCCACTTACTGGCGTGATAACATATTTGTTAGATGTATATGCATAACCATAAACAAAGATGCCTGCTGGTGGATAAGCAGTACTACTGAATGTTATATCAACTGTACCACCTGTTGCTGATGTAATTGTTGCACTAACTCCTGAAGTCGTATTAGTAATTGAGTCTAAGTTTCCACTTGTTGCGTAATTTAATTTAAACATTTCTATTGTAGCACCACTGCCACCACCGGCTGCAGGTGTGGCCGGAGCCCATTCACTGTCTGCTTGTACCCATGTTAGAACATCGCCGTTTGAAGGCGCACTTGTAGTTGTGTCTACATCTGATAAATCGTTTATTGCTGAAGCACCGCCACTTGAAACTGTTGATGCAACAAAGGCTGAACCATCCCATTTTAGATATTGTCCTGTTGAGATTCCAGTTGTATCAACATCTGATAAATCGTTCATTGCTGAACTACCCGATGTTAAATCAGTTCCCGGTGCCCATGCACTACCATTCCATTTTAGAACTTCTCCTGTACTTGGTGCAGTTGACGAAACATTTGATAATCCGCTTAATGCAGAATTTAATGAAATTACACCTGAATTAATTTGAATGCCTGTGCCGGCTGTTTGTGCTGTAGGTGTATTCTTAAGATTGTCATAATCTTGTACATCATCGCCATTGAATAATAAGTTACTACTGTTTGTTCTAAGTGTATCAGTTCCTATATACAATGAAGTATCGCTTAGGAATAAGTGTCTTACTTTATTACTTGCACTACCAATGTCGTATGTCGCATCTGCTTCTGGTAAAATGTGTCCAGAGTTAGAAACTTGCCATCTATCACTGGCGTTAGTATTGAACATAATATGTCCATTAGCGCCACCGTCTATTACTTCTACACTAGAGTTTCCTTCTTCAATCTTATCAGTAGCACCACCACCACCCGAATTTGTAATCCAAGAATAGTCTGTACCGTTCCAACTTAATATTTCTCCAGTACCAGTAGACCCAGTTTTATTTAAATGCGAGTCAACATCACTGTTGGCATAAATCGTGTCTGTGTTTGTATCTGTACTAGTAATAGTAAAGTTAGGATATGTTCCTGAAATTGTTGTTGCACCTGCACCAGTTAATGCTACTGTTTGGTCTGGTGAGGCGTTAATAAACGCACCGCCACTAAGTGTTATTCCACTTCCTGCTGTGTATGTTGTATTCGTATCAGTATAATTACTAGCGTGAATGGTTCCTGCTGATGCTGAAGACCAATCAATAATTTGATTACCAGAAGGTATAGTAGGCTTTCCAGATAAAGAAGCATATGCTCCATCAAATAGTGATGTATTACCTGCAAGTGCGGTTGTTGATGTTGTTCCAATTATTGGAGCAAATGTCGTTGGTTTACCAGTAACTGCTGTCCATGCCGGTGTTCCTGAATTTGCAATCCAGACATAATCTGAACCATTCCAACTTAATATTTCTGAACTTGACGCAGAACCAGAGTTTAAATGTGTGTCTACATCACTGTTTGCATACATCGTTGGTGCTGTATATGATATTACACCCGTTGATGCGTTATATGCCAATGAGCCTGTTGCAGAAATTGCCGCTCTTGCTCTTGCTTCTGTAAAGTATTCGTTTGAACCTTCGCTTAAGTCAGTTGTTGATTTTGTTCCAATTCTTGTATCAAAATCTGTATTGAAAGTCGTATAAACTGTATCTGTATTTGTATCTGTGTCATCTGCTGGTGCCCATGCACTACCTGTCCATTTTAGAACTTGTCCAGATGTTGGAGTGCCACTTACATCTAGTAAATCATTGACTGAAGCATTAAGTGTCATTACACCTGTTGTGCTATTATATGATAACCCAGTTGTTCCTGAAATAGAACTTCTTGCTTCTGCTTGAGTAAAGTGTGCGCCAGAGGCACCATTTGATATCCATGCGTAATCTGTTCCGTTCCAACTTAATACGTGACCGCTTGTTGGATTTGATTGATTTAAGTGTGTATCAACATCATTATTATTGTAATGTGCTGTTTCTGAAGTTAAGAAACCAGCATCATTTGTTAACTGACTTGTAAGTGTAGGTATTGTTACTGTTGAGTTTGTCCAATCACCAGCACCATTGTCATATGTTAAAAATTGTCCATCTGAAACTGACGTAATATTTACATCTGCGAAGTCATCAATCGTTAATGCACCTAAGTCAACATTGTTACCAGTTGATATTGTTAATGTTGTTCCAGAAAGTGTTAATGTTTGTGAGTCTGTTTGTGAAGTTAAATATCCCGCATCATTCGTAAATGATGAAACCGTAGTTGGTTTGCCAGTTAGTGAAGCATATGCTCCATCAAAATGGGCGGCTGATAATGTAAATTCTGTACCAGTTAATGTTAGTCCTG
>Ga0209383_1002009_pt1 | contig 12309 bp, 5 predicted proteins | sample CoawatmetaG02DNA_FD_187510 | JGI IMG/M metagenome (GOLD analysis project Ga0209383, IMG submission 187510) | Marine microbial communities from the West Antarctic Peninsula - Coastal water metaG029-DNA (SPAdes) (version 2) | ecosystem: Environmental > Aquatic > Marine > Coastal ... | reverse complement strand
CACCATCAATTACTTGAACGTTAGTTTTTAAACTATCGTCTGAGTAAGCTGTGATATCACCAGTTGCTGTAAAGCTACCTGTATATGAACCGCTCATTAAGAACTGAGTACCACTTAGTGACATACCGTTGCCAGCTGTGTAAGTAGTATTAGTATCTGTATATGAAGTAATATACCCTGGTCCGTTAGTGAATTCACTAAGATTAGAGTAAGTAGTATTAGCATCATTTGCGTCTGCATATACTTTTGCTGCTGCAAGAGCTGCGTCTGCTTTAGTAGTTGCATCTGCACTAGCTGTAGAAGCTGCTGATGATGTAACACTAGCGATTGCTGAACTAAGTTCTGCGTCAGTTGCCATTGCATTTTGAATTTCAACTAATGTATCAAACGCTGCGCCTGCACCGTTAGTTACGTCTGAAACTGCACCTGCTCTAGCTGCGTTAGCTTTAGAAGTTGCGTCTGCACTAGCTGTTGCTACTGCTGCTGCTTCTGAGGCATCTGCATAAGCATCTGAAGTTACCATACGAGCAACGTCTTTCGACTCTGCTGTAGAAGCTGCTGTAGAGATTGCTGTTGCAATTTCCGCATCAGTGTAAGTTCTTGCTGCTGCGTCTGCACCACTTAGTGCTGCTTGAGTACCAGTATCAGTATATACTTTTCCATCTGCAAGTGCTGTATTTGCTTTAGAAGTTGCGTCTGCACTAGCTGTTGCTACTGCTGCTGCTTCTGATGCGTCTGCATAAGCGTCTGAAGTTACCATACGTGCAATGTCTTTCGCTTCTGCTGAAGCAATTGCTGCCAATTCGGCTGCGTCTGCTTTAGTAGTTGCATCTGTACTTGCATTGCTTGCTACTATAACGTCTGCTGCAATATATGCCGCTGTTACTGTAGAGTCTGCAAGAGTTGCTGATCCAGTTGCTGAAAGTAAAGCTGCGTCAGCTTTAGTAGTTGCGTCTGCTGCTGCTGCTACTTGAGCTGCGTCAGCTTTAGTAGTTGCGTCAGCAAGTGTTGTTGCAAGTTGCGAAGCATCTTGAGAATCAACATAAGATGTATTTGCTTTAGTACCAATTGCAGTTGCGTTAGTCGCAATTGCTGATACGTTAGATGCAATTTGTGTTGCATTATTTGCAACAGTGCTATTAGTTGATACAATTGAAGCTGCGTTAGTTGCAATGTTAGCTGTAACAGTTGCACTAAATGCTGCGTCGTTGCCTAATGCGTCTGCTAGTTCATTTAACGTATCTAATGCACCAGGTGCACCGTTTACTAAGTTTGAAACTTGCTGATCAACATAGCTTTTGTTTGCTACGTCTGTTGCATTTACCGCTGTTCCGACATTAATAATATTATTATTACTCATGTCTATTTTATCACCAAAACTTACTGCAACGCCACTGACGTCCGTAATGTTTTTGCCTGCACCCATTTGAAGAGTACCTGCCATGTTGACAGTAGTTGCTGACTGTAATGTCACTACTCCTGTACCTGTTGTTTTAATTGATACGCCTTGATCTACATCTGCACTAACAACAATCGTTCCTGAATCATCTTCAAGTACTTTTTGGTTGTTAACGTATAGAGAACCTGCTGAGAGATATAAGTCTTTCCACTTTGCAGTAGTTGAACCTAAATCATAGCCTGTTACACCGTTAGAATCAACGTTTGGAAGGATTGAACCACCCATTGTTAAATTGGCTAACAGTTCAGAAGCATCATCAGTTTTGAAACCACCGTCTATTATAAATTTTCTTTGTGCCATTTTTATGACTCCTTTATTCTATAAAAGTATTATTACATTGAGTAATAATTTTTTTCTTGTATCTATTTTTCTTAATCATAAACTGCTATTACTAACAATTTCTAACTAAAAACAGAGGCGGCATATGCTTTATTACATACCGCCCCTTAATTATTATCTTAAGAAGCAATTATCTACTTCTTAAACATCAATGTAAGTTGCAATAACTTTCACGGTTGCTGTACCACTTGTAGGTGTATACTGTAGTAAGACATTGTTGCCTGACATAGTAACATCTGCATCACCAATTAAATCTGATCCGGTATAAACCATAGCAAATTCTGTGATGTATGCTGTTGTTCCATCGTGTACAATCAATGCTTCACGAGTTTCGTAGTTTCCAGCGCCATCATCAACTTGTATAACATACTTAGCTGAACGATAAAGAACGCCACTGAATGTATCTACTGTAGTTGCACCTGTTGCTGATACGCCTGTTTTCTGAACATACGCTTTAATATCGTCTGCTAAAATATCAGTTGTAACTTGACCAGCAGTTAATACTGGAGTTAGTCCTGACATATGAGCTACAACTACTGCAGAAGTACCAACTGGTAATGCTGACGTAAATGTAATTGTGCTTGCTGACCCATTAATAGTATAGTGAGTAACTGGATCCTGAATAACACCACCAACAAATACCATGCTGTTAGCTTGGTCTGTTGTCATTGTTAAAGAGTAAGTAGTTGCTACACCGTCACCTGGGATAGTTTGACGTGCGTTGCTTGTAAACAAATCTAAAGGATCTGTAAGTTCCATACCTGTTGCGTTAGCATTAACAGAAAGAACATAAGATTCTTTACCAACATAACTAGCGTCTGAGACGTCAGTCATATCAAGTATTGAGTCTGATGATGCAATTTGTGCTTCTAAATATGATTTAGAAACTGCGTCACCAGCTGCTATTGGAGCACCAAGTCCTGATACCATTGATCCACCCATAGCAATATCGCCACTCATTGTTCCACCAGCAAGTGCTAGTTTAGTTGCGAGTGAAGTTACGTTAGATGCAATATCAGTTACGTTAGTTGCTACTTGAGCTGTATTAGCTGCAACTGCACCTGTTAGGGTACCATCTGCTGCTTGGAATGCAGTAACAATTTCTGTTAATGAATCCAATGAAGCTGCATCAACATTACTAATAATATTAGCAATTGCTGTTGCGTTAGTTGCGATAGCTGTTACGTTTGTTGCAATACCTGCTGCGTTAGTTGCTACGTTAGTTGTTAACGTACCTTCAGCTGCTATAGCACGAGTTTCTTCTGCTTTAACTGCTGCATCAATTAACATATCTGCGCCTGCTAAAGTAGCTGCCGCGTCATGGTAGTTAGATGTTGAAGGAGCTACATAAGCACCAGCTACAGATAAACCTGCGCCTGCTTGTGTAGATGTAATTTCAACTAAGTTAGCCGCTGTTGCTGCTGCGTTTGCTACTTCTGCTGCTCTTGCTGTAACTGCTTCAGCTGAAATAGCTGATGCGTTTGCACTTTCCGCTGCTCTAGCTGTAACTGCTTCAGCTATAATAGCTGCGTTGTTAACACCTTCTGCTGCTGTTGCACGAGTTTCTTCTGTAACAACTGCGTCTGCATTAGCTTTAGCTGCTCCGTCAAGTAAGGCGTCAACGCCTTTCATTGTAGAACCACTATCTATGTAGTTTGTACCACTGTGTGCTGTAAATGTACCATTAGCGTTTAAGCCAACTGCTGTTTCAATTGCATCAACTTCAGTGTTTAATACTGCGACTGCTGCAGATGCACCAGTGTTAAGTTCATTAATTGCTGCTGTAACAGTTTGTGCTGTTGTTGTTAGTACTGTTGCACCCATTTTTGCTTCTAATGCACTAATATCAGTTGCATTAGTTGTTACGTTTGTTGAAATTGCAGTATCTGCCGCTGCAAACTCTGTACGAATTAACGCACGGTCTGTAGTTGCTGCTGTTGCTAGTCCACCTAATGTAACGTCTGCACTTTGGAAACTTGTAACAATTTCTGCTAAAGAGTTAAGTGCTACTGCGTCAGTATTAGTTAAAATATTAGCAATTGCTGTAGTGTTAGTAGCAGTATCAACAGTTAATGTTGATTCAGCTGTTTGTGCTCTAGCAATCTCATTACTAAGATTTGTTGCATTAGTAGAGATATCACCAGTGTGTGTACTAAGTAAAGTATCATGTGCGTTATCTTTTGATGTTGCACGTGTTATTTCACCACTAATTGCTGTTGCGTTAGCTGCTTCTGCTGCTCTAGCTGTAGTTGCTTCTGCTGAAATTGCATTTGAGTTTGCAAGTTCTGCTGCTCTAGCTGTAGTTGCTTCAGTTGAGATAGCACTTGCGTTTGCAAGTTCTGCTGCTCTAGCTGTAGTTGCTTCAGTTGAGATAGCACTTACGTTAGTTGCAATGCCAGATGCGTTAGTAGTGATGTCACCAGTGTTAGCTGTAATTGCCAAAGAGTTTACACCCTCTGCTGCTAAAGCACGAGTTCTTTCAGTTACTACTGCTGCTGCATTAAGTACTTCTGCTGCTCTTGCACGAGTTTCTTCTGTTGCAATAGCTGTTACGTTAGTTGCTACTAGTGTACCTAGGTTGCCATCGGCAAGTTGGAATGCAGTAACAATTTCTGTTAATGAATCCAATGCTGCTGCATCTGTGTTAGTTAAGATGTTAGCAATGTTAGTTGCGTTAGTTGCAATAGCTGTCACGTTAGTAGCAATATCTGCTGCCATAACCGTGTCTGCTGCTGCACGAGCAACTGCTTCTGCAGTAACATCAATTGCGTTAGCTGCTTCTGCTGAACCTGCACGAGTAATTTCTGCTGCAAGGTCATTTGTTAATGTAGTAATTTCGCCACCTGTTGCTAAAATTTCAGCAGCAAGTCCACTTGTTAGTGTAGCAATGTTACCAGTATTAGTTAAAGTGTCTGCTGTCAACGTACTTTCCGCTGCTCTAGCTGTAACTGCTTCAGCTGAAATAGCTGATGCGTTTGCACTTTCAGCTGCTCTAGCTGTAATTGCTTCAGCTGCAATCGATGCTGTGTTAGCAAGTTCTGCTGCCGTAGCACGATTAACTTCATTAGTAATGTTTGTTCCGTTAGCAATAACAGATGCAGATAATGCACTGTCTTGACTTTGGAACTCTGTAACGATTTCACTTAACGAGTTAAGTGCTGTCGCGTCAACGTTTGTTAAAATGTTGCTGATTTGTGTTTGTAATCCAGTGTCCGCAAGTTTGTAAGCTGCGTCTAGTGCAGATTCTGCTGCTCTAGCTGCTGTTACTTCCGAGCTTATTGCCGAAGCATTAACACCCTCTGCTGCTGTAGCACGAGTTGCTTCAGTTGTAATTGCTGTTGCATTTACGCCTTCTGCTGCTCTTGCTATAACTGCTTCTGCTGCAACCGCTGTGCTAATAGCACTGGCTGTAGCTGTAACAGCTCTAGCATCTGTAAAGTATTTATAGTCAGCATGTTCACCTAACATTGAGGTATCCCATGATGCAATTACGTTTGCTGCTGTGATAGTTTTTAACGTACCACCGCTGTTAAGTAGAAGTGTTTCTGATCCTGCTAGTGCTGTAGTTACAGTTTGGCCTGAAACTGAACTTGGCGCTAGCTTAGTGTTGATAACTGATGCGTTACCTAACGCTGGACTCTTAATTTGTCTAAAAGCCATATAGATTTCTCCAATCAAATATATTTGATTCCTTATATTCTATACAAGGAACGTGTATGTCTATGACAACATACGATCTTTCGCACAGATAGAAACCCGTGCAATGTATTTATGCAAAATGTGGTGAAGTTAAGTTATTTGATAATGAAGAATTTAAAAAAATATTGCAGTATTAAACTGGCAAATATCTAAAATCAACTACGGCACTGTTGGCCGGGGCAGTAGTTATTGTTAGTGTACTACCTGAAACACTATATTGTGTGGGTGGAAGTATTGCACCGCTTACAATAACTAATACACTATGAATTGAGTGACCGGGCTGTATAGTAAACTGTGTTGTGCTCGCATCTCCGGTGTATTGGTTACTAGTATATATCAAATTTAAGTGTTGGTTTTCTATGCTGTTATTGGCTGGAGACGTCATAGTAGCATATGGATAACGATATTTAATATAAATCTCAAATCCATTTAGTGGCATCTCATTAAATGTTAATGTAGTTCCACTTACAGAGTAAATGCTTGGACGTTGTAACACATCATTAACATATACATCAATTTCTTCTTCTCCTGCTGGAGCATCTGTTAATGTAAATGCTGTAGTACTGCCGTCTGCTGTAAAGTCTTGTGAAGCTGGAAGTGATGCCTGTGTAAGTGTTCTGTCAACAAAGCTAAGAGCACCGTTGCCATCTGTTTGTAGTATTTGCCCATTAGTACCATCTGAAATTCCAAGATCAAGTATACTGCTAACATCACTAGCAATTGTTATACCTTTTGAACCCGGAGTGGTAACTGGAGTAATTGTAATGTTATTACCAGCACGTATTGATATTTCGTCAACTGCTGATGCTATGATATCTGTTGGTGTTACATCAGATGCTGTATCATAAATGTGCCACGTCTTAAACGTTGACTCAAGTGTAACTGTAACTGTTCCGTCACTATTATCAGTTAGTGCAAAACCGCCATCTACATCAAATATTAATCCTGTTACATTTGCTACTGATACATTTGTTATTGGGTCATTAATCTCACTTACTGAGAATGCTAAATCGTTTCTTATGGAAGTATTTTGTGCGGCTAGAGCTGATGTTGTAGCTAAGTCGGCAGATTGAAACGAGGCAACAATCTCTGTAAGCGAGTCTAACGTTGCTGGATCTGTGTTTGATAGTATATTGGCTACATCTGTTTGTAACTGACTAATGTCTGCTGAAATAGACGCCGATGCAACACCCAATGATCCACTATAAGTTGCACCTGTTATATAAACACTTTTACCACTAAAGTTAACGCCGTTTGGTAAGTTGGTACCAATAAAGTTTAGTACACCTGATTGATAATCAAAGAACCATTCGTCGTTATTACCACTACCGGTAGTAAATACTTTATTAGAAATGTCTTCTGCACCGGCAGCATCACCTGCTGTATGAACATAAACACTTACTAAGTAAGTACTACCGAATTCTGTTGGAATCCAGTTTGTGGTTCCTGTTTTCCAAGTTCTATTAGTAGATGCAGTAATATCAGCTGTTGCTTCAATTGCTGTTTGTAATGTTACTACTCCAGAAGAACTAGCTGGCTTAACTGCCGGTATAGTGCCTGAGGCTGCCCAAATCGTGTCGCCACGCATTAATAATGGACTTGCTATACTTTCATTGGCTGCTAATTTGTTAAATACCGTGTCGGTTTTAGTTGCACCGTATCCTAATTTTTTAAATAGATAGTCTAACTTTTGATTGTCTGAAATAGCCATTAACTAGCTTCTCCTATTGATAGACTTGTAATTTGTCTACCGATTGTTAGTGCAATTCTAACTAATACAACATTATCAGTTGCATTACTCATATTCTCACTACCTAATGTCATTGTGTAACTTGAATTAATACTTGAACCTGTTGGAACAACGTCTGCACCTGTTAATGCACAACCGTTTGATCCATTACCACCGTTACCTGTATCACTACCTGGTACGCCAGCACCTGCATATTGAGATGTACATTCAAGCCATCCGTTTAAACCACTAGCACTATCAATAGCAGTACCTGGTGCTGCTATCCACATACCTGCTATGCCAGTTGAATTAATATCTATATCAAAGTTAGCAACAACTTGTCTGCGGAATGCAAATGTAAAATACTGTGTTCCAGTATCGGCACTTCTGTTTGGTCCTACTGGCAAATGTCCAGTTGACAAATCTGTTGTAAAGTATTTTAATGTTCCAAATTGAATTGTAGCTTCCTTTGTTCCTTGTACTGCAACTGCGCCTGTAAATAAATTGTTTGTGTAAAAATTAGTACTACCGTTAAATGCTGGTGTGTCTGTTGTTTCTGATAGGAAGTCTGAAATTCGTTTACCATCATCTGTATAAGTACCATTTCCTAAACCGTTTGCAACTGCTATACTTTCTTCATTTATTCCAGTTGGGCTAGCTTTATGTACCAACACAGTTGTAGGTGGTTGGGCATACGCTCCTGTACCGTTGCAATTTTGTCCTCTTATTTGAATAAATCCTTGATATGCAGATTCTGCATATGTGGTAATTGGTAAAACTAATGGTGATATTGCATATGGCGATGCTACGCCTGTGTTTGCTATTGGAATTCCTCCACTAAGCATTGTAATTGCTCCGTCTATTTCACTATAATCAAAATCAGTATTATCAATAACACCATTACTAGAATTAATAACTTTAACTGGGCCTAAATCAGTATATGTTTGTCCTACTATATTTGTAACTGTAGTTCCCGTTAGTGTTAAACTGGGTGACCCAGTATTGTAATGTGGTATGCCAGAAATATATCTATAAGTACCTGCAATTGTTTCTGTTAATGTTCCTGCTGTGGTTACTGGGTATGCTATCATTGTATCTTTAACAAATTCAGCAGCATTTGTGTCGCCTGTTGTACTGTGACTTAATTGCATACTATTTACACCGTCGCTTATACCTGAGGCTAGTGTTGATACTTTTGCTTTAAATCCTTCATATAATCCTGGAGAATATATACTGTTTGCAAAACTTGTACTTGTTCCGCCTGCGTTTAATAAATTATAATCATTTTCATCTGTAATTGTTAAACTGGCATTTGCTCCGGTCTCATTATTAGTAGAAAGTGTAATACTGCCGTCAACAACAGTATTAACTTTTGCTGTTAATGTTCCTGCGTCGGCATTATATGCATATGAAGTAAGTGTATCACTGTCAATGTTGCCTGATGTATCTGTTACTCTTTTAACAAACATGCCCGGTGATAGTACTGTATTACCCAATGTGTGGTCAGTAAAGTTTGCGGCTAAGCGTGGAGATAATCCTGTTGTGCTATTAAATACTAATGTCTTTGTGCTTAATCCATCTGGTGGAGTAGGCGCACTTGCATAAACTTTTATTTGTGCTGTTGTTGAATCTGGTATTGAAGAAGGTAGTGCTGTAGTGTGTGATAACAATGTTAATGTTGCAGTATCGCTAGATGTACTCGATGTAGTACCAGGAGCCCAAGTATGTTGTAGTCTAGTACCACTTACTCCACCTGCTGCTGAATCGCTTGCAATACTATCAACACTTGAGGCATCTCCCCAATTCACTGAGTATGTTACATCTGCACCACTTGTGTTAGTTGTATCGTTTTCTAAATATAAGCTGTCGCCTTCTACTACATATAAATTATTACCCGTTAATGCTGACCCGCCTGCTAAATTTCTATACAACTGCATAGTTGCATTTGGATCTCCTGTAAAGATAGTAATATAATCTGATCTTAATTTATTTGAAGTAGAACCTGTTCCTAATCCAGTATTATTAAATGCTGTAACAGTAACGTCAAACGGACTGTTTACATTAGATGCATATATATGTGAGGGAGTTGGGTCTGATGTTGCTGTAGTAGTATTACCGTCGCCCCAATCTACTGTGTATCTGTTTGGGTTACCAACTGCGGAAATAGTAAGAGTAGTGTTAAGTCCTGCACCACCTGTTGTAACATTGGCTGTAAAATCTACACCATTTACAAATGTATTATTTTGTACGTTTAGTAATGCTTCGTTTAAATCATCTACTGCGTTTGCAACTGTTGTTGCTGCAGTTAGGCCCGATATTGCGCCGTCACTATAAAGTCCATCAGTTGGAGCGCCTAACGTTAAATTTGATGCTTGTGCAACTTGGTTTGCTTCGTGCCACGATTTTGTGACTAAGTCTTGGGCGTCTACTGGGTCTGATGCATTCTTAACAATTTTTGCAGAAACATCTATATTGCTTGCTGCACCTGCATCTAGTATCAAATCTGATTCTGACTTGATTTTACCTGCACTATGATTTATGTTAATAGCCAACTTTTACTTCCCCTCACAATTTCGCCGCTCTTGCGTTTTTGTACTACTACTTACCTTACAATATTGTGGTAAGATAATTAGAAAGTAATCCACGCTTCACGTAAAAATCATTAGTAACATATTGCACTTTGTTGGTGTTGTGTGTGCTCTTTATTACTTGGCTTCCAAGATACAACTTAATTTGTAATGACATAATACTTCCTATTTTATTATATATGTATTTATCACTTATTATATTTTTAATTTAACCTAGTCAAAAAAATAGGCCCCGAAGGACCTATTTTAAGTAACTTATTGTATTCTAGTAAATCTTACTGGAATGTCAATGAAGCTGCGTCAACGTCGATCTTAGAAAGATAGTCAGCTGCGTTACCAAGAGATGAAGCCTGGTTGTTTAGCTCAACATAACCATAACGTGTCATAAATGATACTGTAGGTTCGAAAGTTGATGGATCTAGTACTGTGCCTGAAGACATAAGTGGGATGTATGGGCAATAAAACGCTGCCGCATCAATTTCACCGTCGCCTTTATAGCCAACTAGCAATGGAGCTGAATCGCTCGCATACTGGTCAACAAAGACACGCATAGTGTTATTCAAAGTACCAACAAATTTAGTGTTAGTTGGAGCTTCAAATGGACCTTCAGTTGTTCTTGCGAATGCTGAAGTTGTCGCTGATTGTAGTACTGTTAACATTGTTGGTGAAACAACAACGTAGTTACCTGCGCCACGTCTTGTACGTGTTGCAATTAGGTTAGCTGCTCTGTTAATAAGAACTGCTAATGCTGCGTGTTCATCACCTACGAAAGTAGCTGTACCTGATACAGTTCCTTGATTGTATGTGCTTGATGCAGTACCTGCTAATGTACGTAAAGAAGAAATAACTTCTTGATCGATTTCCGCAGTAATTTCTTGTGCAAGTGCTTGCATAATTTCTGCTTCAACGTCTAAACCGTGCATTGAATTAGCATCTTGTGCTGCTTCAAAAGTCCAACGTGCTGATAATTTACGTGTTTTTGCTTCAACAGTTTGCTTCAATACTTGGATTGAAAGTTTACGACCTGCTTCTGCTTCAAAAGATGAAGTTGAAGATGCAGTTCCTGCTGTTGCGTCACCTGAGTAACCTTTTGCAATTGCAAATGGAGATAGTGCTTCATCACCAGCGGCTACGCCTGCTGCTGCTTGGCCATATCTAACTCTTAGTGTATGGATTTGTCCTACTGGACCTGTCATAGGCTGTACGCCTACTAGTTCGTTCGCGATAACTGTTGGCATTACACGTCTGATAACTGGTAAGATCACTTTATTTAGTGATGCTACGTTACCGGCCATTGTGCTACCTGCTGCTGCTGATTCTGAAAGATAGTTCTTAGTATTCTCAAGAACTGACTCCATTACAACCTTCTTGTTACCTGCTAAGCCATCTGTTAGGGCGTCTTTTGTTACGTCCCAGTTTTCAAATAGATTCTGTGTCATGGGGGATCTCCTTAGTTGATTCCTGCTAACTTTTTAAGGTTAATAATTTCGGCTTCACTTTCAGTTTCCTGAGTAGTGTGGGCCTTGTTACCTGTAATCACAGTCTTCTGTGATTCATTTAGTTTTTGTGCCTTAGTTGTGCTTGATTCGTTAAGTACCGTTGGTAGGTATTTATTGAATGAAACTTTTAACTTGCTTGTGCTTACGCTTTCAAGTAAGTTATTCATTAATTCACGTTTGTCTTTTGATAAAGGACCCATAAGTTCTGACATTACTGTCTCACGCTCACGGCTCTCGTTAATTTTTGTTACTTTTGACTCTGCAACAATAATTTTAGATTCTCTATCCTTAATTTCTTTATGTGATTCATCAAGTTGATTTTTCACAGTAGAAAGTTCTTTAGAAAGTTTTGAAATATGTGTACCTTCAGCTAAGTGAGAGCCCATAAATTCAGCAGCAAACGTTTCGAACAATTTACGTCCAAACATGTTTTCTTTTGCTTGCTTAATATCTTCTTTTAAAGTACCTAGTTCTGTTGAAAGCGTACTTTCGACAATACCAGCTAATTTAGTAGAAGCTTTATCTATGAAGTCACTCTTTGCTTGAGTAATCATTTTCTTACCTTCTGCGACAAGTTTTACCTTCTGTTCAATAAGGTCTTTCTTATCTTTATGGAATTCGTTAAGTTCTGAAGTAAGTTGTTCCATAACAAAGTCTTCAAGCGTTTCGAAGTTGCCTTCTTGTAGCTTTCTGTCTTTGCGTAGCTCTGTAATTTCCTTGTTAAGTGTTTCCATAACAAACTTATCAAGTAATGTTGCATGTTCTGCAATTTTACGTTTATACTCTACCTGAGCCTCTACTGCCAATTTCTTATCTGCTGCAAATTCTGCTAATTCAGTTTTAATCGTATCTGATACCATTGAATCAAGGGCTTCCACCATTGATGTTTTATCAGTTTCGTATCTGTTAGCGAATTCTTCACGTAATTCGGCAGTGATCTCTTCACGAGCTTCACTTAATTTTACTTCCCATGCTTCTGAAAGTGTTGAACGCACT